>ERZ791821.200-NODE-200-length-59874-cov-7.454488_pt1 | contig 59874 bp, 49 predicted proteins | sample MGYA00510300_ERZ791821 | MGnify/ENA primary metagenome ERZ791821 (study PRJEB30046, sample SAMN00792034) | human gut metagenome | study: EMG produced TPA metagenomics assembly of the A metagenome-wide association study of gut microbiota in type 2... | reverse complement strand
TCGCGAATAATAGTAGGCAGCCACATAGCAAAACCGTAAATCCCCGTCTGGTATGCGAAGTAAATCAAAATCAATTTCCACATGTTAAGACTGCCAAAAATCTGTCCTAAAGAAACCTTCCCGGTTTCACCGCTAATAGCAGCCTGTTCAGCTTCACGTGCACTGACGATGTAATTGCGTTCTTCTTCCGAAAGCCATTTAGCCGTTTTAGGATCTTCACTAATCATCGGCCACCATACGAAGATCAAAAGCAAGGATACGAGACCTTCGACGATAAATACGGAACGCCAGCCATAGCTCGTTACAAGCCAACCAGAAACAGGACCGGTAATAATAGAGGCAATAGCGATGTTCATGATAAAGTATGAATTCGCTCTGCCGCGTTCCGAAGCTGGGAACCAGTGGCTGAGGATAACGAGAACTGCCGGCCAAACACCGCCTTCAGCAACGCCGATAAGGAATCGGAGAATCAGCATATGCGCCGCCGTATCAACAAAACCTAACAGCACACACATGATACTCCATGCCAAAATAGCACCGGCAATAAACTTCTTAGCATGTCCTTTTTCAGCCAATGCACCGCCAGGAACCTGAAGAACCATATACCCAACGAAGAAAATACCAGCTGCCAAACCGGAGAGCGTTGCAGTCATCTGCAGTTCTTCACTCATGCCTCCAGCCATAGCAAAACCAATATTTGTTCTATCCATAAAACCAAAAATGTAAACTAAAATACAGGGCGGAATAATCCGAGTCCATCGTTTTCCCGGAATATTTTTAGCAATTGCTTCAGCCATCTTATTTCACTCCATTCAAGCGTTTAGAATAAATTGCCATTTTCATCAAACTGCATAGGAGCTACTTCCCCTATGATTTCCATATTAGGATTAGCTTCTACTTCCGGAATCAAGACTTCAGAAACTTCAATTTCCTCAATTTCCATTGTATTCTTAATACGAATAATGCGAGGTTGAAGTTTATCAGCACCTGCACAGGTTTTAACAGCAGCTTGTACAGCCAATCTGTCATTAGGAGTCCAGAACGGAATTTTAACCATTTCAAGAAGAGTAGAGGTAATAGCATTAGGATAAGCCATTTCATTTATGATCTTATCTACACACCGCTGTGTCGTGACATCTGCTAAACCTAAACCATTCGCATTACCATGAGTTTCTTCTGTTAAATCGAGAACTACAACACGTTTTGCTTTGAAATTACCAATACGCGGTTCAGAGCCATCAGCACCGCGAGGAACACCCGTTTCACGAGGCAAAGTACCGGAAACATTCGGGTCCATGCCATCACCGCTGATATTTTTGCCAATTTCATCAACAATGAGAACATCAGCATTGTCAATAAGAATATGTCCCATTATTTTCTTGGCTTCCAAAAGAAGACTCGGCTCTTGTTCAATAATTTCATCAGGTGTAAGTGCTGTTAATTTATAGGTCTGATCAAATGCGTTTTCAATGGTGCCGATGCCACAAATAATAGGCGCATTCTTTAAAATAACTTTACCGTATCGCTGCAGATTTTCAGCCATTTTAGGGAAGCCCTGTTCATGAACGCCTTCTGCACCATGCTGCTTACCCATGCCGATAACAGCCATTTTCATGAGGCCGCTTTCATACGGACCTACAAACTGCGTATGAGCTTTAATGCGGCCAACCATGATAATGCCGTCGGCTTCCGAAGCATATTTATCGATAAATACAGGCCGTCCATCATCAGTAACGCCAATCTGCTTCGTTTCCATCGATGCTTTGATAGGACATCCCATGGCTTCTTCCGTAATACCATACCCATTAACGATTTCAAGCTGACCTTCCGGAGTTGCACCGCCATGACTGCCCATAGCAGGAAATACAAAGGGGCTTCCGCCTTTTTGTTTTACATAGTCAACAACAGCTTTAATGATGATATCAATGTTCGCAACACCGCGGCTGCCGCAGGTAATGGCAATCGACATTCCCGATTTGATCTGAGATGCTATGATATCCCGATCTAATTCCTTCCAAATAACTTGCGGAATGTCTTCAGGCGCAATATACGAAGGATCAAAATGCTGTTTTACCTTTACCATTTTGGGAATCGCAATATCCTGGCACAAATTTGCAATAATGTTAGCATCCATTTTGCTCTCTCCTTTCAAAATAATTATTTTAAGCCATTATCTTGTAAAATTTTCTCTACTTGCTGAACTTGCTCCGCCGTAATCGGATTAAATTCAAGACAATGCGTAGAAATATTCAATCCTCGCAGAGACATTGCCGTCTTTACTGCAGGAAGGAATGGCTCGTTAATCGTATAGAAATTCATCAATGAATTAATAATTTTTTGGTATTTTTCTATGTCTGCTACATTTCCATCATTAATAGCTTTTACCCAAGCCGAACATACTTCGGGAGCAATATTTGACAACCCGCCAATGCATCCATTTCCTCCGCTCAGCATTGTATGCATCAAGCTTTCATCAAATCCAGACATTACGATAAAGTCAGGGAACTCGCCTTTTGTCGCATTAATCAATGCTCTTGTATGTCCAAAGTTGTCAACCGTATCCTTATACCCTACAAGGTTCTTATGCTTGCGCAAAAGACGCAATGTAATTTCCGGAGTCAAATCATATCCAGAACCGCCGGGATAGTTATAGAGGAAAACATTGCCCTGAATCTGAGGAAGAATCTGGTCATAATACCATTCAATGTTTTGTGCTCCCAAGGTAAAGTAATAGGGCCCAATAATCATAACAGCATCGGCACCAGCTTGAAGAGCATAGTTAGATAATTCAACGGTTTCCTTCGGAGTCATGCAGCCTGTTCCTACTAAAAACTTTACTCTGTGATTGATACAAGAAACTGCCACATCAATCAGCTGCTTTCGTTGCTCCATAGACATAGCGAAAAATTCACCCGAACTGCCCATAACAACAATCCCATCTACGCCGCCTTTAATTAAATGTTCATACACGAGTTTATTACCACTGGCATCAACATTTCCATCTTGATCAAAAATAGTTACAACTGGCGAAAAATATTCGGCTTTTTTCATACAAGTTACGCTCCTCAACTTTCAGTTTTTAAACATAATTACATACACGAGCAATTGCTATTTCCATAAAACCTAGTGCTTCTGATTTTGTCTGCTTGCCATTAGCTACCTCAATCGTCAAGTCAAGCAATTCTTTACCCAACTCTTCAATTGTTTTTTGTCCATAAATTACCGGGCTGGCATTGAAGTCCATGTTATCTTCCATATTCTCATACGTGAGCTTATTGCCCGTAAGTTTGATCACCGGACAAATAGGATTACCCATGACATTTCCTCGTCCTGTTGTAAAGACAACAACTTGGCAGCCGCCTGCAACCATCCCCGCTACAGAAGAAAAGTCGTTGCCCGGTGTATCCATGATAACCAAGCCTTTTTCATCTATTTGTTTTGCATAATCGTATACAGCACTGATAACGCGATGACCGCCTTTATGAATGCAACCTAACGATTTTTCTTCCAACGTAGTCAAGCCGCCGGCTTTGTTACCAGGCGAAGGGTTGCCTTCCCGAACTTCTTCACCAACGAGCTGCAGCGCTTTTTCATAGCGATGAACAATTTCGAAAATGCGATTACGAACCTCTTCATCCTTAGCACGCCGAGCCAAAATGTGTTCAGCCCCAATAAATTCTGTTGTTTCACTCAAAATAGAGGTAGAGCCTAAATCAACCAAACGATCGCTCAGATCACCAACCACCGGATTGGAAGCCAATCCCGACGTAGGGTCAGAGCCACCGCAGTTCGTACCTACAATTAAATGGGAAATATCAAATTCTTCCCGCTGAACCATGCTGGCTTCAATTACCATCTCTCTGGCATATCGTACAGCCTTTTCTACAGCCTTGATCGTTCCGCCAGATTCTTGAATGATAACCTGCTTAATAGGCTTATTTGTCCGTTCTTGAATGGCTTTGACAACCAAATCCATCTGACAGTTTTCACAACCTAACGATATAACAACAGTACCATAAATATTAGGATTAGCAGCGAAACCTGCCATTATATCCATTGTAAGCTGTTGGTCAGACGGAACTTGGGAACAGCCATTTTGATTATGAAAAGTGACTGTACCCTGAACCTGCTGAGAAACAATACGGGCTGTATCAGTTGCACAAACACTTGCCGGTAATACTAACACGTAATTGCGTACGCCAACGCGGCCATCCGGTCTTTTATATCCTAAAAAGTTCATGTCATCTCCTCCTTTTAACCCAGATCTTCTCGAACATTTTTAACATTATGGACGTGAACATGTTCACCTTTTTTTACCAATCCGGCAGCATGTCCAATATGTTCTCCATATTTTACAATCGGTTCATCATCAGCAATATCCCGAATAGCAAATTTGTGGTAAATTTGAATGTCTTCAGCTGCAGTTAACTCGACAGCTTCCTTTTCAAAATTCAAATATGTAATGAGATCGCCTTTCTTGATCTGTTCAATTGCTACAGCAACATTGTCCTTTGGATCAATAATCATACCGTTAATCATGTCTTATTTCGCCTCCTATTTTATATCCATATACACATACAACAATTAGTATTCTATCCAAGACATCTGAAAAACGTCTTGGATAGAATATATTTTTTACGATTCCTGCTTTTTAAATGCTGCAAACAGTATCAAAGACAAAACACAACCTACTAAAACAGTGATCCCCATAAAGTAGAATCCACCGACAAAACTGCCTGTATAATCTTTTATCCAACCAATCGCAATAGGCGCAATAAATCCGCCCAAATTACCAATAGCATTGATAAAAGCAATACCAGTAGCCGCAGCACCACCTACAAGAAACATTGGCGGAATTGTCCAAAAAATAGGCATGCAACCATAGAAGCCAATAGCACTGATAGAGATGAGAGCAATAGAAACACCTAATCCACTATTCAGAGCACCGCAAATAACCAAACAACCACCAGCTAATATCATGGCTCCAATCATATGCCACTTACGTTCCATATGCTTGTCAGAACTCCAGCCAATTGCCAGCATACCAACAGCTGCAACCACAAAAGGAACAGCACTAATCAAGCCAATCGTTGTAGTAGCCAGATCTCCACCAAAAGACTTAACAATCTGTGGAAGCCACATATTTACACCAAATACACCAATAACCTGAGATACATAAATAATGGCCAAAATCCAAACCTTAGGATTCAGCATAGCTTGGAAAGTAGAAACCTTTTCTTTTGCTACAACTTGTTGCTTTTCTTTTTCCAATTCGTCAATCAAAAAATTTCTTTCTTCGGCAGTTAGCCAGTTAGCCTTTGAAGGATTATCAGTTAAATACGACAATGCAATCAAACCAACAATAACCGTTGGGGCACCTTCTAAAATGAACATCCATTGCCACCCTGCTACCCCCATCATTCCGTCTAACGTAAGCAGCCAACCAGATACTGTCGAACCAATCATCAAAGCTAATGGTTGAGCAAACATGAAACGAGACGTAATTGATCCTCTATATTCTGCTGGAAACCATTGTGTCAAATAAAAAATAACGCCTGGAAAAAAGCCAGCTTCTACCGCTCCAAGTAGAAAACGCACCACTAAAAATTGTGTTGTAGTTGTAATAAATGCCATGCTAGCAGAAATACAGCCCCATACAGCTAACAACAACCCCAACCAGATTCTTGCCCCATATTTATTTAACCCTAAATTACTAGGAACGCCAAAAATTAAATACCCAATAAATAATATACCAGCGCCATAACCAAAAGTAGTGGCAGTCAATCCAAGATCTCTATTCATCTCCAAAGCAGCAAACCCTAAGTTAACGCGGTCAATATAGTTAAGCAAATAACAAAGTACTAAAAAGGGAATTAAACGCCAGGTTACTTTTGTAAATACCCTCTGTTTCATTTCTTCCATTGGACTATGCCTCCATCAACATTTATAAATTTTTTAGCTTATCGTATTGAACAACTGCACCTTGTGCACCAGAACCAGCAATTTTGCAATATAAACCTAACCAACCTTTTTTGAACTTAGGTTCCGGCCTTTTCCACTCAGCCAACCGTTTCGTTATTTCTTCATCATTTACAAGAAGATTCAATGAGCGGTTTTCAACATCAATTTCAATACGATCACCATTTTTTACAATAGCAATAGGACCGCCTTCAGCAGCTTCTGGAGAAATATGTCCTACAAAACATCCATTATTTGTACCGCTAAAACGTCCATCTGTAATCAAAGCAGTTGTTTTAGCCAAACCTCTACCATATAAATACTTCATGGCCTTGAACATTTCGCGCATGCCTGGGCCGCCTTTAGGCCCTTCATAACGGATAACTACAACATGACCATCTCGAACCTTACCAGCTAAAATTGCTTCTTCAGCCGCTTCTTCAGAATCAAAACATATTGCTTCTCCTTCAAAATGCTGCAGGCTCTTATCAAACGCTCCTGGTTTTGTAATACCTGTATCCGGAGCCAAATTACCGCGAAGAACAGCCACTCCACCTTCATACCCAAAAGGTTCATCCATCGTTTTAATAATATTATTATTTTTAGGATACTGATATACGTGACTCTCTGTATTTTCCGCTACGGTATGAGCCGTAACTGTCATCGCATTCGTATAAATGATGGAACTCATTTCTTCAAGCAGTTTGCTGACCCCACCAGCTTGATAAAAATCAATCATGTTATATTCTGAAGCAGGATTAATCTTAGCTAACTGCGGCGTATGTCTAGATAATTCATCAAATTCCGACAAAACATCAATATCTAGCTCTGCTTCACGAGCAATAGCAGTTAAATGCATAACTGCATTGGTACTTCCACTCATGGCCAAACAAATTTTAATCGCATTGCGAATACTTTCATTTGTAATAACTTGCCGAGCAGTAATTCCTTTTTCAACAAGTTCCATGATTTTTATGCCGGTAGCTTCTGCAATAGATAATCTGGCAGCTGAATAAGCTGGAATAATACCTCCATCAGGCAAGGTCATACCTAACGCTTCGGAAAGTGCACACATCGTGTTTGCGGTTCCTAAATACGAACAAGAACCACATGTTGGACAGGATAAATTTTCTAATGTTCTATATTCTTTCTCTGTAATTCTATTAGCAGACAACATGCCATATGCTTCTGTACTTGAAGTCTGGTCAGATTTTCTGCCATCAAACACTATTCCACCTTCCATTGGTCCGCCAGGCAATAAAATGCAGGGAATATCTAAACGAGCTGCTGCCATCAACATGCCTGGAACAATCTTATCGCAGGAACCTAATAATACGAGTCCGTCGAATAAATTAATCTGAGCCATCGATTCAACAGAATTAGCTATCAGTTCTCGAGACGGCAAAATATAATGCATACCATCATGACCTTGCGCAAAACCGTCACAACCACCAATAACACCAAATTCAACAGGAGTACCTCCAGCTCGATAGATTCCATCTTTTACTCGTTGCGCCACCTGTCTCAAATTAAAATGTCCTGGAACACATTCACTCCATGCATTAGCTATACCAATAATTGGACGTTTTAAATCATCTGTAGAAAATCCCATTGATTTATACGTAGCACGATAATATTGGTTGTGCAATCCTTCGAGAATTTTTTCACTTCTCATCATTTCAGACTCCTCCTTTTTTCTTAAATACGTATTATTTCGTATATTCGTCTTTATGCCACTAGTATATCACTTGAAGCACATTAATATCAATACATGGCTTCCAATATATTTTTTTAATATCGCATTTTAATTTTTAATACAAATAAATCATTAGTATACCAAACAATTACGATATTTAGTAATTTTAAAATCTAATTGTGTTAAAAATTATCACTAAAAAAGAAAAAACGAGCCCAATTATATATTTGAACTCGATTTTCCCCTTTCGGATACAGTATCAGCAACCCATTAATTCAGACATTGTTATTTTTTTAACATAACAGCCTTTCCGTCAGTTACAACAACGCCATCTTGATTTGTTACGACAGTACTCAAAATAAGACGGTGTTTTTCAGGAATCTTTTCGATGATAGTCGCCGTGCAGGTAATCGTGTCGCCGATGCGTACGGGAGCTTTGAATTTCAATTCTTGGGAGCAATAAATCGGCGTACCGCCGTGCATGGCTTTCGTCATCGTCGTCGAAATGATGCCAGCAGAAATCATGCCGTGGGCAATACGGCCCTTAAACATCGATTCTTTAGCGATTTGTTCGTTGACGTGCATGGGGTTGAAATCACCTGTAATACCAGCAAAGGCATATACGTCCGATTCACTGATTGTCTTGCCGAAGGTAGTCGTGTCGCCTACCTGCATTTCATCATACGTTAATTCTTCCTTCATGATGCATCACCTTTCTATCATACCATACAATGGCAACCATAAGCGCGGAATGGCTCACCGCAGCAAGCTGCCGGAAATGACCATGCGTTGTACCTGGTTCGTTCCTTCGTAAATCTGCGTAATCTTCGCGTTGCGCAGCAGCCGTTCTACCGGGTATTCGCGCGTGTAACCGTAGCCGCCGAAGATCTGTACGGCATCCGTAGCGATAGCCATGGCCGCATCGGAAGCGTACATCTTAGCCATAGCGGCTTCTTTAGAATAGGGAAGGCCTGCGCCTTTCAAATATGCAGCGCGGTACGTCAGCAGACGAGCGGCGTCGAGACGGGTCGCCATGTCAGCCAGCATAAAAGAAACGCCCTGGAACTTACTGATCGGTTTGCCGAACTGCGTCCGTTCTTTTGAGTATTGAACGGCCGCTTCCAGTGCCGCCTGAGCAATACCTAGAGCTTGAGCAGCTACGCCGATACGACCGCCATCTAAAGATGTCATGGCAATTTTAAAGCCCTTGCCTTCTTCGCCGAGAAGATTTTCTTTTGGTACAACGACGTCCTGGAATACTAATTCCATCGTCTGAGAACCATGAATACCCAATTTATGTTCCTTTTTGCCAAAAGTAAAGCCCGGCATGCCTTTTTCCAAAATGAAAGCGGAAATGCCTTTTGTACCCTGAGACTTATCGGTCATGGCAAATACGACGTAAATATCAGCGGCTCCGCCATTGGTAATAAATATTTTGCTGCCGTTCAGCACGTAGTGGTCACCGACTTTTTCAGCATGAGACTGCTGTTGTGCCGAATCGGTGCCGGCATTGGGTTCTGTCAAGCCGAAAGCGCCTAATTTCGTGCCTTCTGCCAAGGGAACCAAGTATTTTTGTTTTTGTTCTTCCGTGCCGTATGTAAAAATAGGCCATGCGCAAAGGGACACAGACGCAGCGTAGCTGCAGGCAATGGAATCATCTACGCGAGCCAATTCTTCATTTGCGAGAATATAGCTCATGTAGTCTCCGCCGCCTCCGCCGTATTCTTCCGGAAAGAAAATCCCCATTAAGCCCAATTCGCCGAGTTTATCGACGATGCTGCGGTCAAATACTTCTTCTTCGTCACGCTGGTGGACTGTCGGCGCAATTTCCTTTTCGGCAAAATCGCGGACCATTTTGGTTATCATTTTTTGTTCATCTGAAAGCTGGAACTCCATTATTCTGTTATCCCCTTTCTCCCTTAATGAATTTTGTTTATATAATCAAGTAATTAGAAGCTCTGCCGGTGCGAAAGATGGAGCGTTTATCATTGCGTGGACAGAGCTTCTTTTTACTTAATTACCCTTATTTGCCTGCCATTTTAGCGTATTTGGCATAGCGTTCCTTCGCTTCGCGGATCGTCTTTTCATACAATGCTTCTGCACGTTCCGGGAAGTTAATCTGCAAGCGGTTGTAACGGTTTTCACCGCGCAGGTATTCGACCATTTTGTCGGAATCCGGTTCCGGAGAATCAAGCTGGAACGGATTCTTGCCTTCTGCCGCCAAACGCGGATCGTAGCGATAGAGGTGCCAGTAGCCGCATTCTACGGCTTTCTTCATTTCAAGCTGCGTAGCGCCCATACCGGCCTTGATGCCGTGTTCGAGGCACGGGCAGTATGCGATGACGATGGACGGACCCGGATATGCTTCGGCTTCGCGGAGAGCGCGGAGCGTCTGCGCCTGGTTGTAGCCCATAGCAACCTGGGCAACGTATACGTATCCGTAGGTCATGGCGATAGCACCGAGGTCTTTCTTCTTGACCTGCTTGCCGCCGGCGGCGAATTTCGCTACGGCTGCCGTCGGAGTAGCCTTGGAGGACTGGCCACCTGTATTGGAGTATACTTCCGTATCCATGACCAGGATGTTGACGTCGCGGTTCTGAGCGATGACGTGGTCGATACCGCCGAAGCCGATATCATATGCCCAGCCGTCGCCGCCGAAGGCCCATACGGATTTCTTAGCCAGGTATTCTTTATTCTGAAGGACGAAGGCTACGTCTTCGTTCGCCGGAACCTGTTCCAATGCGGCGATGAGGGCGTCTGTCACTTCGCGGGACTTGTCGCCTTCGCTGTAATGAGCCAGGTATTCGTCGATAGCTTCTACGGCGACGTTCTGTTCCTTCAAAGCATTCAGGTGAATGCGCAGTTCCTGCTGGATAACGTCCTGAGCGTGGAAGAAGCCGTAAGCAAATTCGGCGTTGTCTTCGAACAAGGACTGTTCCCAGCACGGGCCGAAGCCGCGGTTGTCCGTGCAGTACGGCGTCGTCGGCAAGGAGCCGCCGTATGCGGAGGAGCAGCCAGACGCGTTGGCAACGTACATGCGGCTGCCGAAGAGCTGCGTAACCGTCTTGATGTACGTCGTTTCGGCGCAGCCTGCGCAGGCCGGCGAGAATTGGAAGTACGGTTTTGCAAACTGCAGTTCTTTGACCGTCTTGTCGCTGACAGCTTCCTTCTTGAGGTACTGTTCGTCCATAACGAAGCGGTTGAAGTTATCCTGCTGGGCAGCTTCTTCTTCCATGGGAACCATCGTAAGAGCGCCTTTGTCTTTCAGCGGGCAGACGCTTACGCAGACGCCGCAGCCGAGGCAATCGTACGGCGAAACCTGGAGGCGGAAGTTGTAATCGGACAGCTTAGCGCCCTTCGCCTTAACCGTTACGAAGCTTTCCGGAGCGCCGGCCAATTCTTCATCCGTAAGGAGAACCGGGCGGATAGCTGCGTGGGGGCAGGCCATGGAGCAGCTGTTGCACTGTGCGCAGACTTCAGCATTCCAGCGGGGAACCTTGATGGCTACGCCGCGCTTGCTGTATTCCGTCGTGCCGAGAGGCCATGTGCCATCGAAGCAATCATGCTTCTTGAATACCGATACCGGAATGAAGTCGCCCTGCTGACGATTCATCGGTTCCACGATATCCTGAATGAATTCAGGCAAGTGGGACAGATCCTTTGGCGTATCGACGGCATCGGCCCAGGAAGCAGGAACTTCTACTTTTACGAGGCCTTCGATGCCGGCGTCGACGGCTTTGTTGTTCTTGTCGACGATTTCCTGACCGCCTTTTTTGAAGTAGCTATCGTAGTTGCCCTTCTTCATCGCTTCTACAGCCATGTCGATAGGAATGACCTTGGTCAGTTCAAAGAACGCAGCCTGGAGAATCGTGTTGACACGTTCGCCCAAGCCGATTTCACCAGCTAATTTTGTAGCATCGATCGTGTAGAACTGAGCATGTTTATTGTACAAATCGCGTTTCATCTTGGCCGGCAGCTGCGTTTCCAACTCTTCCGCCGTCCAGGGACAGTTCAGGAGGTATACGCCGCCGTCTTTTAATTCAGCCGTCGTATCGTATTTATGAACGTATGTCGGAGCGTGGCAGCCTACGAAATCAGCCGAATCGACGAGGTACGTCGCATGGATGGGCTGATCGCCGAAGCGGAGGTGCGACTGGGTCAGGCCGCCGGTCTTCATGGAGTCGTAGGAGAAGTATGCCTGGGCATATTTGTCTGCCGTCAAGCCGATGATGGTAATGGCGTTTTTGTTTGCGCCAACCGTGCCGTCGCCGCCGAGGCCCCAGATCTTAGCAGCTGTCTGGCCTTCGTAGGACAATTTGATCGGTTCGTCTGTCAGGGACGTATTCGTTACGTCGTCTACGATGCCGATGGTGAAGTTGTTTTTCGGCTGAGCCTGTTCCAAGTTCGTGTATACAGCGGCGATCTGAGCCGGCGTCGTATCCTTGGAAGCCAAGCCATAGCGGCCGCCGACAACGACGATATCGCCGCGGCCAGCCTGAATCAGGGCGCTCTGTACGTCTAAGTACAGCGGTTCGCCGATGGAGCCCGATTCCTTCGTGCGGTCCAGTACGGCAACCTTTTTGCACGTAGCCGGAATAGCTTCGGTGAAGTGCTGTACGGAGAACGGACGATACAAGTGAACCTGTACCATGCCGACCTTCTTGCCCTGAGCGTTGAGGTAATCGACAGTGTCCCGTACGGTTTCTGCCGCCGAACACATGACGACTACGACTTCTTCCGCATCGGGAGCGCCGTAGTAGTTAAAGAGTTTATAATCGCGGCCTGTCAATTTATTGATTTCATCCATGTAATGCTGTACGACGCCGGGAATGGAAGCGATTTTTTCGTTCGCCCCTTCTTTGCACTGGAAGAAGATATCCGGATTGACCGTCGTGCCACGTTCGTAGGGATGTTCAGGATTCAAGGCGTTTTTGCGGAAGGCGTTCAGCTGATCGTAGTCGACGAGCTTTTTCAATTCGTCGTAGTCCAGCGCTTCGATACGCTGCATTTCGTGAGACGTACGGAAGCCGTCGAATACGTGCATGAAGGCATAGCGGCCTCCGATTGCCGATAAATGCGATACGGCGCCCAAATCCATGACTTCCTGCGGCGACGAAGACATGATCATGCCGAAGCCGGTGGAACGGCAGGCCATGACGTCGGAGTGATCGCCGAAAATGGAAAGAGCGTGAGCGCTGACCGTACGAGCGGCAATGTGGAATACGCCCGGCAGGAATTCGCCGCCGATTTTGAACATCGGCGGAATCATGAGCAGCAAGCCCTGAGAAGCCGTGTAGGTCGTCGTCAAAGCGCCGGCCTGCAGCGAGCCGTGGCATGTACCGGCCGCGCCTGCTTCAGACTGCATTTGAATAACATCAACCGTATTGCCAAAGATATTTTTCTTTCCCTTTGCGGCCCATTCGTCAACCTTTTCAGCCATAACTGACGACGGCGTAATGGGGAAAATGGCAGCTACTTCCGTAAAGGCATACGATGCATATGCGGCAGCAGTGTTGCCATCCATTACAACATAGTTTTTCTTCATGATGTAATAGTTCCTCCTTTTTCTAAATGACATGTAAAAACAAGTTCCGCATACAAAAACTTTAGTGAACTACTTTTCATTCAAGGCAATCATTTTTTCATTAGTAAGCATGTCGATTTTGCCCGTTTTTATTGTTCTTATATACGTCTTTATTCTTATATTCGTTATTCTATCATTTTATAAGAAAAAATTCAATGCTTATAAATAATAAAACCATATATAATGCATAAAAAACATGGAGCAACTTATAATCATATAATATAAGCAAAGATAATGTATATCCGAATAAAAAAATTTTTAAGGCATATCAAAACAAAAAAATCTCACTAAATCATAGAAAATTTCCTATAGTTTAGTGAGATAAAAATATATTTTCAAATTGTAAATTTCTTTTGGATACTAAAAAGATGATTGATATCTTTTTTATTAATAATAGTAGCGGAAAGAACAATAAGTGTTCGACCTGCACGATACCCTTTATGAACAGAATCATACTCAATATATTCTCTATAAACTAATTCTTTCAATAAATTAGACAATGAGCTTTTAGGTATTCCCGTCTCCTTTTGTATCGCTGTAAATGAGGGAGCCTGATCTGCATTAGCAATAAAATAAACAATATCTAATGCACGAGCCACTGAACGAACAATCGTTTTTGTTCCTTCTCCATTCATAGCGTTCCCTCCCTTCCTTAATTACGTCCAAGTTCTTATATTAGTACTAATTATATGATAACATTGCTATTTTTGAATGTCAATTTGTAAATAATCTACGATACCTTGTATACTAATATTTAATTCTAGATACATATGATAAAGTTTTCATTAAAATAATTGTTCCAATATATGGACGAAAAATTCATAATACTATATAATGTATATGTATAAAGTATTGTTTGCATTGAATAAATAAGGAAGAGGATTATATACTCTTCAACATATATGAGGAAAGAAGTGATACGTTATGGCATATTCTCAGCACAAGCCAACATTGCGAGTTTTAGATATCATGCAGTCGCTTGCATCTGCAAACGACGAAGGCCTGACATTAACAGAAATAGCTACCAAAATTCAAGTTCCCAAAAGTACTATTGTACCAATCATTCACACATTACGCGACAGAGACTTTATTGAGCAAAAAAGCAACGGCAGATATGTCATAGGTATCAGTATGTTCCTCATCGGCTCCGCATCTCTTCAAAACATCGGTTTATTAGACGTGTTTAAGAAAGAAATGAAAGAAATTGTTTATAAAACATCTGAAACTTGCCAATTAGGCATTTTAGTAAATGGCGATGTCTTATATCTTGCAAAAGAAGATTCGGCTGAACCAATTCGCCTCGTTTCATTCGTCGGAAAACGCCTGCCAGCATATAGCACCTCTTTAGGCAAAGCGTTGCTTAGTTGCTATTCCCTTCAAGAGTTGGAATCAATTTATAAAGGCCCGTTAAAACCAGTAACAGAAAAAACATGCAAAACGATAGAACAATTATATGATGAATGTCTCCGGTCTAAATCCGAAGGCTATTTTCAAGAATCAGGAGAAATTTCTCCTGATTTAAGTTGCTTTGCAGTACCAATCCATCATAATGGCAAAATCATTGCAGCTGTCAGTGTAAGTATGCCTACATTCAGATTGACAAAAGAAAAAAAAGAAACTGTAGTTAAGGCGTTATTAACTGGGCAAAATGTACTAGAACGCAATCTGCAGCGGCTTGGAATTTCTGACAGCAACTTATTTCTAGATTCCTTTGTTTCTCAAATACCCAGCATTTCAAATTGTTAAAAACAAATGGGAGTAGCTGCAGGATCAAAACACTGGTAGCCATTCCTATTTTATTTATAAGTCATTTTACGCCAGTCTTTCTTAGGCATAAAATCATATAAAATAACAAAAAGCTCTTTCTTAAATATGCAAGTTTTGTAATTTAACCTGCGTTCTGAAGAAAGAGCCCTTTATTTTTATATAGAAGCTATCTTAATCTAACTTGAATAACCTCATCTTATTGGTATGCAGCATTTAAAATATTGACGCAGTCCTCTTCCTTCAGTTCCATGCGGTCTCCTTCAAAGAGAAAAGCCATTGCCGATTTCGCATTAGCAGCCATTTTAGGAAATTCATCCGGAACAATGCCATAATCAGACATTTTAAGGTCAGATACATCACATTTTTCCTTTAGTTCTTCTAGCGCTATAATAAATTCCTCCGGCTTTTCCGCATCAGTTCTCCCCATTTTTTTCGCCAAAGCAACAAAACGTTCATCACACACATGGTGCTCAATCATATAGGTAAAGTATGCCTTACTCAGCATAATTAAGCCTGCACCATGCGGCAATTCCTGATGATACGCCGTTAAGGCATGTTCCAAAGAATGCTCGCTCATATTAGAACTTGTGCACATTTCCAAGCCTCCCAAATAATTGCCAAAGGCAACTCGTTCTCGCGCCTCTATATTAGAGCCATCTTGAACAGCCACAGGAAGCCAGGTACTAATTTGGTCAACGGCTTCAAGAGCAATCATTTCGCTCATGAGATTTGCTTTACATGACAAATATCCTTCAATATTGTGAAATAATGCATCAAATCCTTGGTAAGCAGTATATTTCGGAGGAATTGTCAACATCAATTCCGGGTCGATAATAGCCAATTTCGGAAATAGAAGCGGGCTTTTTATCGGTGTTTTTTCATTCGTTTCCGTATTCGTAATAACACCTCCAGCATCCGTTTCCGAACCCGTTCCAGCAGTCGTCGTAATCGCAATAATCGGCAAAGGGTTGACGGCAATAGGCTGCCGTTTTCCAGTACCATTCTGAATATAATCCCATAAATCACCTTCGTTTGTAGCCATAACGGCAATTGCTTTGGAAGCATCAATACAGCTGCCCCCACCTAAAGCAACAAGAAAATCACATTTTTCCTGCCGCGCAACAGCTGCCCCCATCATAACTGTTGTTTTAGTAGGATTGGGTTCGATTTGATCAAAAAGAACGGTCTCCACGCCAGCCAAGTGTAATTCTTTTTCCGTACGATTTAAATACCCATATTTCTTTGCCGAAATTCCATTAGAAAGAATCAGCAACGCCTTTTTACCTGGCATCATTTGCTCATGTAAATGATTGAGTTGGCCAACACCAAATAATGTTTTTGTAGGAATTCCAAATTGAAAAATCATAAAACATCCTCCATTTCACTAAGGGGAATATATAATAGAATATAAAAAACTAAAGGTTTGCCACGCATGGTAAATATATACGTGACAAACCCTTCGTATTATGGCCTCAATTCATTAACTAGCCGTCCATCCGCCGTCAATTGCAATATCTGCTCCAGTAATATAACTTGCCTTATCCGATGCTAAAAAAAGAATAACGTTTGCAACTTCATCAGGAGTGCCGACACGCTTCATAGGCGTACGCGAATCTATAATCGTAGTATAAGAAGGATCTTGCAGTACCTTCTCTACTAACGGAGTAGCTATAAATGCAGGCGACACACAATTTACACGAACACCTTTTGTAGCCCATTCATTTGCCAAACCCTTAGTAAAATTTCGTATCCCAGCTTTACTTGCTCCATAGATCGATAATCTTTGCATGTTGATGTGACTTTGCAAGGATGACAAGCTAATAATAGCCCCCTTCTGTTGTTTTAACATTTCCTTACCCACTTCAACCGTGCAGAAATACGCCCCTTTCAGATTGATATTCATAATATAATCCCAATCTTCTTCTACGTAATCTACTGCATATTTTCTATTATTAACTCCAGCAGAATTAACTAACACATCAATTTTGCCAAATTGATCTATAACATCGCCGACCATTTGCTTGATCTCAGCTACTTTACTTACATCCACCGCCAAGGCGCTTGCAGAAAATCCCGCTTGCTGCAATTCATCAGCAAAAGACTGACACTCTTCCAGATGGCGGCTGGCAATAATACAATGTGCGCCTTCTTCACAAAAACGCCTTACCGTAGCAGCGCCAATTCCTTTGCTGCCCCCTGTAACTAGTACGATTTTCCCGGAAAATTCACCCATTATCATCCACACCCCTTCTCAAAAGGATACGCGCATACAGTTTCATCAATGTTCTTTAAAGTAGTCGGCGTTTTCCTTAAAACGAGTAAACAATTCACCTACGTCGCTCGAGAAGGAAACGTACTGTACGCCTCGTTTTTTCCATTCTACGGCTTTCTTCACGTCGTCGACGAAGAAGCCTACGGCTACGCCGACTTCTTTCGCCTGAGCCATGATTTCATTCATCTGTTCGATGACCTTCGGATGATCTACCTGGCCGGGGATGCCCAAGGAGGCCGAGAGGTCATAGGGGCCGACGAACAAGACGTCTACGCCTTTGACCTTCAAGATTTCCGGCAGGGCGTTGACGCCGTCCTGGCCTTCTACCTGAAGGATAACGGCCGTTTCTTCATTGGCCTTGCCGAAGAAATCGGCTTTATCGATGCTGCCGTAGCGGCCGGCGCGAACGAAGCGGTTGCAGCCGCGGCTGCCTTCCGGCGCAAATTTAGCGGCCTGTACAGCGATTTCAGCGGCTTCCTTAGAGCCGATATTCGGAATCTGAACGCCGTCGGCGCCCAAATCCAGCGCTTTGTCGATGAGTTCGGGATTGCCTTCGTATACACGGACAATAGCCGGAATTCCCGTCAATTTTGCGGCACGGATCAAGTCGACTGTGCTTTCCAAGGGAATTTCGCCATGTTCGTTGTCGATGATGACAAAGTCAAAGCCTGCCAAGCCGGCGATTTCTACGACGGCCGGGTAATTCATGTTGAGGAACGGCCCAAATAACCGTTCGCCATTTTTCAATCTTTCTTTAAACTTACTCATAACGACTCCTATATAATATGTAATATATGTATGTAATAAATTTATTCAACCTCAATAACTTTAGATGGGTTCATAATATTATTAGGATCCCAAGCTTTCTTCAATAAACGCATAAGTTTTAATTCACCTTCAGGAGTAAATTTTTCAAATTCCTCTTTTTTCTTATAGCCAATGCCGTGTTCGCCAGACATCTTTCCGCCCAGGCTATATACCAATGCAAAAATATCATCATCATATGCATGCAAGGTATTTGCCCATTCTTCCGGACCTTGATTATGTGTATTCAAAATATTCACATGAATATTGCCATCACCAATATGAGCTACAATACCACCATCAATATCGTGTTTCTTCATGATATTCGGAAGTTCTGTTGTGACATTGATAATTTTATCAAGAGGAACGACATAGTCCGAACTAGCCCAAGTCAAGCAAATTTCACGGCAAGCATCGGCAAATTGTTTTCTGGCTTCCCAAATTCGGTCATCAGCCATCAGTACCTCGACGGCACCAGCCTCATCGCATAAATCGCCTAATTTTTCCATTTTTTTATCGAGCTCATCTTGATCGTATGATTCAACAGTAATAATATCATACACGCCATTTTTCTTAGCGTACGGCAAATCGCATTTAATAAAATCGCCGCTAATAACAATAGCCCGGTTATCCATATATTCAATGCTTGTCGGCTCAATACCTGCCTTCAAAATCTTTCTCGGCAAAGCTAACGCTTTTGCAGGATCATCAAAAATAGCAACGATATCGAAGGAATACGGCGGCAGCATCCTCAATTTTAACGTCGCTTCTGTAATAATTCCCAGTGTACCTTCAGATCCACAGATCAATTGCTCTAAACAGTATCCCGTGCTGCATTTTTCTAACCGGGCACCAACTTTTACAATGTCGCCAAGCGGTGTTACAACAGTAAGGTCATAGATTTGATGACGAGTCGTACCATAACGAACAGCTTTGTTTCCCCCAGCGTTGGTTGCTAAATTTCCGCCTATCTGACAACTTTCAGCACTGCACGGATCGCCGGCATACAATAATCCTTTTGCTTTCGCAGCTTGCTGCAAATCAACAGTACGAACGCCTGGCTGAACCACGCAGTACAAGTTTTCGGCATCCATTTCAAGAATCTGATTCATTCGTTCTAATTCTATAACAATTCCATGATGCACAGGAATCGCCCCGCAAGATAGCCCTGTTCCAGCCGAACGCGGCGTAATTGGAACTAAGTATTTATTAGCTAACTTAACAACTTCGGCAACTTCTTCAGTAGAAGCTGGAAATACAACAACTTCAGGATAACTGAAATAAATAGAATTCCCTTCTTCGTCAGTCTTATAAATCTCTAATTTATCCGGATCCGTCGTAGCATATTTATCTCCGACAATTTTCTTTAATTCATTGACAACTTCATCTGTCACAGGATTGTATTTCATAAGTATTCCACCCTTTCTATAGCTCTACATGTTTGATAAAAAGACCTTTTTTTGCAGACCGATAGGTGACCTCAAAAAAGGTCTTTTCATTATTTCGCCAAATTCAATAAAAGTTAAATTACTCCATCCCAATTTTCTTATCAAAATTGATTAAAACAGGGAATAAACCCGTTCCAAGGGCTAAAGCAATAAATAACATCAAAGCCCAATAATACGAACCAGTAGCTCCAACAATCAACCCGACAACGATAGGAACAACTGCACCACCGACATTGCCAAACATATTCATAATGCCACTGAGAGTGCCACTATATTGCCGATCCGCAACAATCGACGGTAAAGACCAGTACATTGTTCCACACCATTTTTCAAAAAACATCGAGATACTAAGCATCGCAATAGCAAAGTAGATATCTGTTGCTACTGAAAGCAAATACATCGGAACAGCAATGCATACACCTAACAGAGGAAATAACCGTCTGAATACGGCATTAGTATCTTTTGCACTTTGACGAATTTTATCAGTAACGACACCGCCTAATAATTGTCCAACAGTTCCTACTGCATAAATTAAGAAAATAGACCAACCTAAATCTTTAATATTCAGATGATGTACTGCCGCCAAATATAAGGCGCCCCAGGTCATTAAACCATACCAAAATGCATCATAAGCGCCAAATCCCAGACATACTCCCCAGAAACTCCGTGAACCTAAATATGTCGTAGCCGTTGAACCAGATTTTGCATCATCCATGTTTTGGCCGCTTAAAGAACTAGCATCCTCTTCTTCAAAAGCTTTGCGTAAATATTCACGTTCCGCTTCATTAATGCTCTTATTCGTTTCCGGTGTAGATCCAATAATGGGTTTACAAGCTAGCACTACAATAATTGTTAATACGCCTGCTGCAATTAAAGCGCCACGCCAACCGTCAAGAAAAGCTACAAATAGCGCACATAACGGTGCTCCTAACGCATTCCCCAAAGCCGAACCGGAATCCATTAATGCAGCGCCTTTACCACGTTCATTTTTAGTCAGCCAGACAGACTGTAATTTCCCTCCAGAGGGATAAATCGGAGCTTCTGAAATACCCAATAATGCACGAATAGCAATAAACATTGTGCTATTATGGATAAATCCAGTAAAAATCTGAAATATCCCCCACAAGATCCCTGTACCGACAATAACTTTACCGGGTGCAAATTTATCGCATAACCATCCAGAAGGTATCTGCATTACTACATAGCCCCAAAAAAATGCACTCAGAATGACACCTACAAGTTCAGGGCTAAATTGCAAATCTTCCTGAATCATAGGCATTAATACAGAAATAACAGCACGGTCTACGTAGTTGATAGTAACGAGAATCAGCAATGCTAAAAACACTCGCCATCGAACGTTTGTAGGTTTTTGAGTTAATTGAGTCATAAAAATTTCACCATCTTTCTAAAAATATCGCTAAACCTTAAAACTTGCAATATGTGCCTCATAAAAGCCTCCGGAGCAAATATCCGCACACACTATATATATAACCCTGCGCAGGTTACAAGCCCTTCGATAAAAATCCATCAGTTATTTAACTGAATTCGATAAAGTCCCAATGTCAGATATAGTTATTTCTACTAAATCTCCAGAACGAAGATATTTAGGCGGCGTAAAACCTACCCCTACGCCAGAAGGAGTACCAGTTGCAATAACATCACCTGCATAAAGAGTAGTCCCTTCCGATAAAGTTTGAATTATTTTAGAAATGGAAAAAATAAATTCCTTAGTGGTAGCATGTTGCCGTATTTCTCCATTAACCTTAGTCATAATTTCAAAAAAACTTGGGGCTTCATCTTTTAGTAAAATACACGGTCCCATAGGAGCAAATGTATTAAGGCTCTTTCCATGAAACCATTGCCCATGTTTACTTTGTAAATCTCTCGCAGAAACATCGTTTAGAATAGTATATCCATACACATACTCCATTGCATTTTCTGCCGATATATTCATACCTGTTTTACCAATAACAACAGCTAGCTCCCCCTCATAATCTAATGCCTTCGTTATCATTGGATGGGAATCAATCAATTCTTCAGGTCCAATAATTGCCGAAGCAGCTTTTGTAAAAATAACTGGACATGACGGTAATTTTTTTTGTATTTCCATATTAAAATTTTTTTCAAATTCACCTACATGTTCTACATAATTTTCACCAATACAAAATATATTTCTTCTCAAATTCATAATAGGTGCAGTAATAGTGATAGCATCAATATTTAATGATTTAATAACGCAATGTTCTTTTTTTAACTTAGCTTTCAGCCTATTTAATCCATTAGGTCCTAAAGAAATAAAATCTAAAAGGTTTTCAGGAAGGTGTACCGATATTGCGTGAGATAAATTTTCTGCACTATACACTTCATCCCCATCCAGTATCCCCCATTGGAGTTTGTTATTGCACTTAAAAGATACTAATTTTCTTATATTCATGACTATCACCTTTTACCACATTATAAACGCCTTCGATATTCTTAATTACGAATTATTTCGCATTTACGTCTGCATTTATATTTTTGCACGTTATACAATTAAAGTCAATACTTTATCATGAGTATATCTCATTTGCATTATTTAATACAAAGAATCTCTTTTATACATATTTAAACAAAATAATTTGTTAAAAAACATAATAACTACAACCAAATTATTATAAAATGCTAATAAGAACGCTTTCTAACACCTTCTTATAATTTTTATTAAATTATTTACTTAGCTTTATTGCAAAAAATTTCTCAAGGCATACTAAAAATCTCAATTAAAAAGAATGGTTTCAATGAAACTCTTAATCTACTCATATTTTATACTGTTATCTCCATTATAAAAATCCATATCTTATTCACAGTTACACTAAGATTCAATATAATCTTTTACAAATTCATCTTCACCATCATATATCATTAGTACAAGTTATCTACCAAAGAGATATTTCATCAATTCATACCCTTTTTTTGTATACATTAATATAAATAAACATACAAAAACTTGATCTTGCCATCTTCTAAAAAGATGACACCTCAAATACATTCACATAAAAATATTTATCTGACCAGCTTCAATAGTATTGCCATAAAAGCTCCGAATGAGCATAAAACGATCTTCATCCTACTAAATTATTAGAATATCATAAATACAGATAAAGGTTTGCCGCACATGCAAGTATGCATGTGCGATAAGCCTTTTTCCTTATGTCCAAAATTATTGACTAACCGGTTTGGAGTACTTGTAAATATAGTTGATACGATACACAGTTCACATGAATCACTTTATAATCACTCGTCTTTCAAATCATTAAAAAATGCGCATTCCAATATTACGCCTTTCATATCTTTACATGATTTACATATTTGCAAATCATTCCCCTTACTTCTCGGTCAGAAAGAAAAATGTATTTTATCTCTTATGCTTTTAAAATATCAGCACCTACTTTTTTATTCAAATTCATAATTAATGGGAAGAAACTAATTCCTAATGCAAAAGCTAAGAATAGAATGATTGCCCAATAATAGTTCCCCGTCGCCATAACAATGATACCGACTAAAACAGGAACAATTGCGCCACCAACATTTCCTAACATATTCATAAATCCTGCAACGATACCAACATCGTCTCGTTGCGATATTGTTGCAGGTAAGCTCCAGAATGTACAACCCACCCAACGTTCACAAAACATCGCAAAGGATAAATAAATGATCGCCATGGTAATGCTAGTTGCATTGCTCAAGAAATACATAGCTATAGCCATCAAAACACCTAAAATTCCAAAAGACCATTTGACAATCTTATTAGGGTCAATTCCCTTTTCTTTTAGATGATCAATAAAAAATCCTCCAAATAATTCACCAATAACGCCAACGCCAAAAACGATAAATATGGACGTGCCTATTGTCATAATGTTGACATTAAAAACTTGTGATAAGTACATGGGTCCCCATGTCATCAATCCGTACCAAAAGCAATCATAACAAATAAATCCCAAAGTCATTCCCCAAAATGTAAAACTTTTTAAATATCTTGTTAATCCAACAGATAATTTTTGATTTGCATCTCCAGATATTTTATATTCATCTTTTAACGCATTATCTATATATTCACGTTCTGCAGCATTAATTCTTGGACTTGTATCTGGCGTAGCTTTACAAAACGGATAACATAATAAAACTACCAAGATGGTCAAAATACCCGCTCCCATTAAAGCACCTCGCCATCCCCCAAACCAAGCAAGGAAAGCTACAATCAATGGACCTCCAATAGCAGTGCCCAAAGGCGAGCCAGCATCAACAATAGCAGCTCCACGAGTCCGTTCATTCTTTGTTAGCCATACAGATTGTAATTTACTACTAGCGGGATAAATAGGGGCTTCAGAAGCTCCCAATAGTGCTCGAACAATCATAAAAGCAGTACTGCTGTGAAGACAACCTGTAATCATTTGAAAAACGCCCCACAAAATACCTGAGCCTAAAATAGTCTTTCCCGGACCAAACCTATCTGCAAACCATCCTGCTGGAATTTGCATTACAGTATATCCCCAAAAAAATGCACTTAAAATAACGCCAACCAATTCTGGACCAAACTGAAGTTCTTCTTCAATTGCAGGCATACATACAGAAATAACAGCACGGTCAATGTAGTTGACTGTACATAATGCAAATAAAGAAGCAAATACCATCCATCTCACTTTCGTAGGTTTTTCGTTGTTCATTCTACCCTCTCCTTTTTTTTGTTTCTTAATACGAATTAATTCGTATTTACGTTTTTTATGTTTATATTATTGCACGCTACACATAAAACGTCAATATTTAATCATGAATATATTTTATTAGTATCATTCAACAAATGAAATGCATTTTATTCATAATTTTATTCATAAAAACCATTTACATTCCATCATTTATAGCACATAAATCACCTGCTTAAATCACAAAAAATAAACCAGTACCAATGTAAGAACTCCTTACATTGGTACTGGTTTATACCTAACCTATAATGCTTTAATGGATTACCATTGGTTATCCGTGTATATTTAATTTTCTTCTACTTCCTCTTTTTCTTCATGAACAACACGCTTCGAACCGTGCTTTTTCGCCGTATAATTTTTCCATACGACCCACAGGGACGTATCTACGCAGATGGACGAGTAGGCGCCGCTGATGAAGCCGATGAGCATGACCAGGGAGAAGTTCTTCGTCGATTCGCCGCCGAAGAAATGGAGGGCCCCGCAGGCAAAGAGTACCGTCGTCAGCGTGTAGATGCTGCGGTGGATACTCTGGGAAATGCTGTCGTGAGCCAGCTTTTCATACGTATCCGTGCGGCGGTGGGTCCTCGTGTTTTCGCGGACGCGGTCGAAAATGACGACGGCTTCGTTCATGGAATAGCCGACGACCGTCAGGATAGCCGCCAAGAAGGAGGCGTCGATTTCCAGCTGGAAGAAGGAGAAAAAGCCCAATACCATGATCAAGTCATGGAGGATGGATACGATAGCCGAAATGGCGATCTTATATTCAAAGCGGAAGGAAATATAGGCCGCCAGGGCGATAAAGGCCACGGCCAGGCTGGTCACGGCATTCTTCGTGACTTCCGAGCCGATGACGGCGCCGACCGATTCGATACGCTTCACTTCCGCGCCGCCCAGCTTTTCGTTGAGCTGATCGGAAATGGCCTTGCTTTCGTCGCTTTCCAGGTTGCGCATGCGGATCATCACTTCCTGAGACGATTCCTGATCCGTGACGCCCGACAGCTGGATAACGCTGTTTTCCAAATTCATATTAGAGTCATCGATGACTTCGCGCACCTGGGCTACCGTAACGGGCTGCTTGAACTGCAGGTCCAAAATCGTGCCGCCTGTATAGTCGATGCCGAAGTTAAAGCCGTTGATAAAGATGGAGATGACGCTCAGGACGACCAGGACGGACGACAGGGTAAACCACCATTTCTTATGGGCTACAATATCAAAACTCATTTCCGTCCCCCCTTTTTGAGCATGTGTTCCGGCACCTTGCGGTTCAATCCGTAGAACCACGGATTGGTGATGAGATTCGTATTAATGAACCAGGTCAGCAGGGAACGGCTGACGATAATAGCCGTAAACATGCTGACGATGAGGCCTAAGGCCAGGTTGACGGCAAAGCCCTTGACCGTACCGGCCCCCATGACGATGAGGACGATAGCTGCAATCATAACCGATACGTTGGCGTCGAGAATCGTATGGAAGGCCCGCTTAAACCCGGCCTCCATCGACGTCCGCAAGGTCTTCCCTACGAGCACCTCTTCCTTAAATCGTTCGAAGATCAGTATATTGGCGTCGACGGCAAAGCCCATGGACAGGATAATCCCCGCAATGCCGGGCAAGGTCAGCGTCGCGTCGAGGTATTTCAAAATAGACAGCAGAATCAGGACGTATACCAGCAGGGCTACGTTGGCGACGATGCCGGACATGCGGTATACGACGACCAGGAAGATCATGATCAGGACGATGCCGATAGCAAAGGCCTTTTCGCTCTTAATCTTCGAATCCTGGCCCAGGCTCGGCCCGATAGTCCGCACTTCCATGACCTTCAGCTTGACAGGCAATGCGCCGGAACGAAGCAGGATGGCCAGATTTTTCGCTTCTTCCAGCGTCCGGCTGCCGGTGATGACCGCCTTGCCGCCGGTAATTGATTCGTTGACGACGGGAGCCGTCAATACTTCGCCGTCCAGCAGGATGGCGATTTTATGGCCTACGTTGGCTGCCGTCAAATCGGCGAACTTGTCGGCGCCTTCATCGGTAAATTCAATGGCGACGACGTTCTGGTTGCCGTTTTCGATTTGCTCCTTCGCCGTTTTCAAATCCTTACCGGTCAGGCGCGTCGCGCCGCTTTCATCTTTAAATTCCATGACGGCCGTCTTGCCGATCGTTTCGATGGCTTTTTCCGGATTCTTTTCGCCGGGCAGCTCAACGATGATGCGGCGGGCGCCTTCCTTCTGCACCAGCGGTTCCGTCAGGCCCATTTCATTGATACGCCGTTCGACGATAGAGACGGCGCGGTTCAGCGAGTCTTCCGTGACCGGCGCATCGGGCGTATCTTCCGCTTCCAGGACGATATGCGTGCCGCCCTGCAAATCCAGGCCCTGTTTAATCGAGTTGGCCAGCGGATAAATGAAGGTCAGGAACACGCCCAATATAATGGCGACCGCCCCAAAAAACTTTATCATATTACGGGTCCGCAACAGGTTTCCCTCCTCTTATAAATACAGTAGTCTATACTATAAACGGCGGCGTTCCGCCGTCTGCTTCGTCATGCTTCCCCAAGGCCCGGCCTTCGCCGGCCCATGCAAAAAGGCCATGAACCGGCCCGCCCAGAAATGGCGCGGAGCCGGTCATTCATGGCTTTTCAAAGGTGTTACTTCGCGTCCTGCGATTCTTCAGTTTTCTTTTCTTCAGCCGGAGCTGCTGTTTCAGCCTGTGCTGGTTCGGCAGCCTTCGGTTCTGCCGGCGTTGCGTCGGCCTGTTTTGCTTCCGCCCCTTTTTCTACAGGCTTCGGATCAGCTTTCTTTTCCGCCTTTTTGGATTTCTTCCCTTCCGACCGATCCTGCTTTCCCAAGACCTGGTTGACGGCGTTGCGCGTAATCTTGATTTCTACCTTATCGGCTACGCGGATGACGAGATATTCGTCGTGAAGAGATACGATCGTGCCGTAAATACCTCCGGCAGTGATAATCTTAACTCCTGCTTTCAGGCTGTTCAGCATTTCCTGGCGCTGTTTCTGCTGCTTTTTCTGCGGACGCCAAAGCATGAAATAGAAAATGACTACCATGAGGATAATCGGCCAAAAGGCGTTTAACTGTTCCATCATGTCCACTGTATTCACCTCCAACATTTAATGATATGGTATATATGCAAGATACGAAATATTATGCATCTTGATATCGCTTCCAAAATTCCTGCCGGAACTGGCGGAACGTGCCGTCCAGAATGGATTGGCGCATGTCGCGCATAAACTGCAGCAGGAAATACAAATTATGAATGCTGACTAAGCGGTACGCCAGCAGTTCTTCCGCTTTGAAGAGATGGCGGATATAGGCCCGCGTATAGTTGCGGCACGTGTAGCAGCCGCAGCCTTCTTCAATGGGCGAGAAATCCCTGGCGTATTTTGCGTTGCGCACGGTCAGCCGGCCCGTATGGGTCATGGCCATGCCGTTGCGGGCTACGCGCGTCGGGAAGACGCAGTCGAACATATCTACGCCGCGGGCTACGCCCTCGACGAGGCAGTCCGGCGTGCCGACGCCCATGAGGTACCGGGCTTTCGTCTGCGGCAGGTAGGGCGTCGTATGATCTAGTATATCATACATTATATCCTTAGATTCGCCAACACTCAAGCCGCCGATGCCATATCCGTCAAAATTCATGTCTACTAATTCTTCACAGCTCTTGCGGCGCAGGTCCACATACATGCCGCCCTGGACGATGCCGAACAAGCCCTGCGTATCGCTATGGTGGTGATCCAGGCAGCGCTTGGCCCAGCGGCTCGTCCGCTCCGTCGAATGGAGGGTGTAGTCGTAGTCCGAAGGGTACGGGATGCACTCGTCGAAGGCCATGGCGATATCAGAATTAAGGGCCATCTGCACGTCCATAGATACTTCAGGCGACAGGAATTTCTTCGAGCCGTCCAAATGAGAGCGGAAGGTTACGCCTTCTTCCGTAATCTTGCGCATCTGCCCCAGGCTGAATACTTGAAATCCGCCGCTGTCCGTCAGGATAGCCTGCTTCCAGTTCATAAACTTGTGCAGGCCGCCGGCTTCCTTGACCAGGTCTTCGCCGGGCCGCAGGAACAGGTGATACGTATTGCTCAGGATGACCTGGGCGCCCATGTCGTACAGCTCTTCCGGCGACAAGGTCTTGACCGTCGCCTGCGTGCCTACGGGCATAAACATAGGCGTCTTGAAGGTTCCGTGAGGAGTGCGCAGGATGCCGGCTCTGGCGCCGTCGCATTCGGCCTGCAGTTCGTAAGTAATAACCAACGTCGTGTCCTCCTATCGTATAAACATGGCGTCGCCGAAGCTGAAGAAACGGTATTTTTCCTGCACGGCAATTTCATACGCCTTTAAGATTTTTTCTCTCGTAGACATAGCGCTGATGAGCATGAGGAGCGTCGACTCGGGCAGGTGGAAATTCGTGACCAGCGCGTCGACGATGTGGAAGGTGTAGCCGGGATAGATGAAAATATTCGTCCAGCCCGATCCGGCCTGCAGCACGCCCGTCGTACCGGCGCTTTCCAGCGTCCGTATAGACGTCGTGCCGACGGCTACGATGCGCCGGCCTTCAGCCTTCGCCCGGTTAATCGTCTGGGCCGCTTCTTCCGTAATGCTGTAAAATTCGCTGTGCATTTCGTGGTCTTCGATGTTTTCCTCTTCTACGGGCCGGAACGTCCCCAAGCCGACGTGCAGCGTAACGAAGACCAGCTCCACGCCCTTGGCCTTGATGCGTTCCAGCAGCTCGTCCGTGAAATGGAGCCCTGCCGTCGGCGCCGCCGCCGAGCCCCGTTCGCGGGCGTATACGGTCTGGTATTCGTCGGGATCTTCCAGCTTTTCGTGAATGTACGGCGGCAGGGGCATTTCGCCGATCTTGTCGATAATATCGTCGAATACGCCGTCGTATTCAAATTTAACGATGCGGCCGCCGAAGTCCGTACGGGCCAGTATCTGACAGGTCAGGCCTTCGGGAAACTCGATAACCGCCCCGGGCAGGGCCCGTTTCCCCGGCTTGACCAGCACTTCCCACGTGTCCTCGCCGACGGGCGTCAGCAGCAGCACTTCGACCTTGCCGCCTGTCGGCGACTTTTTCCCGTACAGGCGGGCCGGGATGACCCGGGAATCGTTAAATACCAAGACGTCGCCCTGATGGAGCTCGTCGATCAAATCGTAAAAATGCTTGTGTTCCACAGCCCCGCTCTGCCGGTCGTACAGCATGAGGCGGGCGTGATCCCGCTGCTCTGCCGGGTGCTGGGCAATCAATTCTTTTGGCAAATCATAATAAAAATCACTGAGTTTCAACGTACTGTCTCCTTAATCTATCTTGTCAAGCTTTACGCCCGTATAGTAATGCTGCAGTATCTTGCGGTACGTATTCTTGGCATTTTTCTGTTCCTGGGCCATCTGGTATGCGCCGTACTGGCTCATCCCCAGGCCGTGGCCCCATCCGAAGCCGTAAATCGTAATGGGCTTCTTGTCTTTAATTTTAAAAGTCGTCTTGCGAGACGATTTTTTCTTATTGTCTTTCTTGCTGTCTTTCTGCTTCTTTTCCGTCCCCTGATAGATGTCAAACAAGGTGCTCTTGAGTCCCATGATGGACTGGAAGGCGTTGCCCGTCAGCCTGACGCTTCCCGACGAGCCCTGAATCGTCATGGACAGGACGCGGCCGGATACGCCGCGGTCGGACACGTCCATGGGCCGCTTGCCCAAGGGCGACAAGGTAATGGACTTTATCTTGCCGACGTTTTTACCAGCTGCTTTCAGGTTCGCCGCCAGCTTTTCCGGCGTCGTCGTCACGGTCCAGCTGTAGGACGGCATCTTTTCGCTTCTATCGACGACGCCCCGCAGGTAAGGCACGTAATTGCCCCATACGTTTTCGCTGTGTTCCGTCCAGCCGCCGGCAGTGGCGCAGAAAATTGCCTCGATGGGCTTGCCCTTATACGTCAGGATTTCGCCCTTCGTCGCGTCGACGGCGCTGATAATGGACGGCGATTCGCCGTTGATGCCGGCATAAACCTGGCTGCGCGTGTCGTCGGTCATATCGAAGCCCTTGTTTCGGAAGGAGTTCTTATGATACACGGCGTAGGTCCGGGCCGCGACGGCCTGAGCTTTCAGCGCTTCAGAGCTCCACGACGGCGACATTTCCTTGCCGACGACGCCGTATAAATACTGCTCCAGGGGCACGACATTGACTACGGTGATTCCCGAAGACTTCGACGGCTGCATGCACTCGATGGAGCCGCGGTACGAATAGCCGTCGGTCAGCTTGACGACGCCCTTTTTCAAGGGCCGTACCGACACGGCGCCCTTGCTCTTCGAGCCGTTGACGACGAGGTCTTTGCCCTTGAGTTCCACCTTAACCGGTTTGTTCGCCCCTACCTTTTTCCACAGGGAACCGTTTTTATAAACGGCCGCCCCCTGGGTTCCGATGATGGATACGGATTTGCTCCCTTCACGGATGCCGATGCGCAGCGTCTGGTCCGAGCCGGCGCAGAAAGCCGTCGCCGTCAGGCAGACAAATAAAGCCGCCGCGGCGAGGACGCGAAGTAGTCGCGTTTTAATCATAGGTCTTCCCTCCTGTTAATGACGGAAAAATATATTCAGAATGAGGGTCAGCACGACGCTGATGATGAGGCAGGTTACGATGGGGAAATGAAAGGATACGTTTCCCTTCGTAAAATTCAAATCGCCGGGCAGGTTGCCTAGAAAACGGCTTACGCCGATGTGCTCCAGCGCCAGCCAGACAAAGCCGGCCGCAATAAACAACGCGCCGATTAAAATTAAGGTTTTCGCCATATATACCTCCTAAAATAACGAAGAGCCTTTGCCTTCCGACGGCGACGGCAGTCCCAGATGGGCATAAGCCGCCTCAGTTACGACCCGTCCCCGCGGCGTGCGGTTCAAAAATCCGAGCTGCATGAGGAAGGGTTCGTACACGTCTTCGACGGCGTCGACGGACTCGCTGATCGCCGCGGCGATCGTATCGAGGCCGACAGGGCCGCCGCCGAATTTTTCAATGATGACCTGCAAGACCCGCCGGTCCGTCCGGTCCAGGCCGCAGGCGTCGACCTCCAGCCGGTCCAAGGCTTTTCCGGCCAAAGCCGATGAAATCGTCTGCTCGCCGGCTACCTGGGCAAAATCGCGGACCCGCTTCAGCAGGCGGTTGGCAATTCGCGGTGTGCCCCGCGAGCGGCGCGCCACTTCCAACGCGCCGGCATCGTCGATTTCTACGTTTAAAATATCGGCAGTCCGCTTGATAATCAGCACCAGCTCTTCGGGCCGGTAAAATTCCAGCCGGCAGATGACGCCGAAGCGGTCGCGCAGCGGCGGCGCCAGACGGCCGACCTGGGTCGTCGCGCCGACGAGGGTAAAGGGCGGCAGGTCGATGCGCACCGACCGGGCGCTTGGCCCCTTGCCGATGACGATGTCCAGAGCGTAGTCTTCCATCGCCGCGTACAGCACTTCTTCCACGCTGTGGGACAAGCGGTGTATTTCGTCGATAAACAGCAAGTCCCGCTCCTGCAAGTTCGTCAGCAGGGCCGCCAAATCGCCGGGCCGCTCGATAGCCGGCCCCGACGTAATGCGCAGGTTGACGCCCAGCTCGTTGGCGATGATGCCGGCCATCGTCGTCTTGCCCAGCCCGGGAGGGCCGTACAGCAGCACGTGATCCAGCGCTTCCTGCCGCAGCTTTGCCGCCTGAATAAAGACTTCTAAGTTCTGCTTGACCTTCTGTTGTCCTATATATTCTTTTAAATAGTGGGGACGCAGGCTGTACTGCCAGGAATCTCCCGCAATCGGGCCTGTCTCCACAATGCGATGCTCTTCCACGTCTTACCTCCTGCTTCCCAATGCCTGCAATACGGCTTTCAGCAGTTCCTCTACGGTCCGGCACTGGCCGGCCTTGGCTTCGATAGCCGGAAGCACTTCCTGGGAGGAATAGCCTAGGCTGGTCAGCGCCGCCAAGGCGTCCGAGGCGATGCCCTGAGGCATGCTTTCCAGGCCGCCGTCTTCAGCGGCCGCCGCGTCGTCTCCAACCGGGCCGATTTTATCGTGCAGCTCCAGCACGATGCGCTCCGCCGTTTTCTTGCCGATGCCGGGCATCTTCGTCAGTACCTTCATATTCTTCTGATGCACGGCCAGGCGGAACCCGTCGGGACTGGCGGCGCTCAGAATGCCTAAGGCCACCTTCGGCCCTACGCCGTTTACGCTGATCAGCAGCATGAACAAGTCGTATTCATCCTGCGTGGCAAATCCATATAATACGATGGCGTCTTCGCGGACGCTCATATACGTAAACAAGGTGATTTCCCGATTCAGCACCAGTTTGTCCATCGTCGACGCCGGAATGGACACGCGGTAGCCGACGCCATGAACATCGACAAAGCAGGAATCGCGAAATATATGCGTCACGATTCCCCTTACATACCCAATCATAATTGCACCGTCCTTTTTAAACGCTGCGAATGGCTGGAATAGATGGCGTAAATGGCCATCGCCAGCCCGTCGGCCGCATCGTCCGGCTTGATTTTCTCACGAATGCCCAGCAGGCGCATGGTCATATCGATGACTTGCTCCTTTGTCGCCCGGCCATATCCCGTAACCCCTTGCTTTACCTGCAGGGGCGTAAATTCCAGCAAGGGAATGCCGGCCTGCTGCGCCGTAAGCAAAATGATGCCGCGCGCCTGCCCGACCGTAATGGCCGTCGTAACGTTGCGGTTGAAAAACAGCTGTTCTACGCCGATAATATCGGGCTTATACTTAGCGTACAGCTCGTTCAGCCCTTCAAAGATAGTCACGAGGCGTTCGCCGTCGCTGTGGTCCGGCGTCGTTTGAATTGTTCCGTATGTAACCGGTGTAAGACGGCTTCCCTGGGCGTCGACGATGCCGAAGCCGCAGATGGCCGTTCCCGGGTCTATTCCCATAGCCCGCATGAATATCCTTCCTTTCACTACGCAAGCTGTACCGTTTATTATACCATGAATCGGCCTGCCCGTCATAGAGCTGCCGCCGTATTTTCCATGACATTGCCAAAAAGAGCGCCCTTACGGACGCTCTTTTTATTTCATACTCTTATTCAGCTGTTGTGTTGTTAACAACCTGTTTGCCCTTATAGAAGCCGCAAGTGGGGCATACATGATGGGGCATTACTGCTTCGTGGCACTGCGGGCATTCAACGAAACCCGGCGCTGTCAGCTTCCAGTTTGCACGACGCATTTTCTGACGAGTCTGGGACAATCTGTTCTTTGGTACTGCCATGTTCTGCACCTCCTTAAACCATGGTACGTATTTTAGTGCTTTGATTTTAATAAATCCCCCAAGACGGCGAGTCTCGGGTCGATCCTGTCGGTAGGACAACTACAGGGTCCTTCATTCAGGTTTGCGCCGCACTGCGGGCACAGGCCCTTGCAGTCAGGCTGGCACAACACCTTCATGGGCTCGCTGAGGATCAACGTTTCTCTAATTGTCTCCGTCAAATCGATGTATTCCCCGTTATAAGGCAATACGTCATCAGGAAGCTCTGCTTCCGTACCATAGACTTCAGACAGTGTTGCATTCCGATCCACCGATACCGGCATCAGACAGCGGCTGCATGCATACATGCCGGATGTACGAACTGTTCCTTTGACGACGATGTGCGTGCCATCGGACCAGAACGCGCCTTCCACAGCCACAACATGGTTTTTCCAAGGAAAAGCGTCTACATCACCTAAATCGGCAGCCGGCTTTTGAAAGGAAAAAGGAACTTTCCTTCCTTCCTCCTTTAGTGCTTCTTCGACTTGTAGTTTCATATTTCTACCTCGACTTTACTATTATATCTATCTGTAAATGCTTTGTCAATATATTTTTAGGGAATCGCAGGAAGGCCGGAAAAAGACTGAATCCCGCTGCTCTGTCAGGGCTGTTTCCGTTCAGGGCCGATAAATTCCCGCAGGAGAGAATTGCTGGGAACGACGGACGCATCCAGCCCCTTGAAGGGGTTCAGGAATTTCAGCAGCCGCTGCGCTTCGGCATAATGGGAGCTTTCCTTGTCAATGGAGCGCAGCAGGGGCTCGGCGTAGGGCTTCAGCACGGACAGCTCGTATGGCAGGGCTGTGTTGAAAATCGTATCAGCGTCTTCCTGATAAGGGTAAATATTCACTTCTTCGCCGCGGCGCACGTCGGCCCATATGTCCATTGTATCCAAGGGGCCGCGGTTGCGGAACTGCTGGTCCCGCACCATGCGGCGGATAATCCGCGTGTCGGCCGTCGAAATGCGGTTGTGGTCGTTGATGCGGATTTGCGTCAGCACGCCCAGGGTGATCTTATATTTTTCGTACCGCGGCAGCATATACGTCAGCGAATCGTTCAGGGCATGGAGCCCTTCGACGACGATGGGCTGCTCCAGCTCCAGATGGACGGGCTTTTCGTCGAAATAGCGCTTGCCGCTCACGAAATCAAAGCGGGACAGGCAGACGTCGCGGCCCTGCTGCAGCTCGTCGATCTGCTGGTTAAACAAGGGGATGTCGATTGCCCGCAGGGATTCGAAATCGTAGCTGCCGTCGGGATTTTTCGGCGTGTCCTCGCGGTTGTAAAAGTAATCGTCCAGCGATATCTTGACGGGCCGCAGCCCTACGACGCGGAGCTGCGTCGTCAATCGCTTGCAGAACGTCGTCTTTCCCGCCGACGACGGGCCGGCGATGAGGATGACCTTGATCTTCGGCCGCTGGCGGACGATGTAATCGGCAATTTCAGCCAGCTTTTTTTCCTGCAGCGCTTCGGCCATATCGACGATATCCTGAATCGTTTCGTCGGCAATATAGCGGTTTAAATCAGAAACGTACTGACAGCGGACGATGCGTCCCCATTCTTCCGCATCTAAAAATAAGCGGGCCATCTTGGGAATTTCCTTATACAGCGGCAGCTCATTGGGATTATCTACCTTCGGCGTTTCCAAGATGACGCCCGGCGCGTAGGAACGCAGATTGAAGCAGGTCAAGTAGCCCATGCTCGGCAGCATAGGCCCCATGTAGTAATCGAAGACCTGGCCGCACTGATAGGTCATGACGTGCTTGAGGCCGACGTGGCGCAGCAGCTCCGCTTCCCGTTCCATGTGGCGGTTGCGGCACATGTCCATGGCTGTTTCCGCGCTGAGGACGACTTGCGTAATAGGCTCGTCCTGGGCGACGATTTCCTGCATGCGCCGCTTAATCGATTCGACGTCCCGATAGGTCACAGTATGGCCGATATCCAGCTCGCAGTACAGCGACTTGCGCAGGGCGTGCTTTACAAACACTTTTCCCTGCGGGTATAAATCGCTGACAGCCCGCACGAGCAGCATGATGGCCGTGCGGACGAGGCATTGATTGCCTTCCAGCGTCGCCATGGAAAACCAGGAAATATCCCCGTCTTCCCGCACCTTCGTCTGCAAGCCTACAAATTCATTATTATATAGCGCCGCCGCAATGCGGGGCTCCGCGTCGCCATAATGCTCGGAGCAAAGCTGCAGCAGCGTCGTTCCTTCTTTGAGAGTATATGTCTTGCCGTTTGTCTTGTCATGCAGCGTAATCACAACTGGTCACATCCTTCCGTATAACGCTTGTTCTCTTGATTATATTCGAGAAAACCGACGTTTTTTCCTTTTTTATGCTATAATGAGAGCCGTACCGCATTCTATGCAAAGAAGGAAATGGCTATGAAATTATCGTCTATTCCCAAACCGGATATAAAAATACTGGCAGCCGCCGCTGCGGCCGCCGTCTGCATTGGCGCCGCCTGCCTATCCTATGAAATGATATACAAGGCTACGCCGGAGTATTCATTTTCCCGCATCGTCGCCGCCGCTCAGGCAGGAGACGGCGAAACCCTGACTCTCTCAGCAGACGGAGACGTGCTGGCCGGCCAGTTGTTCGATAGCCTGATTCGCCGGCAGCAAGGCCAAACGGCGGCGTCCCGCGCCCTGCTTCTGCCCGCAAAAGGCGAGTTCATCCACGCCTGCCAGACCATTCTCGCCGGCGATTCAGACGAAGCCCGGCTGGAAAACGCGCGAAAGGTCCTTGCAGACACGGGAAGCCAGGCGGGCCTGCTCCTTCCCGCCTCGGGCTGGCGCTATGAATCGTCGTCGTGGAGCCGTCAGGACGGCTCGGGCTACGCCCAGCTTACGGCCTCCTTTTATAACGATTCGCTGCAAGCATCGATTCCCATCACCTTCCAGCTGGAAAAGGTATCGGCCCGCCAGTGGCGCGTCGTCGCCTTTGCCGACCCGGACGCCGTCGTACAGGAATTGCAGCAGGCCTCTGAAGCAGCCTTGGCAGCGGCCAACCGGCCCGTTTCCCAGCGCATCGATTCCCTCGTCCAGATTACAAGCCTCTCCGCTTCCGTCGTTCGCGGCAGCACGGAGCAGGATACATACCTGCGCATCCAATACACGCCGAAGCTGTCCGCACAGGGCAAGGAAACCCTCCGGGAAGCCAAAGGCCGGTACGAGCTGCGCCGCGCCGACTCGACGGTCCTCTTCTCCGCGCCCATACGCATAGCCATCTACGCCGACGGCAAAGCTCATACCAGCCAGTTCCGGCTGAACGCCGCCGTTCCGGCCCAGGCCGAGCTGCTCCGCACGGCGACGCTGGAAGGATTGCAGAGCCGCATTTCCATTACCTCCGTCCAGCTGCAAGACGGCACGCAGCTCGAGCTGAAAGATTCGCTGACAAACTGATACAAAAAAAATCCGTATGGAACACGTCGTCCCATACGGATTTTTACGCAGTATGATGAAATAGTTAGCGGCAGACTTCGATGATCTTCGGCTTGGCGTTGATATCGTTCGTCAAGGACCGGTCAAACAGCTTGACGCCGACAACGCCGATAAGAAACCCGACGATACCGCCGACAATCGCAGCCTGCATGGCATCCATGCCTTGGGAAAGGCCGATCCAGTGACCAGCGACGGCTCCGAGGCCGGCGACGATAAGGGGCATGATAAAGCAGACAAAGGCGCCGATAACGATGTTGACTTCCCGCACTTCAAATTTGACGTGCTGCCCCACTTCCGCACCGATAGGATTCAGCGCCTTGACGACGATGTGTTCCGCGCCGGGACAAGCGCCGCAGGCCATGCAGTCCGAATGGCGGCCGACCTTTACTTCGGCAAGGCCGTCTTCTTCAATCGATAAGATCGTACCTTCTTCTATTTTCATGATCATTCACTCCTTCTCATATGTCACGCCTGCATCAGGCAGACAGTACCATCAACGTATAGTAATTATCGTTTATATTATTATAGCACGGCTTGTCAACTCAATCAATACCATTATGGTGTAGTTTTATATTTTGAATGCATGTCCCGTATATCCAGAAGATATGCGCTACCGCAAAGCTGCCTAAACAGAAAAGTATACTCCCCCAGTCATGCGAGGAGTATACTTTTTTACTATGTGCTGCTTAGGTTACACTACGGTGTCTTATTCTCCTGATCTGCTGCGAAAACCTTAGCTTTCAACCTTCGGCAAATCGAGAGTCGTGCAGATACGGCCTTGGCGCTTGCCGATGGTGTCGATAAATTCTTCAGCCTTCTGCGCGTCCGTTTCAATGCCTGTGGCAACTTTTACGAGGCCTTTCAGGTATTCCCAGTCCGTATACATTCTGGCCATGACGGTCGACGCTTCCTGGTTGCCGCCGCCGTGGAGGGCCATAGCCGTCCAGTTGGAGCCGCGTACCATGTGTTCGATGAAGCGGCTGGCCCGCAGACGGTCGAAGGCGTTGTATTTCGGGTTGCCCGGGTTGAAGGCTCTCTGGCACAGTTCGCCGACTTCGGGATTTCTCATATCCAGTTCGGACGGAGCCGTTTCGCCGAAGCCTGCCAGGATATCGCGGGCGTACCGAACGGCGTCGAAGGGAATCTTCGTGCAGGTGTATTTGCACGTATGGGACATGAGCGGGTTGGGAATCCAGAAGCCGCTGGGATGCTGGAATCCTTCTACGCCCGAAGCAATGGACAGGCCGTAAACCGTTTCAGCAGTCATTGCCATTTCCGTGAGCTTCGTCCGGATATGACCGGCTTTCTGCACGCCGACCATATCGGCCAACAGACTTGCCGCGCCGCAAAGAGCCGAGCATCCGCCGGCCTTGCAGCCGCCGGCCGTCAATCTGTGGACTGCCGTGAAGTAGCTCAGGAGCCGTCCTACGTACTGCGTTTCGCCGCAGAGGAATACTCTTTCATTCGGTACGAATACGTGATCGAAGTATACGAGCGCCTGATGGTCGGCATACTGTTTGCCCAAGTCGATGCCTTCGATATCGCCTTCGACTTCAAAGAAGCGTTTATCCTGAGGCGTACGACCTAAAACAAAGGTCAGTCCCGGCGTATCGGCAGGAACAGCGCAGGCAACGGCAAAGTCCTTGTCTTCCGGCTTCATGTTCGTCGTCGGGACGATGACGATTTCATGAGCGAAGAGGATACCCGTCTGGTTGCACTTGAACCCGCTGATGACGATGCCGTCTTCGCAGACTTCGTCGACATGGACGTAGGAATCGCGGTCAGCCTGCGCATGAGGCGGCGCCGTCCGCAGCCCTTTGACGTCCGTTACCGTAACGGTACAGGTCAAGTCGTTCTGCTGTACGTATTTCAGGAAATTCATGAAGCGTTCAAAATAGTTGGTACCCAAGTCGTGGTCCATGTCGTAGCACGCAGGGCCTAATCCGGCAAATGCTTCCGAGCCGGTGCAGCGGTGCGTACAGCAGCCGATAACTTCAGCCAGCGCTCTGGCAGCTCTGGTCTTGCGGTTCGCGTCTTCTGCCGAACGGAGGGGAGCGTTGTAAATACTGACCCGTTCGTCGAGCATATGGGACGGAACAGTAATCAGATCCTGCCAGTCCGGGCGATGCTGCAGTTCGTAAATCTTGGAGATAGCGTTGAAGCTGGCCGCCAAGGGCGGATAGGTCGTAACGTCTTCAATTTTCTCTCCCAGGAACCATACGTTCATCGGTTTTCTGGCGCGAATGCTGTCTTGGAATTGTTGTTTAGTCATTAACATACCAAACCCCTCCTTCGCTGGACTCATATTTCATACACTATCCTATACCTGATGGATCTTTCACAAATATATATGAAATAAATATGCCAAATACAAAAAAGCTGCAAATGGCGTAAATACGGGCCTTTAAAAACATATCTGCATCCAGTGCGATGTATATTTACATCGCCTGTATGCCGATATCCTTACTGCTTATTGCCGATGCCATGATGGTACCGCTTTCGTCCAACCGATGCGCGTTGACATCACTTCTATGCTATATTGCATCGTTTTTATCCTTTTCATGGGAGCCGACGCCCCATTTTTTCATTTTCCGCACGACCGTCGACTGGTCTATCTCCAGCGCCTTCGCCATGGCCCGCGTCGAGCGATATTCCCGGTACGCCTGCGTCAGCAGCTCCTTTTCCATTTCTTCTACGGCCCGCTTCCACGGCACGAGACGCTGCACCTTGACGGCCGCCCCGGAATCCTCACCCGTTCCCTTGCCGACAAAATGGCTGGGCGTCAGCTTGTTTTCCGACGGCAGGACGATCATCGTCTCGACGGCGTTTTCCAGCTCGCGGATATTGCCCGGCCAGTCCTGACGCATGAGGAAGCGGTACAGTTCCGGAGAAATCTCCTTTTCCTTGCCGTACTTTTCATTGAAATATTTCAGGAAATAGTTGACCAGGGGGATAATGTCCTCGCGCCGCTCCCGCAGCGGCGGAATATGGATGTGAATGACGTTGAGGCGATAATACAAGTCCTGCCGGAACGTCCCCTGACAGACCATACTCCACAAGTCCTTGTTCGTCGCCGCAATCAGGCGGACGTCTACCTTGACCGGCTTGGCCGCGCCGATGCGCTGCACTTCTTTTTCCTGTATGACACGGAGCAGCTTGACCTGCGCTGCCAGGCTGAGCTCGCCCACCTCGTCCAGGAGCAGGGTTCCCTTGTTGGCCAGTTCGAAAAAGCCGACCTTGCCCTGCCGCCGAGCACCTGTAAAGGCGCCGCTTTCATAGCCGAACAGCTCCGACTCGAACAAGGTGTCGGGGATGGCGCCGCAGTTTATCTTGATAAAAGGCTTGTCCTTTCGCCGGCTCGTGTGATAAATTTCGTTGACGACGACTTCCTTCCCCGTCCCCGACTCGCCCGTAATCAATACGACGGACTCGACGTCGGCGACGACGTGCACCAGATGAAGTATCTTCTTCATGGCCGGGCTGTGGGCCACGATGGGGCCGCCGCTGCCGTTGAACAAGGATATTTCCCGCATATAGCTCTTCGTGTACAGCCGCTGTTCTTCCAGCTTTTTGCGCAGCGTATTGAGAGCCGACATGTCCTGTATGCTGATGACGATGGTCTTGAGGCGGTGCTGCCGGTCGAATATGGGCGCGCCGGTACACAAGAGCTCCTTTTGCTTGTACATTCCCGACACGACGATGCGCTTCGGGTCTTCGTTCATCTTGCGTATCAGTTCGCCGCAGACGGAATGCTCCCGGTCAAGTATTTCCATAGACCGGCCCAAGACGTCGCGCCGCTTGATGCCGAAGGTCGTTTCCAAGGCCTTGTTGACCCGGATGATGACGCCGTTTTTATCGGCCACGACGATGCCGTCGGCGACGACCTCCAAAATGGCGTCGATTTCTTCCAGCACGTCTATGACGTTGTCCAATTCCTGGGCGGAGCACCGCTCTTTCCCCGATATATGGGCGACGATAATGCTGCCCTGCCGCTGACCGGCCTGGGTCCAGGGCAGGAGATGGCAGATAATCATGCCCCCCTCTACTGCGACGGCAAAGCGCCCCTGCCCATGTACGACGTCGATTTGCGCCTCCAGCGCGCCGATAAGCGCGTCTTCCGTCACGCCTAATTCCGCCTTGAGCTCGTCAGCCGCTCCATTGCGGTATACGGCGCAGCCGTCTGTATGGACGATAAAAATCGCGCAGTAAATAGAATTCAGTATTGCGTCAAAGTCTGCATATCGGCGAAACGCCGCCTCTCCGTTCATGCCGTCCCCCTCCTTTTTCTCCTTATTGTACACTATTTTCCCGCCCTTTGCCTACTCTTTCCGCCTATGCAAAAACCAGCCTCCCCCTAGTGGGGAAAGACTGGTTTCTCTTGCGCCTATTATTTTAAGAAGCCCTGGATGATCATTTCTTCCGCTTCTTCTGCCGTAAGGCCTAACGTCATGAGCTTGGTCAGCTGTTCGCCGGCAATCTTGCCGATAGCCGCTTCGTGAATCAGGGCCGCGTCCGTATCGTTGGCCGTCAGCTCGGGAATCGCCGAAATCTTGGCGTCGTCCATGATGATGGAGTCGCAGGCCGAATGGCCGTGGCACTGGGCGTTGCCGATGACCTTGGCCCGGAAAATCTGGTGGGACGTGCCGCGGGCAACGGCGCGGGATACGACGTCCGTGCTGGAATCCTTGCCGTTCAGTTCAACTTCAAACTCCGTTTCGGCAAACTGCACGCCGTCGGTCATGAGCTTTTCCTTGACGATAAACGTCGCGCTGGCTGCCAAATCAGCCTTCGTGACGCGCTTCGTCGAGTCGACGCCTTTGATCTGCGTCGTTTCCATTTCCATATAGCTGCCTTCTTCCATATGGACGATGGTTTCCGGGTTCATGATCTTCTGGCCCTTGCCGTCCCCGTCGCCGTAGTGCTTTTCTACATAGCGGACGCGGGCATTCTTGCCGATATGGAAGGTATGAATGCCGTCGTGCTGCGAGCCGTCGTCGCTACCGCAGTGGATGCCACAACCGGCGACGATAACCACATCGGCCCCTTCTCCGACATAAAAATCATTGTATACGACATCCTTGAGACCGGCCTGGCTCAGGACGACGGGAATATGCACGGCTTCGTGCTGCGTTTCCGGCTTAATATACACGTTGATGCCCGGACGGTCCTTCTGCGGTTCGATTTCGATATGAGCCGTCGAAGCGCGGCCGACGCTCTGGCCGTTCGAGCGGATATTATATGCGCCTTCAGGAATGCCATGCAAATCGGCGATGACTTCCAGCAAATGTTCTTGATACTTATCCATCAGACTTCCTCCTTATAAAACTTGCAGTTTCCTACGACGTCCATCAATTCAGGAAGGACTTCTTCCTTCGTGCCGACTTTGCGGACCGTGCCGTCGGCAATGAGGACAATTTCATCGGCAATGTTGAGAATGCGTTCCTGATGGGAAATGATGAGAATCGACTGCTTCTGGTCGTGCATTCTTTCAAATACCTTGATGAGCTTATGGAAGCTCCATAAGTCGATACCGGCTTCTGGTTCGTCAAACAACGCCAGCTCCGTGTTCTTGCGGGCTACGATCGTGGCGATTTCAATGCGCTTCAATTCGCCGCCCGACAAGGACGCGTCCACTTCGCGGTTGATGTAATTTTCTGCGCACAGGCCGACTTCGGACAGGTATTGACAGACGACGCATTTGTCGAGCTTCTTATTGCCCGCCGCCAGACAGAGCAGGTCCATGACGGTGATGCCCTTGAAGCGCACAGGCTGCTGAAAGGCGTAGCCGATGCCGTTCTGGGCCCGCTTCGTAATGTCCCAGTCCGTAATGTCCTGGCCGTTGAAGAAAATCTGGCCGCTCGTGGGCTTTTCAATGCCGGCGATTAATTTAGCCAGCGTCGATTTGCCGCCGCCGTTCGGGCCGGTAATGACGACGAATTTCTGTTCGTCGATGACCAGATTGATATCTTTTAAAATTTCCTTTGTATTTTTCGTACCATTTTCGTCGGGAACGGAAAACGATACATGGCGTAATTCTAACATGTATTCTTTCACTCCTTTAATGGTTAGGACTGACTTTCGTCATTCATACAGTAGTATATCATACTAATATGGTGATGTATACATAAAAAAATATAAAATTCCGGATAAAATTGTTTCTCCACCCCGGCAGATAAAAAATAATTCCCTGCAGCTGATTCACTGTACCAACTGCAGGGAATTCCCAGAATAAAAGAGCTTATATGTCAGGATAAAATTACGCTTTCACCATGCGGCGAGACACGCCGAGAATGCGCACGCTGTTCAATACAACGGCCAGCGTCGCTGTATTGTGGATGACTGCGGCCCATAAGGGGCTGATGCGCCCCAGCGCGCCGAGAAGCATAGCCGCTGAATTGACGACAATCGTCGCCGTAAAATTCTGATTGATGACCTTCATGGTCTGCCGGCCAATCTTCAATGCATCATACAATTTTCCCGGATCTTCGGAGCGAATCGTAATAGCTGCCGATTCAGCCGCTATATCCGTCTTGTTGCCGCCCAGGCTGACGCCGATATCGGCAAAGGCCAGTGCCGGCGCGTCGTTGATGCCGTCGCCGACCATCATGACGCTGCCCCGCTTCTGCAGCTTCATGACGTAATTAGCCTTATCTTCTGGCAGTATTTCAGCATGATAGGAATCAATGTCCATTTCGCGGGCCACTTCTGCCGCCACTTCCTTGGAATCGCCAGTCAGCATGATGACTTCGTCTACACCGATGCGGCGCATTTGATTAAGGGTTTTCTTCATAGCCGGGCGAACCGGGTCTTCAATCGTCAGGCAGCCGATATACTGCTTGTCCCGCGCGACAAACAGCAGATTTTTTCCCCATGACTTGTCGCTTTTTTCCGGCATGCCCTGCACGCCTTCTTCCTGCATGAAGCGGCGGCTTCCGACGAGGACGTCGCCGCCGGCAAAGTCTTCAAAGGGAGGCACGGAGGCCCTCATGCCGCGGGCTACAACCGTTTCGGACATATCGTGATGCGGTACGTCCCAGCCGTGAGCCTTGACGTATTTCTGCACCGCTACGGCCAGCGGATGAACGGAGTGCATTTCCGCCGACGCAGCCAGTAAAATCATTTCCTTTTCATCTACTCCGGGAACCGTAGAAATATGGGCAATCTGCGGTACGCCCATGGTAATCGTGCCGGTCTTATCGAGGACAACCGTATCGATATCGGCCAGATTTTCGATGTAGTTGCCGCCTTTAATGAGAATCCCCTTGCGGGCCGCCATGCCGATGGCCGCAGAAATAGCCGTCGCCGTCGACAGCTTCAGGCCGCAGGAGAAGTCGATGAACAGCAGGTTCAGCACGCGCTGCCAGTCCTTCGTCGCCCCATAGACAATGGCCGCGCCGATAAAGGAAATAGGAACAAGCATATTGGCCATTTTATCGGCAAAATTCTGCACTGGCGCGCGGCGGGTCTGCGCCTCTTCGACCAAGTGGATAATCTGGGCCAGCGACGTATCGGCGCCGACCTTTTCGACCTTGACGACGAGGTCTCCGGCCTCGATGACGCTGCCGGCATATACAAAGGTTCCGGGCTGCTTGATAGCCGGATTCGATTCGCCCGTAATGGAGGCCTGATTGACTGCCGCATTCCCGCCGACGACTTTCCCGTCCACACAGATCTTTTCGCCCAGATGGACGGCAATCGTATCGCCTACCTTCAGTGAGTCGACAGGGACCTTTCGTTCCCGGCCATTTTCCACGAGCCATACGTCCCGCTGATCCAGCTTCAAGAGGCCCGAAATCTGGCGGCGCGCCCGTTCGGCAGCATATTCCGTCAGCATTTCCGCTCCATTGGAAAGGGCCAGCAAGGTCAGGCTCGATTCGGGCTTGCCAGCCAGGACGGACGCGGCCACAGCCGTAGCGGTCAGCGTATCGGCATTAGCCTGCTTGTCCCGGATAACGCCCATGACGCCGTTCTGGATAAACCGCCGGGCGATAAATAAGGTAAACAAGCGCCGGAACAGGAGAATGCCGTCGTAAAATTCCGGATTCGTTTTGCGTAAAATATTCATGGCGATAAAGCCGCCGACAGAAATAATGGCTTCGCGCCGGTATGCCGCTACGTCCCATTCTTTTTTATCTTCCTTAGCTTTTCCGTATTTCTGCTCAAAGGAGCGGACCAACATGCGGATAATCCGCAGATCCACCTTCCCCTGGTAGTATATGGTCAGCTTTTGCTCGTCAGACGAGGCGGCAGCCACGCCGGGAATCTGGCGCAGCTTGACGCTCAGGATAGAGCGCATGCGCAGGGGCAGCACGCTGTGAAGCGGCAGGGTACAACACGTATACATCTTATCTCCGCCCCCTCATCAACGACGTAGCCCACCACAGCATCTGCGGTCCCGACGGGCGCTGATTCTGGCCGATCATCTTGCGCATGCCCCGCACGGCCAAAAAGAGAGACAAGAGGGAGCGCAAATCAAAGACGTTGGCCGTCTTCTGCGATACGGCAGAATTCAAGAAATTCAGCGTCTCATACAGCACATCCGTATAAGCCGACGCAGCCGTTTTCGTCTGCACAGGCGCCGGCACATACGGCGGAGCCGGAACAGCGGGAAAAATACGTTCCCCTAAATAACGTTCCAACGCATCCAGAGCCCCTTCATTATCCGAGCATACCAGAATACTCCCTGTCGCCGCATTGACTTCCACGCGCCGCGCCGCCGGCAAACTGCCGAGAGCCTGCTGCAGAAGCTCGGCCAGTGGCTGATTCTGCACTAATGCGGCAGCCCGATATCGGCGTCGGCCCCGTGTAGAAGATACACAGGCAAAAGCCGGTATATTCGGTCTGACAGGCGCGGCAGGCATAGCCGGAGCCGCATAGGGAGGATTGGCAGCCTGTTTTCCCATTCCCTTGCCCCTTCCTCCGGCTGGAGAAAATCCGCCGCCGGACACCATGTTATGAATCGCCTTTCCGATAGAAGCTCCCAACATAAATCCGGAAGCATAAGACATAATCAACCTCTCCTTTCCGCATGGTTCATGATATACTGTTCCACCCGGGCCAATTCGGCATTGCTCCGCAGCGCCTGCGGCCTGTACAAAATCAGCACGGAACCGGTAACAATATTGATTTCTACCTTATCAATTTCCCTATAGCTGGCCACATAGGCATATATCTTTCCGGCCAGCTCCGCATTGCCGACCAGCTTGCGGCTGTACAAGCGGATGCGCCCCGGAAGATACGATGAAATGCGCACAGCGCGGATGATAAAATCCCATTTCGATACAGGAAGCACGTGAGTAAGCCGTCCCTTCTTATCAATGATTACCAGTGTAAAAAAGACCGTCACCGCCATGGCGACAGTCTTTTCTATAACGCTTCTTATTTTGCCGCTGCTTCCTGCGCCGCAATCAAGTCTTCCAATTCTTCTTTTTGACGCTGTAATTCAGCCAAAGGCACATCGGCCGTAACCGTCCCGGCTGCCGGCTGCTGCAGGGCCAACAGCTGCTGCTCCCGTTCTGTAAGCAGTTTATACCCAAATACGCCGGCGACGACGCCAATACCTAAGCCAATCCAAAAATCGCTGTTCTGAAACATAGCCAACCTCTCCTTTGAAAAACAGATATTGATATTTATTACAAGGTTATTATATATCAAACGAAGGCCGATGTAAATATTTTTGATAATAATTATTTTATTTAATAATAAAAACAGCAACCCAGCCCGACCATAAAGGTATGCGACTTCATGGCCGGGCTGGGTTTTGTATATCAACACAGGCTCTCGTCGCGCGGAAGGGGAGGTTGCGCAAAACGCGGGAAACCTGATGTTGGTAAAAGAATATGAAGTTGTCCATAGGCGGCCGACGGCAGATATACTGCGTCAGACTCAGTTATTGCCTTAGAACTTGTACGTTACCTGCAGGCGCGTGTAGTCGCCTAATTCGAAGTTTTCACTGCCGTAGAGGGTATCGCGCTTGCCGATGCCCTTGGCCCCGAAGGTGTAGAAGGCTTCGATGAGGAAATCCTTCGCCGGGACGTAGCCGCCGCCGATGGTAAAGCTCTTGATACCGTCGAGATAGCGGTCCGGCAGGGATTCCGTGCCGTTGCCGCCGAAGAACGAGCCGTGTTCGAAATATTTGTAATCGGCGAAGGCGTTCCAGCTGCCCGGCACATCCGTATCGGCATGGCCGACGTCGATGCGTGCGACCCAGAAGCGCGGCGTGCCGCCGTTGGCCCGTCCGGCAATGTCGAAGTCCGACGTGCCGGATTCGTGCCGGTATATCGTATGGCCGTTCATGAAGCGGCCGAAATCGGTGCGGTTCTACCCCCATTCATAGGAGAAGCGGATCTTGTCGTTCAGGCGGTACGTCGCGCCGACGCCGACGACGTTAGCCAGCTCGTCGAAGGACGCCACGTCGTTATGGTCGCCGTTGGCGTAGGCGATGGAGTGCGTATCGTCGCCGAGAGACCGCAGATACCAGGCCTGTACGCCGAAATGATCACCAAACTGGTGTTTGATCTGGGCAAAGGCGGCCCGCTCGATAGACGGGATTTGGTCTTGTACGAGGACGGTGCCGGTAACTGGAACTAGATCCACAAGATTTTCATTGAAGAACGTTAATGGTAGCGAACTGCCGTCTTCCGGCTTCCATATATTATTTAATACGCTGCTCAACTCTTCTCCGTACAAAGCACTGGCGCTTGAAGTTTGCGAATTATCTTCTTCATTCCATAATTCGTGAATGTATAAGTCTTTAGCTTCCGTCTTAGTTAATTTCGTAAAATCTTCTGCCTTTAACTCATCTGGCGAATATAATCTATAAGTCGACAGAGTAACCCCACTAGCAGTAGTAGTTTGCGCGGCGCCAGTATAAATTCCATATCCTAATACAGCATAAGTTACCTGGTACCGACCGTTAACCTTCCTTTTAGAATCACTATCCGCTTTATCCCAATTGCTTGCACCTTCCTTCTTTATGGATTCGACAGACAACGCATCCGAAATCTTCAACCTAGTCCCAGTATCAGCTTCAGCAATAAATTGCTGCGGTTCTCCCATCGGATTGCTTAGGTCTTCTATCGTTATTTTATACCAAATGTGAGTATTTCCATACATATTCAGCTTAGCAGAGTTCTTAGTTGAAGATATTATGGAATCATAGCCATCTGGATCGACTTGCCGAATAATATCCATATAGTGATTGGCAATTTTTACCTTTTCTTCCAACGTATCCGCTGCATTTATTTTTACTAACATTCCTTGATAATAAACTTCTCCCTCATCATTTAAGCCTTGGGTTAGAAATTCGCCTTTTGTCGGATTACGCCAGAATTTTTGTATCGTCGCATGGGTATAGGCAGAATCGGTAATGCCCGTGCTGGAACTAAAATCGCCGTAGCCAATTCGCACCTGAGTTTTATCGTTTGTCCATACGGCCCGGGCCCCATCGTATTCCTTGCCGAACCAGTAACCCGTAATGCCCATGGGTTCGGTCAGGCGGCCGATGGAGAAGTCCCATTTCTTGGCGTGCTGGGTCATGTCGACGTTTTCCAAGCGCTGATGGTTCAGCCCTTTAGAATCGGAAGCGTCGTACTGCGTATCGACGCCGCTCATGCCGGAGGCGCTGCCGAGGACGGTGACGTTCGTATTTTCGCCGATGCGGGCGTCCAGTCCTAAGCGCAGGCGTTGTTCAAAGCCGTGCCCGGCTTTTTCAAACATATTCTTTTCCGCCGTGCCGACGCTGGCCTCTTTCGTGACTCTTGCTTCAGGCTTCACCTTGCCGGTAAAGCTGTTCCAACGGGCCCGGTAATCGCCAATGATTTCGACGCCTTCTTTTTTATCGACGTCAAAGGGCCGCTGGATGAACCAATCTGTCTGGAGCTTGCGTTTCTTTTCTTCCGGCGCGACTTCGGCTTCGCCGACGGCTTTATCCAATTCTTTATTCATCGTATGGGCGTCGGGGCCGAATTTGAAGTTTGCCCCGACTTTATAGACCCGTTCCATGAAGGCCCGGTCGTCGTCGCGGTGGTTAAACAGGTTGTCGATGCCGAAATATACCGTTGCGTCTTTAGACAATTCTTTCTGGATGAGGAGGTTCCACAGCCCAAAGGTCTTCTTCTGATAGTTCTGCTTGCCGCCTTCGGCAAAATTATATTTCCATTCGCTGCCGGTCCAGTAAATATAATTCCCATTGTTGGCCAGAGAATTGCTGTCCAGCATATTCAAGTAATAATTGCCCCACAACGAGGCCCGCCAGCCCTTGTTTTCATAGGTCACGCCGACGTCGATTTTATGCTGGGGCTTGTCGAGGAGCTGCCGCGGCATATCGGGGTCGCTCTTGTTGATCGCATGCAGCCACGTATAGCCCAATTTCGCCGACCAATGGTCGTCAAAGCGATGGTTGATTTCCGCTTCCACGCCGGTGATCTCCGCTTTGCCTATATTACGGAAGCTGTAAATCATATCCGGCGGCGCAACCCATTTTCCCTGCGTATCTTCGGGATGAAAATCCATCAAATACCCCGTAAAATAAGTCGACAAATAATCGTCAATCTTGTTGTGAAACGCGCTTAATCGGTACGACGTCCTGTCTGTTTCGGCTTCAAAACCGATGTCGAAATTGACGGATTTTTCCGGTTTTAAATCAGGATTGCCTACCCAATAATACCCCATACGGCCAGTCCATTCGCTCAGGTCAGAGCTTACGGGCGAACCGGCGTACATTTCCCAATTATAATAAAGCTCGCCCATACCCGGCTCGGTATATCCCGTGCCGACGTTGGCTTTAAAGCGGCGGTTTTCTTTGCCGCCCAGGTTATGGGTAAGGCCAACGTTGAAAGTAGCGTTCGTGCCAAATAAATTGCTGTGATCCACGCGAACAATCGGCGATAATATCGTACGGTCGTTGACCTGCCATGTATCTTGCAGGAATACGTATTGTTTCCGTATTTCCGCTTCTCCTATAGATTGCCGATTATTTCGATTATTATATTCTTCTTTGAATGTTTTACCATTCCATGTCGCCTGATACCCAGGTCGGCCATTGTAATAATAGTTTATAACCATTCCTGGAGAACTTGGATACCAAATGTCCGGATTTTCTTTTCCTAATTCTTGAGCAAAAGTGTTCCACCGTTCTTTAACATCTTCAGGTGCATTATTCGCATACGCGCCATATTGCAGATAATCTTCATATGTATACGCCGGCGTCAGGCTATTGCCGCCACTATCTTTTACGCCGTACCATTCATAGGCGCTGTCATAGTATGGAACGCCGTCGGCATTGGTTCCCATAGCATAATCGTGGACATTGGAATCCGGCGCGCCGGTACCGCCTTCTGTATGAAGATTCTTATCGTAATCCCAAGGGTCTATCGTCCTCGTCCAAGTATTAGGCGCATTTTTCAACCGGCTGCCGCGCCCCGTCTCCTTGCTGTAGCCGAAGCCGTATGACAGGAGATGGTCGTCGTTGAGCTGCGTATTGGCCGACGCGTTAAAGTTCCATTGTTTATGTTCTAAATCGTCGATATATTCTAAGGTATTTTTCCCTTCATACTTAGAAATTCCATACTGCGAGCTCAAGGTAATATCGTCTTCAGTCATCTTGCTGTAGCTCACGTCGACGTTCCAGTCCGTACTGCCGCCGTTATTGCCTTTATAAGCCAAGCGATAGGAATTGCGCTCTGCTTCGCGTTTAAAATGCTGCTGCGGCTCCGTTTCCGAATCAGAATGTTTGACATACCGCTCCATGTCTTCCTCTACTTTATCGATGTTGAAGTCGATGGAGTTCCGCTCGTCGATGTCATAGGTCGCCGACATGCCGATGTTCTTGATATCGCCGTAGTAGCGCAGGGAGTTGCGTACGCGCGATCCGTCTCCTTCGCCGGTCGATAACATACCGCTGAAAGATTCTTCACTGTAAATGGGCATAATTTCCCGTTTGCCGCCGTATACGGTCGCCCGGAATTTGCCAATCTGGCCGCTGTCGGCGCGGAGGAAGAAATTCTGATACGGGAACAGGTCTCCGTCTTCCTTAGCCCGGCGTCCTTCGACGTTGACCTGCAAGCCTGCTTCTTTCGCCGGCCGCTTGGTAATGACGTTGATGACGCCGCCGATGGCGTCGGAGCCGTATTTTGCCGAGGCCGCCCCCTTGATAATCTCAATGCGTTCGACGTTTTCCGTACCAATGCGCTGCAGCTCGTCACCCTGGCCGCTGTACTTGGCAAAATCCCCCATGACAGGTTGGCCGTCGATGAGGATGAGCGTATGGCGCGGCTCGGCGCCGCGGATCGACACGCCGACGCGGCCCATAGCGTCTACCGTACGGGTTACGCCCGTTTCATTGAAAATGATGTCTTCGACAGATTTAGCCTGTTTCTTTTCAATGTCTTCAGCCGTGATAATCGTCGTCTGCTGCGACTCGTACTTAGCTTCTTCTTTCGCCCGGTCGGCCTCGACGACGACGTCCTTTATAGTGACATCGCTACTCCCTCCCCCGGCGGTTTCTGCGGCGAAGGCCGGCAAGGACAGCCACGTCGTAATAGCGCAGGCCAGCAAGGCGTAGCGTTTTTTGTGTCTCATCTGCGTTCTCCCCTTCCTGTAACGATAAGGTATCTCATATGCAATAAATGATTTCGAAAATCCTTCTCTATAATATCATGTAGAAAAATACAATTTCCACTCCTATCCGACACAAAAACAGCCCGAATAGCCAATAACAAATAATGAGAATTTACAAAAAGATATACCGCCCCATATCCCAGGAAAAATAAAACGGCTGCAAAAAAATAGAGAGCACCGCACGATGCTCTCCGTCTTACTTATTATTCGTTTATTTTGTCATCAAATCTTTCAAATACTGCCGGAAGGGCTCGCCCAAATCGGGACGGCGCAGGGCATACTCGACCGTCGCCTTTAAAAAGCCCAGCTTGTCGCCTACGTCGTAGCGTTTGCCTTTAAAGCAGTAGGCATATACGGCTTCGCGCGACGCCATAGTCTGAATCGCGTCGGTCAGCTGGATTTCGCCGCCTTTGCCCGGCTCGGTGCGGGCCAGCACTTCAAAGACGTCGGGCGTAATGATGTAACGGCCCAGGACGGCCGTACGGCTCGGCGCTTCTTCGACAGACGGCTTTTCAATCATATTCGTAACCCGCAGAACGTTTTTTCCTTCGACGGGAACGCCGGCTACGATTCCATAGGACGATACCTTCTCCAAGGGCACTTCCTGGCAGCCCAAAATCGTCGCGCCTAAGTCGTTATAAATGTCAATCATCTGGCGCAGAGCCGGGTTCGTTTCATTGTATACGACGTCGTCGCCGAGAAGGACGGCAAAGGGTTCGTCGTCGATAAAGGACCGGGCGCACAAGATAGCGTCGCCTAAGCCGCGCATGTGCTTCTGCCGGATGTAGTGGATGTTGATTTCCGAAATACTGCGGACCATCTTCAGCAGCGACTCCTGCCCGTGGCTTTCCAAATGCATTTCCAGGCCCGGATTCGTATCGAAATGGTCCTCGATGGCCCGCTTGGCATGGCCGCTGATGATCAGGATTTCTTCGATGCCGCTCTGCAGGGCTTCTTCTACAATATATTGAATCGTCGGCTTATCGACGATAGGCAGCATTTCCTTCGGCGTAGCCTTCGTCGCCGGCAAAAAACGGGTGCCGAAGCCGGCAGCCGGTATGACAGCCTTACGAATTTTCTTCATAGCAGATCCTCCTTATTCAAACCAGCGGGACAAATCGAATTCTTCGCCGATCTGTTCCTTGATATATCCCTGCGCTAAATACAAGCCTAAGAGCGACAAGGTGGAGATGCGCAGCATCGTGCTGTCCCAAATGTCGCCCAAATCGGCCAGTACCGGCGAAATATCTTCCATAATATCCAGGGCTTCTTCGCCGCCGAAGCCGGCAGGCCGTTTTTTCGCCAGCCGCAGCAGCTGCGACTGCATGGCCCTGTCGGAAATACCGGCCAGGCGGAAGAACCGCGTCGCCATGCTTTCGTCGATCATAGCCAGCTTCACCAGGGGCGAATTGAAGGAACGGACGATATATTCCGCTGGCATGGGCGTTCCCTTCAGCACCTTGCGCAGTTCCTCTTCCGTAAAGCCGCGGTAGCGGAACAAGAGCGGATACGAATCAGCCAGGATTTCAGCAAAGTGCGTTTCCTTGCCTTCAAAGGCCGTGCAGTGGAGATAATCGAGCTGCTGGTAATAGGGCCGTTCCGTCGGGAATCCGTCGAGGAAGGGCAGTACGTACTTGTCGATGTACTGGCCGAAGGTTTCGGCGTCGACGTTGTGGGAATTGCGCGAATACAGGAACAGCAGCAGGACAGACAGTATCTTATAGTGGTTGTCCGACAGATAAGGCATGATTTTCAAGGCGTCGACGGCGACGAGATGGCGCGTCGAAACGGGCGAGCCCTGCACGATATCGGCAAAGGCCTGCAATGCCATCGCCGCGACGTAATCCTTCGGATGGGCCACGTAGGCCTTTTGCACGTTCTGCAGCGCTTCCTGGGCCAGCAGCGACGACAGGGCTTTCTTTCGTTCGCCGTCGGAGTGGCAGCCGATGCGGCGGAAGGCCGCCGCCGTAATCGAAGCAGCCTGCGCTTTCATATCCTCGGTCACCATGCCGAATTGACGCAGGAAATGAGCCGTGCATTGGGACATAAAGGGCGAATCGGCTTCGGGAGCCGCTTCCCAAATAGACGGCCGGCCGGCCATTGGTGCAGCCTTCGCCGCCGAGCGGGACAGGTCGTTGCCCCAGGGGCTCTTCTGCTGCTTTGTCTCGTTGCCGGCGTCACTATGCGTATGCTGCCGTACCGGCGGCATGACGGCCGTTTCGTCGCTTGCCGGGGCCGCGCCGGTCTGACGCACGGCATCGGACAAGCGGCCTGCGTCGAACATAACCGTTTCGTCTGCCGCAGCAGCCGTTTCTTCCTGCTTTCTGCGCAGCTCGGCCGGACTGATGACCTGCGTTTCGTCGGAGACGCTCTTGGCGGCAGCCTTGGCCGTTTCAGCCATGACTTCCTGCACGATGCGGCGTCCCGGCCGCGCCGCGGCTTCGCCCTGCGATTTCGCCGCTAAATCGGCGGCTACGACGGCGGCCATATCGGCCAAGGCGGCGCGGGGAGCCTCTTCGTCTTCCCGTTCTCCCTCAGGCCGTTCGGCGGCTTTGGCGCTCCGCAATGTTTCAGCCCTGTCTTTCTTCTTGGCTTCTTCTTCCTTCGCCTTGTGAGCCGCAGCTTCTTCTTTATCGATTTTATCCATGGCTTCTAATATTTCTTCGCGCGACAATACCTGTGTCGCATCGAGATGTTCCTGTTTCTTAGCCGGACGATGCGGTTCTTCGTATACGATTTTTCCGTCGCGGCGTACGGCTTCTCCCTTCGTCGTCACGAAGGCCGTTTCGTCGGGATTTTCCTGACGCTCCCGCACGGTTACGTTAGAAATGCGAGGAATGGGCGCCGTATCTTCCCTGGCGGGCTGCTGCGGCTGCGCCGAGCGTCTTTTTTCCGCCTCGTCATACCCGAGGGACGACTTGCCCTGGCCTGGCCGTTCGGACACGGCGCGGCTGTGGCGGTTCTTTCCTTTTTTCTCTTCCTTTTCCGAGCTGCCGCCGGAAAATAAAATATAGCATACTACAAAAAAGACAACTGCAATGCCAGCTACAATAGCATATGGTAACAAATTTGCCATATCAACCTCTCCTCTATCTTGCTCTATCAAATATCTTTCCCTATTGTATCATACTGCATCTATTTTAGCACTAGCCTATTTAGGTTGAAGCCCCATGAATTTAGGAAGCTATCGCCGTTGGACAAAGACCGCCGGGAACGGTATACTATGGGTATACTGCGCAAAGGAGGCGGGCCGTCATGCCCCATGAAATAAACCATTCGTACAAAGCCGTCATCTTCGATATGGACGGCACGGTTCTCGATACGTTGTCCGAACTGACTCATAGTCTAAATCATATATTCAGGCTCCACCAGATGCTGGAGCTCCCTCCGCAGGAGGTGCGCCTCTGCCTGGGCTACGGCTATACGGGATTGATCGAGCGGGCCGCTCCGTCCGTGCCGGCCGACGAGCAGGCCCTGTTAGCGGAAGAGTTCAAGCAATATTACAGCGCCCACTGCCAAGGCAATACCCGTCCCTACGACGGCGTCGCAGACATGCTGGCAGCGCTGCGGAACGGCGGATACAAGACGGCCATCGTTTCCAACAAAGGACAAGGCGCCGTATCGCTCCTCCACGACGAATTCTTCCGCCAGCTCGTCGATTTCTCCATAGGCGAATCGCCGCAGTACCGCAAAAAGCCTGCGCCGGACATGATAGAAAAAGCCCTGCACCTCTTGAACTGCCGGCCCGAGCAGGCCGTCTACGTCGGCGATTCGGAAGTAGATAAGGAAACGGCGGACAACGCCGGCTTGACGTCGGTCCTCGTCACCTGGGGCTTTCGGGATTCGTCCTTTTTAGAAAGCCTTCATCCTGATTACCTCGTCCATTCCTGTCAAGAACTGACCCACCTGTTTCTCCCCAACGACTAAAAACCGACCCTTCAAAGTGAAGCCTGAAACGCTGATTTGGAAGGGTCGGTTCATTTTATTTCTTTTTTAATTCATTACATCGTTTTCCACGTAAGCGATAGCGTTGGACGTCGCCTGGTCTACGAGGGGCGAATAGCTGATATTGTCGTGACGGCGGCCGCGGCGGTCCACGTCGTAGCCTTCGCCGTCACCGCTGCGATTTTCCTGCACATGGACGGCCTTTCCCGGAGCGGCCAGGGTTTCAATGCGGATAACGCCTGCTCCCACCCGCTCGTTCAATGCCTTGAGGGTCTGCTCGCTCACCGGGCGGCGGACCGTAACGACGACCTGCTCGTTGACGTAATCAGGAATGGAGCCGACGTAGGTCTGCACGCCTTCCATCCGCGCGATCGTATTGACGGCGCTGTTCAGAATGCGGTCGTAGTCGCTCCGGCTCAAGCGGACGCGGCGAATAGACACGGCGTCGGCGCGAGTCACTTCATGTTCAATGCGGTCTTCCAAATACCGGCCTGGGCTGCCTTTTATACCTAACACGAGGGTGTTGCCTTCCCAGTACATCGTCCCATACCGGAAATAGGCCACGGCCGAGCCATATTCAGCGTTAAGGCATTTCATGACCTGCATTTCCACCTGCACATGGGATACGTAGTCTTCGTCCGAATGGAGCAGGCGGTATATGACCTCGGCCGCTTCCATGCGGGTAATGCCGTCTTTCGGACGGAAATAGTTATCGTCGGGCACCATGATATTCTTGCTGTGCAGCACCTGAACGGCCGTCAGCTCAGCCGGCGATACGTCGCTTTCATCGGCGTATGCTTCCACCTCACCGTCAGCGTCCGCCAGGCGGCAGTACTGCAGATACCGATACAGGACGCCGGCAAATTCTTCCCGCGTAACTTCTTTATCCGGCTGGAACGAACCGTCTTCATAGCCCGTCAAAATGCCCTGGGCCGCTACGGCCGCCATGGCGTCGGCAGCCCGTCCCGGCTGGACGTCCTTAAACTCCGGATTCGCTAACGGCATATTGGCAGCAGCGTTGTAAATGAGCTGGGCCAAATCGCCGCGAGTCAACACGGTATTCGGATGAAACTGATCGCCCGTCACGAAAGTCAGGCACTGCGTATCGTACAAGTAGTCGACGGCAGCCCGCTGGGGCAATGCGTTCAAGTCCGTATACGGCGCTTCTGCCGAAGCAGCGCCTGCGGATAGTATAGCGGCGGCGCCTAAAACCGCCGCCAAGGCTCTATATTTCATGCAAACGTCTCCTTTTGCGACAATATTTACTGAACTACGATGCGCAGCGCGCCGCCGAGGGCGTCGTCCAGGTTGGCCCGCGTTTCTTCCGAAATGGACTGTACGGTGAGGACGACTTTTTCATTGAGATAGTCGACGTCGGTCTTGACGACAGCATCTGTAGCTTCCGTAGCTCTGTATACTTCTTCGGCTTTGGACATCATCTTCTTATAGTCGTCGTAGCTGTATTTAGCCGTCTGTACGTATACGACATTTTTCGGTATCGTCTTATCCGCCGCCAGGACGCTTTCCAGTTCGTCTTTATTCTTCTGCGTCTTCACGCCGATGTGGAGGGTATCGCCCTGCCAGTACATAATGCCGTCGCCGGCAAATTTCTTGATCGAACCGTAGGCTTCCGTAATATCCTTAAATACCTTCGTTTCCAGGGACGCTTCCTCCGGCGTCGCTTCCGGCGCCGCAGCCTGGGCCGAATCGGCAGTCATGACGATGCGGTACAATACGTTGACCGCTTCGCCGCGGGTAACGTATTCCTTCGGATTGAAGACGTTGTTGGAGCCCGTCATATAGCCTGCCGCGCCCATTGCGTTGACGGCTTCCTTAGCCCACGGAGAAATCTTGGCTTCGTCGGCGAAGGGGACGGTCTGCTCGCCCGTCGTCGCCATGCCCTTGTAGCTCATGTAATTATAAGCGATGACGGCGAATTCTTCCCGCGTAATGTTCTGCGTCGGCCGGAAGGTGCCGTTGCTGTAGCCGCTCATAATCTGCTTATCGACAAGAGAGGAAATGGCCCGTTCAGACCAGCGGCCCTTGACGTCCTTAAAGTCCGTCGTCACCGCCGCCGAATCTTCGCCGATCATGTTGTTGATAATCGCCGCGATGCCTTCGCGGGTAATATCCTCATTCGGGCGGAATTTTCCGTCTGTGCCGCTGACATAATGGCGGTCATAGAAATACTGTACGGCCGCTTTTCCCCAGTAATTGTCGATGTCCGTCAGCTGCGACGCATTATTTGCCGCAAAGGCGGCCGTGCTGAGGCCGGCAGCCAAGGCAGCTGTTATGAAAACTTTCGCATATTTTCTCATCGTGCATCTCTCCTGTCCATACTATATAGTTCACAGCATCGCTGTATACGTTATTCTCATATCTTTTTTATTTTATCACACTCAAAACGAATAGGGAATAGGCCGTCCTTGGCCAATCAGTATTCCCGGAAGGCCTCTTTGATCTCCTGGATATTCCTCGTTTTGAGCAGGGCCAGCTGCAGCAGGATTTTTGCCTTCTGCGGCGTCAGCGTATCAGCGCAGATCGTACCCTTGTATTCGGCGACGGGCGTAACGGCTCCGCCCAGGGTCCGGCTGGCCCGCACGACGACGAGTCCTTCTTTCATTGCCTTTTGCAGGGACTGCCATACGGATCCGGGCATGCGGCCGTGGCCAAAGCCTGCCAGCACGAGGCCGCAGACGTCCTGCGGGATGAGGGATTCTATCCAGCGTTCCATGCCAACATAGGCGTAGGCAACAACGACGGGCGGCAGGGCGGCACAGCCGCTGCAGGACAAGCCGGACTCATAGGTATGGCGGCGCAGCGGGGCTTGATAAAACATGGGCATTCCGTCCTGCATCAGTCCTATATAGCCGAGCTGACGGCTTTTAAAGGTGTCGACGTGAGTCGTATCGGTCTTTTCTACAAACCGGGCGCTGCAAATCGTCCCGTTCATGACGATGACGACGCCGTAACGGCCCGTTTCGGCCTGGGCCGCCGCCTGCACGGCTTCCAGCAGATTTAAGGGACCGTCGGCGCTGATAGCCGTCGCCGGACGCATGGAGCCGACGAAGACGACGGGCTTTTCCGTATGGACGGCCAGATTCAGAAAATACGCCGTTTCTTCCATCGTATCGGTGCCGTGGGTAACGACGATACCGTCTACGTCGTCCCTGCCGGCCAGCTCCTGCACCCGGGCGGCCAAGGCCAGCCACAGCCCTTCGCTCATATCAGAGCTGTCTATGCTGCAGAATTGCTCGCCCCGAATCCGGGCATACTGATGAACGGCGGGCACAGCCTGCAGCACCTCGTCTATCGTCGCCGCTCCGGCAGTGTATCCTGTCAAATCTTCTTCTGTCGCCGCCTTTCCGGCAATTGTCCCGCCGCAGGCTACGATGTATATATTAGGCAAAGCCATACATAATTTCCTCCAATCGTCTTTATATGAAAAAAGACCGGCATCGCACAGACGCCCAGTCTTTTTCCATGATTCAGTGTATTTCCGCAAGCCGGCTACCTCACGGGAACAGCCAGCGCTTCATCCAGCCATTGCACGGCGTCGCCCATCATATTCGTCGTCACGAAATGGCCCAGGCCGTCGTACGTCCCGTAACGGCTGATAACCTGGCTGTCTTTCGCCAGCTTCTCCATATACAGCTCCTGAGCCTTATTGTCGACGACGTCGTCGGCGCCGCCGTTAAGAGCCAGGACGGAGCGGCCGGCCAGCTTATGCGTATAGGCGTAGGGGTCCATGGCCTGAATCTGCATGGCCAGCACGCGGTAGCTTCTCGGCTTTTCGATGTGGAGCGCCGCCCGGAACCGGCGGTCCGATTCATCCCACCAGCCGGAGCCGTTCAGGGCTACGGCCGTACGGAATTCGGTATAGTGGGTCATGACGCCCAAGGCCGTAAAGGCCCCCATAGAATGGCCCATGACGGCGCACGGCACATGCCGCCGCCACTTGCGTATGTACTTGATGATCGACGGCGCTTCGCGGATGTTTTGAAAAATCGTCTGCCAAAATTCACCGTACGACGCAGGGCTGTTGTAGTCGATGGGGCCGCGCTCGCCGTGGTTTACGGCTTCGGGAATGAGCACGTCGTATCCGTAAGCTGCCAGTAGATGGCCGCGGACGGACTGATATTCCTTCTGCGACGTCCAGCCGTGATAAAACAGCACGACGCCTTTCGGCATATCGCCGCAGGTGATCTGCAGGGCCGGAATGCCGTCTATATTAATTCGAGTTTCTCGTATCATATCCTATCCTCACTTTGTCTCATTATGTCCGATGGAGGGCCTTAGCGCCGGTTGCGGCGGCGAGCCAA
>ERZ791821.195-NODE-195-length-60982-cov-126.085840_pt1 | contig 60982 bp, 56 predicted proteins | sample MGYA00510300_ERZ791821 | MGnify/ENA primary metagenome ERZ791821 (study PRJEB30046, sample SAMN00792034) | human gut metagenome | study: EMG produced TPA metagenomics assembly of the A metagenome-wide association study of gut microbiota in type 2... | reverse complement strand
GGTCTCCCCTTTTTTTGCCAGACCTTTGAGCAGGCCGGGCAGCTTGCCGCCCAGCGCGGCGCTTCCAGCCGCAGAGCAGCCGGTCAGGGCCAGCGCTGCCGCTGCCAGCCCGGAAATATGAAGGACAGACCGACGAGAGATTTTCATGATAAAACAGCCTCCTATCAAAAAGCCCCGCCGCATACGGGCCGGGACAGTGCGTTCTGCTTTGATTGTACTGGTTTGCGCCCCATTTGTAAAGAGGAAGTTGCCGCCAGAATATCCGCATCCCAGAGAGGTGACAGTAAAACTGGCTTTTATAAAAGGAACGGGTGCTCTCCCGGAGGGGGTCTGTGTGCTGCGGAAAGGCACTTTTTTGCGCTTTCCTCTTGCTTTTTTGGCGCGGGTGTGGTAATATAATTCGGAAGTATCTGTAAATCTGAAAATATGCGCTCGTAGCTCAGCCGGTAGAGCATCTGACTTTTAATCAGAGGGCCAGGGATTCGAGTTCCCTCGAGCGCACCAAAATCCCACGAAGAATCGCAAGATTCTTCGTGGGATTTTTCTTTTATACGCCATTTGCACGGTTTCTGCACGGTTTTTGCACGGTTCGTGTTTTGCGTATCGGATTATGTAGGGCGTTGAATTGCTGTGCAATTCGCGCCCTTTTCTGCATCAGGTGAGCAGTGCCAAGCGGAACTGTGCCTTTACAGCTGGGTCAGCGTCTTTCAGAAGTCCCACCAAGGCAGATACCGAGATGGTCGGCTCAGCCTTGGCAGGAACGCTCTGAGGTTCGGGTTCTACCGGCTTATAAAAACCTTCCTCGAACTTCTTCCCCAGCTTCTTCCGGGAATCCTGCTGGATGTGCGCATAGGTGTTGACCAGCAGGTTTGCGCTGGCATGACCCGTTGTTTCCTGAACGGCTTTCACATCGCCGCCGGAGATCATCAGCTGATAGGTCGCACTGGAATGCCGTAAACCGTGAAAGACGATACGGGGGAACTCTGGGTGTGCGTCCTGCCATTTCAGGAACTTTTTGCGGATGAGCACCGGCTCAACCGCCAGACCGTTGGGCAGCCGCAGCAGCATCCCGCTGTTGCGATAGCGTTCCGGGTCAACGGCTTCGTCCATTTCCAAACGCTTTAGCCAGTGCTTCAATTCCTCTTTCAGCACGGCTGTCATGAAAATGGTTCGGTTGGAAGATGCTGTTTTGGTCTTTTTGAGCACCAGCGTTGTGGTGCTGCCCTCGCGCTTGTCCTCAAACTCCTGCAAGATGCAGCCCTTGCCCGTTTTCGCCAGCGATGCCTTTTGGACACGCTGCATACACTTGTTGATGCGGAAAGTGCCGGTGCCGTCCGCTCCCTCAAAATCAAGGTCTTCCGGGGTCAGACCAGCGACTTCGCCCTCACGCAGTGCACCCACCAGCGTAAGATGGACTGCCAGATGCAGGATGGGGTCCTCCATGCTGTCCAGCGCTGCCCGCATCTCTTCCACCTCCCAGATGCTGCGCTCTTGGGTGGTTTTTTTTTTGGGCGCTTCCACCGGGACGGGGCTTTTGATGAGGATGCCCCACTCCACCGCCAGCAGAAAGGAATTGTGCAGCAGCTGGTGGACCTCATGGAGGGTAGTGCCGGAGAGGGTGCGCTTCTGCTGCTTGGGCGAGAGGTCTCGCCGCTTGCCGCCCACATACTGCCCGCAGGGGGTCTTGCTCAGGGTGTCGTACAGGGCTTCGATGTGGTAAGGCCGCAGCTTCTGCATCTGCATCTCCCCGATATAGGGGATGATGAGGTTCTGGATAAGGGCCAGATTGGACTGGTAGGTTTTGGGTGCCCATTTGTGCTTGCTGCACTGTTTGGGCAGCCAATCCATCAGGAACTCTGCCACCGTCACGGTGGACGGAATCAGAAATGTGCCAGCTGCCAGTTCATGTTCGATCTGCTTCTTTCGGTTCGTTGCCTCCTCTTTGGTGGGAAAGCTCTCCCATTTATCGCAGCTCTTGCCGTGCTCATCTTCGTAGGTGTAGCGGACGCTGTAAGAGTTTCCGCGCTTCGATATATGCCATACTGTTTGCCTCCTTATCAAGCTGCCCGGTAGAGCCACGCATCGAAGCTGTCCTTCGGGATGCGGATGCTTCCACCTGCCCGCAGGACACGGAATTCGGTGGTGCTGTTACACAGGTTGTAAGCAGAGCGCAGGCTGATGGCCAGCATTCGTGCGATCTCTTCCACCGTGTACACCAGCTTCGTGGTTGCCGGGCTGTCAGTCGGAGACTTGACGGCATTGGTTTGAGTGACCATCTCCATTGTAGTCGTAGCTGAGTCTTTTTGCAAGAACTTATTCGTATAATTTTCAGATTTCACAGTTTCGGTCATGTCAGGCCGATTCATATTCATAGGCAGACCTCCAATTCCTTGTAACCGAACGCCTGTAACCGGGCAGGAAAACTCTCTTTTTCTGCACACAGGGCATCCGGTGGGCTTTATACTTTTTCTTATCTTTTTAAGGTTACATGGTTACAGAAAGTGGAAAATGTAGCAGTCATGCGGCTTTTCCGCCGTAACTGAGTTGTAACCGAATCTGTAACCAGACGTGTAACCACTATCCATCAGAAGGGGAAGCCCAGCTGCTTGGCTTCCGCATCCGTTATTTCGGAGAAATTTTCAGCCCCGGTTTCGGGGCTGGTTACGCGCTCCCAGCCTTTCTGAACGCCGTACTTCGGGTAACGCTTGGCGATCTTGTGAGCCTGCCAGCCTTGGATATCGCCGCGCGAAATGCCCGTGTTCATGATCTCGCAGATAGCACGGGTCTCCCACTCTGCCGGGATATTGGTGTTGCCCAGTGCTTCCGCATAGAGCTGCTTGGAACACACCCGGTCCCCTGTGTAGTCCTCCAGAAAGGCATAGATCATGCCCGCCTGCGTATCCTCTTGCATGAAGTCCTGCTGATGGGCTTGCAGCGTTTCCTGCATGGCAGGGCTGAACGCCAGCTTGTAGTTGCCGCTGTTGTAGATGGTCATGGCTTCCGCCCAAAGCTGGTCGATATAGGTGCGAGATTCGGTTTCATCGTCCAGAATGTGCACTTCGGCCAGTTCCGCATCCACTGGAACAGGGATGAAGCGGCGGTTGCCCGTGCGGTCACGGGGCAAAAAATCCTGCCGGTTGGTCGTGCCAGCAAAGACGCACTGGCGCAAACGGTCGGCAGGATGGGTCTCGTAGGGAACTTTATAGGTTTCCTTCTGCTTGCTGAGAAAACTCTTGATCTCCTCGATGCTCTTGGCATTGGCGGTGGCGATCATCTCCGACATTTCGATGATCCAGTGGCCTTGCAGCTTGCGATACACGTTGTCATCGTCCAGCCGCCGCAGGTCGTCCGAAAACCACTCGTCTTTGACCGCTAGCAGCCGAAAAAAGCTAGACTTCCCCACGCCTTGCCCGCCCACCAGACAGAGCATGGTCTCAAATTTACATCCCGGCTGGAACACTCGTTTGATGGCTCCCAGCAGGAAGATCTTCATGGCTTCGCAAGTGTACTCGTCCTCCGCAGCACCGAGAAAATGGTGCAGGACGTGGGCTATCCGCCCTGTGCCGTCCCATTTCAGGCCGTTCAGGTAATCCCGGATGGGATGGTAGCGATTTTCGTTGGCAACAATGCGGATAGCAGATTCGATTTTCTTCTCGCTGGAGATGCCGTATTTCTCCATCCTCCGCAGGATATATTTCATGTCTGTGTCGTTCAGCGTCTTGCCGAAACGGGGCCAGCCCACAGGCTTTACGATGTCGATGCGTTCGCTCAACAGGTTCAGTCGAATGGCATCGGCCAGCACATGGTCGTTCTGCAAAATCGTGATGCAGTTCTGGATCGTCCGCTGGATTTCGCCATTGGAATGTTTGGACAGCATCTCCTTCACATCCTCAACGGTTCGGGGAGTGCGTTCTTCGTTGACTTCTTTGCTCAATAAACATCGCCTCGTACTATTATTGAAAACAATTTTCTGATTTTTCGGCGGCAGGCGGTGCGGACGGCTTCCGTTGGGTCTGTTCCGCCTGCAGGCGGAACAGCAGTTGCAGAACGGAATCCCGTGCTTTCTCCTTGACCTGTTCTTTGCCCTTCTGCCGGACTTCCGGCTTCAGCAGAGCTTCCTGCAAACGGGCAGAAGCGGTCTGCATGGTCTTGAGGAACTTGTCCAGCACGCTATCCAGATGTTTTGCGGTGTACTCCCGTGTGGACTGCGGAGCCTTGCGTTCCGGGGACAGCACCCACTTCTTCGTGTCCTCGATCATCCGCATATCCTCTTTCCGAGTTTCGGTGTGTACCACGTCCGTCACGACCTCCACCGCCTTGTCGTAGGCCGCAGCCGAAACATTTTCCAGCAGGGTTTCCATGTCCGAAACTTTCAGGGTCAGCTCGTCCAGCTTGCTCTGCTGGGCGGCAAGCTGCTCCTTCTGCTTGGCAAAGATATAGTCCTGCTTTTCGAGATACTGCCGGTTGCCGTATTCTGCTTCTTCCTCCAATTCCAGCCCATGCCGCTTTGCAATCTCGAACAGCATCTTCCGACAGGCGGCATCGAAAGTGATCTTACGGTTGTTGTGGCGGCTGAGGGGCTTGCCCGGAGTAGGCAGTTCAAAACCAAGAGCTTCCAGAGCCTTTTCCTGTTGGGGAGCTACCTCTCCGTACCGGTTCTCGCAGTCGAATACATGACGCTCGTGGATGTGGGGTGTGCTTTCATCCAGATGCAACGCCCAGTCCAGCACATGAACGTGTTCGCCAAACTTGGTCTTGAACTCCTCAATGAACTCCGTGACGATGTTCAGCAAGTCCTCTGCCGAAGCGTGTTCGTCCAGCGTCCCTAGTTGGTAGATGGTCTCCTCCGGGCAGGTCTTGCGGCTGGACAGCAGGTCGGGAATGCTGCGGTTTCGTTCCGTATGCCGAATCTTGGCGTTACGCTCATTTTGCCTTTCGATGAACTCCGAATAGTGGGTCTCGTAGAATTGCCGTTCCACATCCGAGAATGTCCCGGCCAGATCATCCGGGTCTTGTGGGGCGATAGTGGAGCGAAATCCGTGGAAGCAGTCCCAGTAGATGTTGCCCTTGGCTCGTTCCGGGTCGATGTGCTCACTGTTGGCAAGGTTGAAGCTGCGGTCATTGTGCTTGGGGTTATAAGTGCCGTGGGTTCCGGCTCGTCCGTTGTGTCGTGTCAGTTTCAGATAGACATCCCTCCGTTTCAACAGCTTGGTGGGGAGAACGCAGCAGCGGAGCTGCTGGATCTGCCGCCTTTTTGCGCCAGATAATACCCAGTAGGATATGACGCACAGCATCATATCACTGGGCAAGGCGTTCCCCCTTGACTCCCTTCAACGGGCCATTTTGGCCCGTTGATTTTGGCAAGCTGGCGGGCAAAGATTTGCGAATCCCTGCCCACCAGCTCGTCCGGCTTTTTCAACGGGCCATTTTGGCCCGCTGATTCCGTTACGGATAGAATCAGGTTGTCATCTCGGCAACCTGATTTTCAACAGACCTTGCAGCGTTACGGAAAACGATGTGCTCATTTTGACCACTTGGTTTTCCGTAACAGGTCGATGAATTTCCGTTCCCGCATTCGGGAGGAGATTGAGTTTCATTTGGCAGATGCGTTACGCTTAACCAAGTGCTCATTTTGAGCACTTGCAGCATCCGTAACACGTTTTCGATAGTCTTTTTGCCGACAGGCATTGCTGCAATAACGGGCACCTGCGCGTTTGGGCGTGAATTTTTCGCCGCAGCACTGGCAGACTAAATCTTGACGGCGCATTTGGCGGTATTCCCGCTGCCGCCGATTGTTGGCCTGATTGCCGCACCAGTAGCTGTGACAGTATTTCTTGGTGTAGATGGTGGTGTAGAACACCCGACCGCAGCCGCCGCAGATAAGTTTGCGGATAGTGTATCCTCCGGCAGTAAAATCCGTTTTCTCATACGATTCTTTCAAATAATCCTGATTATTTTGCGCCCATCCTTCATTTGTCATATACATAGAGATGCCCCCTCTCTTTTCACTAGCGTTACGGAAAATCAATGTGGCCAATTTGACCACATTGATTTTCTCTGAATTTTGACACTTTCTCAAATTGAAAGTGTCGTGGAAAATCAACTGGCCATTTTGACCAGTTGATATTGGGTGCACCGTTCTCTCTGCATGGATTTCCTACCCCCTTCCGGCGGCGTTTTCCGGCTCTCCCACTTGGGGGTCTTCGCCGTGTATCCCATGCAGACGGTCATGCGGTTTTCAAGGTACGGTGCTGGATTTGGCAATAAAAAATCGCCACACAACAACCTGAACCTGACCATCCCTTCCGGGATGGCCTTGGTTCGGGTTTGTTATGTAGCGATTGAAAGTTATAAAACTGCTCCGGCGTTCGTATTGGCCGAGCTGAATCATTTATGAATATGTTATATTAAATTGTTGGGATAGATTACCACAAAAATCGAGTTGTGTCAACAAAAAGTTTCGAGAATGCGTTGCTTTCAGCGATTTGCAAGAAAATGCAAGGGAAACTTTGGTAAAAATAGAGAGGGCTGGACGGTGCCAGCCCTCTTGACATAGCTATAATTCTTAAAAAAGGCGTCGATACTGCAGGACGGGGAACGTACACCGTTGGTTCCTCGGTAAGCCTGCGCTGGGTGGGCAAAGACCGTCAACTGCCATGCCCATCCGCGCATTCTTCTGCCGCAGAACAGGTGCTTGCCGTATTTGCTCGCAGCCCCTTTTCCGCATCAGCCGGAACCAAGGCGTAACACACGAGACTTTGCAAGCAAAGTTGTGTGCCAACGAGCGTTCCGCCGCTCTTTGGAATCTTCCTGGCAAGGCACTGGGGAAATGAATGTCCAGATTGCCAATTGGTCGATATCAAAAGAAAAATACCGCCCACGCAGCGCAGCGACGATTTTGTCGGGTGAATCGGCGGCAAAATTGATCGGGTGTGTTGCGGGGCGGTAAATCTTTTCATGGAGAACAAACCCTCACTGGTTCGCATTTTATTACGAACTAGGTGGGATTTGTGACAGAGAGTGTCACGGTTTGCGGCGAGCGTCAAGATGGTTTTGAAAATTTTATTGCAGGAATGCGGTGATAGCAGGACTTATACGGAATAATAAACCCTCGATCTATAAACAGTAATTGTCGGTATGCACAGTATAGTCCTGCTTTATCATATGGATACACTGTCAGAAGTGCTTTGATTTCTGCGATTTACCGACGATGTTGCGTACGGTATTCTGCCGGGGTGATGCCGTACAGGCGGCGGAAAGTTTTGAGGAAGCTGCTGTAATCCGGAAAGCCGCTCTCGGTGCAGGCGTTCAGGACCGAAACGCCCTCCTCCAGCGCCTTGCGGCAATGCTGCATCCGCAGATAGGTCAGGTAGTTGTGGATGCTCTCCATGGTGCACTCCTTGAACGCGCGGGAAAGGTGCTCCCGGCTGGCGTAAAGTTCCTGCGCCAGCTGCACGGTGGTGAGGGTCGGGTCCTGATAATGGGCCTGCAGGTAGGCCACCGCGCGCGCGACCAGTACACTGGTGCTGCTGGGTGCGGTGGTCTGTCCGCTGCCGGTGGCCTGCGTGATGAGCAGCATCATCTCGGCGGTCTGCGCCTCAAAAACGGTGTCCCGGATAGAGCCCGGCAGCTCCAGACTTTGCCCCATACGGACGAAAAGCCCCGCAAAATCCCACTTGCGGCAGGCTTCGCTGTCCAGCACGGTGAGCTGCTGCAGCCAGCCTGTGTTTTTCAGGTTCACGCGCCGGCGGGTGGCCTGCCAGAGGGCGTCATCGATCTGGACGACCAGACGATCCGACTGGTCGTCATCAATGTTGAAGTTGCCGGAGTGGTAGACCTGAGAGGGAAAGTAGATCAGCTCCCCCACATGGACCAGATACACGCTGCCGTCCACCGAGTAGCGTACCGTGCTGCCGCCGATGGGGAGCACCAGCTCGTGGTACGGGTGGGAGTGCACCACAGACTGCTTGTTTTCCCGGTTCGTGTACCATGTGACCAGAAGCCGGGTGTCGCGCAGCCCCATCCGCGCCTGTGCTTCCGTAAGGACATTATCGATATAATGCGAGACACGTTCGATGCCCATAGCCGCTCCTGTTTCTTGTTAAAAAAAAAAATAACAATCATTCTTTTACGTCTTTTTTTTGCCCTAGTATATCAGTACATATCACATTTTGCAACATTTAAATCACAAAATCTGCGGAAAACCCATGTATTTTTTAGTATGATAATGGCGCAAGGAGACGAGATTGACCAAATGCACAAAGTTGCTTCAATATTTTTGTGCTTATTGACAAATGTATCGCTTGCATTTCGTGACCGTTCGAAAGGAGCCCGTCCATGCAGACCTCAAAAAATCATTTTGAAGCCAAAGTGGTCTTTAACGATGAGACCATCCGCCGGATGTTCCGCACGGAGTTCTACACCTACGAGGGGATGCGGCATCTGCTGTGGCTTGCAGCGGCCTTTGTGCTGGTGATGGCGGCGCTGTTCACTGCCATTCCTACCGTTGTCAAAGTGCTCTGCCTGCTGGTGGGCTGTGCCATGTTCGCCATGCCGGACTTTCTGAGCCGGGTGGCGGCAGAGGGCGTCATCATGCAGCGGGGCGGGGCCGAGACCACCGTGAGCTGCCGGGTCAACGATGGCGGTGTGGATGTGGAAAACGGTGAGCACATTCCCTTTGCAAAGATCGACCGGCTGGTGGAGGATGACCAGTATTTCTACATCTTCCAGAGCCGTCAGATGGCTGTGATGATCCCCAAGGGGAGCCTGCTGCCGGCAAACCCGGAGCGGTTTGCAAAGGTGCTTGCCAAGGAGACCGGCAAGGACTGGCAGCGCTCCAAGAGCCTGTGGGGGCTCAACCTGAAAGACCTGATCCAGATGGGAAAGGACCGCTTTCAGCGCAGCGCATCCTGAGCGCTGCACCGCTACTATGTTGTTTCACAGCCGGTTGGCTGTGATCGTGGAACACGATAAAACAAGATAAGGAAGGAAAAACACCATGAAAATCACTCGCAGACAGTTCGTACAGGTCATGGCAGTTGCCGGCGTATCTGCCCTGCTCACCGCTTGCGGCGGTTCTTCCGGCAGCACTGCCGGTTCCGGCGAAGTTGCTGCTACCGGCGGCAGCTTCAACCTGAAGCTGGGCCACAATCTGGCCGAGGATCACGCTGTGCACATTCAGCTGACCAGCTTTGCAGAGCAGGTCAAGGAAAAGACCGGCGGCAGCATCAACATCCAGATCATCCCCAACGGCACCCTGGGCAGCGAGGCTGACATGATCTCCCAGATCCAGGCAGGCGCACTGGATATGGCAAAGGTCTCCGCTTCCACGCTGGGCAACTTCAGCGAGAAGTACAACGCCTTCTCTGTGCCTTATGTGTTCAACGATCAGGCACACTACTTCAGCTACATGGACAGCGACTCTGCAAAGGCTGTCTTTGAGTCCACCGACGATCAGGGCTTCCGCGGCCTGACCTGGCTGGATTCCGGCGCACGCTCCTTCTACACCAAGGCTACCGCCATCCGCACCCCGGCTGACCTGAAGGGTCTGAAGATTCGCACCATGGACAGCCAGATGGCTATCGACATGATGAACTGCCTGGGCGGCTCCGCTACCGTTATGGGCTACAGTGATATCTACACCGGAATGCAGCAGGGCGTCATCGATGGTGCCGAGAACAACGTCACCGCACTGCGTGACCACGGCGATGTGACCAAGTACTACTGCTTCGATGAGCACACCCGCATTCCCGATATGGTGGTCATCGCCTCCAGCGTGTGGAACAAGTTCTCTGACGAGCAGAAGTCCATCGTGGCCGAGTGCGCCAAGACTGCTACCGAGGAGTACAAGGACGCTTGGAAGAAGTTCGAGGACGAGGTGCTGGACAAGGCTGTGAACCAGAACGGTGTGGAGCTGGTCAAGGATGTGGATATCGCCGCATTCCAGGCCGCTGTGCAGCCCATCTACGACAACCTCAAGACCTCTAACCCCACCACCTACGCGGTCGTGGAAGAGATCCGTGCAATGGCCTAAACGCCAACGCATTGCTTTCCATTCTTACCTCCCAAGCTGCGGGCGGCGCACAGTGCTGCCCACAGCTGCGCGGGAGGGAATGAGTTCAAGGAGATGATCTTGTGAAAAAACTGGATAAAATTCTGGATAATGTCATGCGCTTCCTCATGGCAGTGGCAATGTTCGCCCTGCTGGCAGGCGGTACCTGGCAGATCTTTACCCGCTGGATCCTGCATAACCCCTCCACTGTAACGGACGAGTTTCTGCGCTATGTCCTGATCTGGGCTTCCATGATCGGTTCTGCCTACTGCTTCTACAAGGATAAGCACTTGGCACTGGATCTGGTCAAGGGGCGCGCAAAGGGTACGTTCAACGTCGTGCTCAGCGTGTTCATCGAGGCCGCCATCGTGTTCTTTGTGGGCTACGTCTTTGTTTACGGCGGCTGGAAGCTGACCGCAAACGCCACCAACGTTTCCTCGGTCATGCGCATCTCCTTCAAGTTCCTATATTCCATCCTGCCGATCTCCGGCGTGTTCATCATTCTGGCACGGGTGCTGAAGTATGTACAGCTCTTCACGGAGCGTAAGGAAAAGAAAGGAGAAAACGCATAATGGTTGTACAGGCTACGTTACTGCTGTTCGGTTCCTTCTTTGTCATGATGCTGGCCGGTGTGCCCATCTCGGCAGGCATCGGCATTGCATCCATCTTTACGGCACTGTTCAGCATGGACCCCGCAATTTTTGCCCTGACCGCCGCACAGCGCTGCTTCTCGGGCATTGACTCCTTCTCCCTGCTGGCGCTGCCCTTCTTCTCTCTGGGCGGCAACATCATGAACAAGGGCGGCATTGCAAAGCGCCTTGTCCGTCTGGCACGTCTGGCTGTGGGCAAGATGCCCGGCTATCTGGCTGCCACCAATGTTCTGGCTAATATGTTCTTCGGTGCCGTTTCCGGCTCCTCTGTGGCAGCTACCTCCGCCATGGGCTCCATCATGGCTCCGCTGGAGCTGGATGAGGGCTACGATCCCAACTACTCCGCAGCTGTCAACATCTGCTCTGCCCCCACCGGCATCCTGATCCCCCCGTCCGGTCCGCTGATTCTTTACTCCATCACCGCCGGCGGTGTCTCTGTGGCTGCTCTGTTCATGGGCGGCTATCTGCCCGGCATCCTGATGGGTCTGTGCGTGGCTGGTCTGGCGGTGTTCATCGCCGTCAAGAAGGGCTATAAGTCCTCCGACGTCAATGATGATCCCGACCCCGCCATCAAGATCATCATTGACGCAGTGCCCGCTCTGCTGGCCGTCATCATCGTCATGGGCGGTATTCTGACAGGCTTCTTCACCGCCACCGAGGCCGGTGTGGTGCTGTGCCTGTACTGCGGTGTGCTGGCAGTCCTCTACAAGGAGATGACCTTCAAGAGCTTCTACGACCTGCTGGCAGACACCATGGAGAGCAGCGCTACCATCCTGTTCCTGATCGCTGCTTCCTCCATCATGTCCTACGTCATGAGCTACTCCGGCATTCCTGCCGCCATCAGCAATGCTCTGATGAGCGTTTCCAGCAACCGCTACGTCATCCTGCTGGTCATGAACGTGTTCCTGCTGGTCATGGGTATGTTCCTGGATCTGACCCCGGCGGTGCTGATCTTCACCCCCATCTTCCTGCCCATCACCCGCAGCATCGGCATGAGCGATGTGCAGTTCGGCATCATGCTCATCATGAACATGGGCATCGGCTCGGTCACCCCGCCGGTCGCTTCCTGCCTGTTCGTGGGCTGCGGTGTCGGCAAGGTCAAGATCGAAGGCGTTACCAAGTACATCGTGCCGCTGTTCACCGCCATGGTCGTGGCACTGTTCCTTGTCACCTTCATCCCTGCCATTTCGCTGTGCATCCCGTACCTGTGCGGTCTGGTCCCCAGCCTTGGCTGGCTGTCCTAAACCCTGACAGTTCCGGGTAAAGCAACAAGAACGTTGCCCCCATTTCTCTGAAGATATCCTGCATCTGAGGGGGAATGGGGGCATTTTTTATCAAAATATAACGAGAGGAACAAAAACTATGGAGATCTGCTCCCGTTTTACCGGCATGGAGCGCAAGGACGGCGCTTTCCTGCTGCATACTGATAATGCTGATATCAAGGTCTGCTTTGTGACCGATGAGATCGTCCGCGTCCGCGCAAGCTTCGACCATGAGCTGGCAGAGGAGTCCTACGTCCTGATGACCACCGCATGGGAGGATCGGATGGACGAGCTGTTCAAGGGTGAGCGTGCCCGTGTGGAGCCCTTTGCCGCACAGGTCACCGAGGATGACAGCACCCTCACCTTTGCCACCGGCAAGGTGACGCTGGTGGTGGACAAAGACCCCATCAACTTCAAGCTGCTGGCTGCCGATGGCTCCGAGCTGTACAGCACCCTGCCCGGCAACCCCTTCGTCAAGGACGCCAACAACCGCGTGGTGGCTTACAGCCGGATGAAGGAGGACGACTGCTTCTACGGCTTTGGCGAAAAGAGCGGCCTGCTGGATAAGAACAAGACCTTCCAGCGGGAGCGCGCCACCGATGCCATGGGCTACGATGCCGAGAAGATGGATACCCTTTACAAGCACATCCCCTTCTACATCCGTCTGGACCGAGACACCCACAAGGCTGTGGGCGTGTTCTACCACAACTTCTACGAGTCCGTGTTCAACATGGGCTGCGAAAAGAGCAACTACTGGCCCCGCTACACCTATTTTCAGGCAGACGGCGGCGATCTGGACTGCTTCCTGATCGGCGGCGACACCATTACCCGCATCGTGGACAACTACACCCTGCTGACCGGCCGTCCGGCACTGCTGCCCAAGCGTGCGCTGGGCTATCAGGGCTCCAGTATGTACTACCCCGAGCTGGAAAAGGACAGCGATGACGCTGTACTGGGCTTCATCGACACCATCAAGGAGGAAGGCTTCCCCATCGATGGCTTCCACCTGTCCAGCGGCTATACCAGCCAGAACAACAAGCGCTGCGTCTTTACATGGAACACCACCCGCTTCAAGGATCCCAGCGGCTACTTCCACGCCATGAACGAAAAGCACGCCCAGAACGTGCCCAACGTCAAACCCGGCATCCTGCTGTGCCATCCCCGCTTTGATGAGTTTGTGCAGGACGGCGTCTTTGTGAAGGACAGCAAAAACCCCGAGACCTACGGTGTCGGCAAATGGTGGGGCGGCGACGGCGCATTCTGGGACTTCACCAAGCCCGAGGGTCGTGCAGCATGGAAAAAGTACCTCACCGAGTCCGTCATTGCCGTGGGCACCGATTCCGTCTGGAACGACAACTGCGAGTACGACAGCCTGATGGACAAGGACTGTACCTGCGATTTTGACGGCAAGGGCGGCACCATCGGCCAGCTGAAGCCCCTTATGAGCACCCTGATGTGCAAGGTGGGTGCCGATGCCGTGGTGGAGCACAACACCAAAGCACGTCCCTACATGGTCTGCCGCAGCGGCAGCGCCGGCATCCAGCGCTATGCCCAGACATGGTGCGGCGATAACTACACCAGCTGGAAGAGCCTGAAGTACAATATCCCCATCATCACCGGCATGGGTCTGTCCGGCCAGCCCAACGAGGGCGCGGACGTCGGCGGCTTTGCTGGCCCCGCCCCCACCGAGGAGCTGTTCGTGCGCTGGGTGCAGAACGGCATCTTCCAGGCGCGCTTCTCCATCCACTCCGCCTCCAACGATAATACCGTCACCGAGCCGTGGATGTTCCGGGAGTCTGCGGATACCATCCGGGACGCTATCCTGCTGCGTTACCGCTTTACTCCCTATCTTTACAGCGCCGAGTACGAGGCCAGCCAGACCGGTGCACCCATCATGCGTGCTTTGGTCTACGACTTCCAGAACGACCCCAAGGTCTGGGAGGAGAGTTTCGAGTTCCTGTTCGGCCGGGATATTCTGGTGGCCAATGTTCTGGAAGAGGGTGCCAAGACCCGCACCGTCTATCTGCCCGCAGGCTGCAAGTGGTATGACTGGAACGATAAGTTCCGCTGCTATGAGGGCGGCCAGACCATCGAGGTGCCGGTCACCATGGCTACCATCCCCATGTTCGTCCGCGAGGGCGCAGTCATTGCCATGGCAGACAACCAGCTGATGACCATGGAGGGCGACCACACCACCGCTCTGCACCTCATCGTGGCACCCAAGGGCACGACCACAACGACCCTGTACGATGACGACGGCATCACCAACGATTTCAAGAGCGGCGTGTACCGCAAGACCACCATCACCACCACCGCAGGCGAGCGGGTGACCATGAACTTTGCCTCCGGGGGCAGCTACAAGAACACCGTTGAGACCATCAAGGTGGAGATGATTGCCAAGGAAAAGAGCCCCTTCTGGGTCACGCTGGATGACCGCAAGATCGAGCACTTCCTCAACCGCCGCAAGTTCGACGCCGCTGCCGAGGGCTGGTATTACAGCCAGAGCAAAAAGGCTGTGGAGGTCAAGTACGCAAATCCTGCCAAGGACTACGACCTGACCGTTTCGTTCGAGCAGTTCAACCTGATTGGTATGTGAGCGCTACACGGAGGAACCTCTTATGCTGCTGCGTAGTTTTGAATCCTTTGAAAAGACCGAAAACGGCTACCTCATCCATGGCGATGCCGCTGATGTAAAGCTGGTTTTCATGACAGACGATATCATCCGCATCCGGGTGCACTTCGACAAGGGCACCCCCATGGAGGAGGAGTCCTACACGCTGGTGACCACCGCGTGGGAGGACCGGATGGACACCCTGCTCAAGGACGAGCGCACCCGGATCACGGCACTGGATGTGCCCTGCACCGAGGATGAAAAGACCCTGACCTTTGAGACCGCGCACATCACCCTGAAGCTGTTCAAAAAGCCCTTCCATTTTGAGCTGTTCGATAAGTCCGGCAAGCTGATCTATCAGGATCTGCGGGAGCGCGCCTTTGAGAAGGATCAGATCGGCCGTCTGAGCCACTTCTCCAAGGTGGATCGGGACTATGACCACTTCTACGGCTTTGGCGAAAAGACCGGTCATCTGGATAAAAAGGGTCGCCGCCTGCGGATGTCCCCCAAGGATGCCATCGGCCACGACCCCGAGACCGGCGACCCGATGTACAAGCACATTCCCTTCTATATCCGGGTAAACGAAAACGACCTGCGCCCGGTTGGCCTGTTCTACCACAACTCCTACGACTGCGTGTTCGACCTTGGCGAGGAGCTGTCCGGCTACTGGGAGCGCTACTGCTACTACCAGACCGACGGCGGCGACATCGACCTGTTCCTGCTGGCCGGTGAGACCCTGCCCGAGATCCTCAACGAGTACACCCTGCTAACCGGCCGCAGCGCCCTGCCCACCAAGCAGTCTCTGGGCTACTGCGCTTCCACCATGTACTACGCCGAGCTGGAAAAGAACTGCGACGAGGAGATCTACAAGGTCATCGACAAGCACGAAAAAGAGGGCATCCTCATCGACAACTTCTGGCTGGCCTCCGGCTATTCCAGCGGCGAAAAGGACAACCTGCGCTATGTGTTCAACTGGAACTATAAGCGTTTCCCGGAGCCGGAAAAGTTCTTTGAGAATATGAACGCCCGGGGCATCAATGTTATCCCCAACCTGAAGCCCGGCATCCTGAAGCACCACCCCTACATCGACCTGTTTGAAAAGAACGATGTCTTTATCAAGACCCCGGACGGCAAGGCTCCGTGCTACGGCCGCTGGTGGGGCGGCGAGGGACGCTTCTTCGACTTCACCGGCGAAGCAGGCCGCAACACCTGGAAGCAGCTGCTGGAGGAGAACATCCTCAAAAAGGGCACCAAGACCGTCTGGAACGACAACTGCGAGATGGACGGCGTGGAGGACCGGGATGCTCAGTGCGACTTTGAGGGCAAAAAGGGCACCATGGCAGAGCTGAAGATCCTGCACTCCAACCTGATGGCCTATACCGCCAAGCAGGCGCTGGCAGACGTGTACCCCGGCGAGCGTCCCTACATCATCAACCGCGCAGGCTACGCCGGTATCCAGCGCTACGCACAGGTGTGGGGCGGCGATAACCTGACCGACTGGCGCACCGTCAAGTTCAATATTGCCACCATTCTGGGCATGGGCTTGTCCGGCTGCTCCAACATGGGCTGCGATATCGGCGGCTTTGCCGGCCCCGCACCCGAGGCCGAGCTGCTGCTCCGCTGGCTGCAGAACGGCATCTTCCAGCCCCGCTTCTGCCTGAACTCTGCCAACAACGACAATACCGTTACCCAGCCGTGGATGTATGAGGAGAATCTGCCCTACATCCGTGCAGCCTACCAGCTGCGCTACCGTCTGCTGCCCACCTTGTACTCCTTGATGTACGAGTCCAACCAGAACGGTATGCCGGCATGGCGTCCGCTGTTCCTTGAGTTCCCGGACGACCCCAAGTGCTACACCGATAAGAACCTGACCTTTATGTTTGGCAAGAGCATTCTGGTGGCCAACGTGGTGGAAAAGGGCGCAGCTACCCGCACCATCTACCTGCCCGCAGGCTGCACCTGGTACGATATGAACGATGATCTGCGCGCATACGAGGGCGGCCAGACCATCGAGATCCCGGTCACGCTGGCAAGCATCCCTATGTTCCTGCGCGGCTCCGCTGTCGTGGTGACCACCGAGGATGTCAAGCACATCCTCAAGGACACCATGCGCCAGATCGACCTGCTGGTGGCTGCCGAGACCGACACCAGCTTTGTGCTGTACGATGACGACGGCCACACCGAGGACTACAAAAACGGCGTCTACGCCAAGACCACCATCACGGTCAAGGCCGGTGACCGCACCGACATCCGCTTTGCCACCGAGGGCAGCTACGCTTCCCCCGTGGAGCGCATGACCCTGAAGCTGGTCAGCAAGAAAAAGGGTGCCTTCTGGGTCAGCGTGGATGGGCAGCAGCTTCCCCAGTTCATCGTCCGCGATGGCTGGGAGGCCGCAGAGTCCGGCTGGTACTACAACCTGCCTGACCGCACCATCTGGGTCAAGTTCGCAAAGCCTGCCAAGAAGGACTTTACGGTGACTGTCTCCACCGAAAAGTTCGACCTCATCGGTATGGCAGAGGACTAAATAAACCATTCTCTATCTTCCTTAATTCTTCTTCAGAAACGCGAAGGTCCGCGGGAAACTCCCCACGGATCTTCGCGTTTTTATAAGCTTCAGGCTTCGGTCTGCGTCTCCCGCCGTAGGATGCGGCAGACCATGAACAGGCAGTAGAACATTGCTAAGCCCCATGCAAAGGGGTTGGAAAGGCAGATGCCCAGATAGCCAAGGCCGGTCTTTACCGCCAGCACGCCGCCAAGGCTGCGGCCGATCAGCTCGCCCACGCCGGAAACAATGGCCAGCACGCTGTAGCCAAGTCCCTGCAGGGTGTTGCGGAAGATCATCAGCAGACCATGGAAGCAGAACAGCATACTCATGACGCTGAGGTACTGGATAGCCCCCGCTGTGACAGCGGGGTCGGCATCGCCCAGCACCAGCCCCACAGCGTAGGGCTTGATGAAAAAGATCACGCCCCACGCCACGGCGCAGTAGAGCAGCTGCACCATGCAGCCGTCCTTGATGCCCTGCCGGATGCGGTCAGTGCGGTGTGCGCCGTGGTTCTGCCCCACATAGGTAGCCATGGCCATGCCTACGCTCTCCATGGGCAGGGTGAACATCTGACGGATCTTTTCGCCTGCGGTCTGGGCTGCCACGGCGGTGCTGCCCAGCAGATTGATGGCGTCCTGCATGATGACTGCGCCGATGGCCGAGACGGAGTATTCAAACCCCATGGGAAGGCCGATGTAGGCCAGCCGCTTGCAGTGCCCTGCCGAAAGCAGGGTACGCAGCTGCCGGAAGGAAAGCCCCTCCAGCTTTGCTGTGCGGGTAAAGAACCAGTAAGCGCACAGCCCGCCGCTGAGCAGCTGGCTGAGCACGGTGGCAATGGCGGCGCCGTCCACTCCCATGCCCAGCGGCACGATGAAGAGATAGTCCAGCAGAATGTTCACAACGCTGGCGGTCAGCAGGAAATAAAACGGATGCTGGGAATCCCCCAGTGCCCGCAGCACGCTGGAAGCGTAGTTGTACAGCACCGTAGCCGGGATACCCAGAAAAATGATCCGGATGTAGAGCACGGCATTGGCGTACAATTCCTCCGGCGTATGAATGAGCCGGAGCAGCGGCCCGGCCATCAGGGTGGTAAACACCGTGAACACTGCGCTCAGCACCAGACAGAGCAGAGCGCCATTCAGCAGGTATTTTTGCAGGCCGCCCTTATCCTTTGCGCCAAAGGTCTCTGCGGCCGGGATGCCAAAGCCCACGCAGGCGCCCTGTACAAAGCCCAGAATGAGGAAGTTGAGGGAGTAGGTGGTGCCTACTGCGCCCAGCGCATCGGTACCCAGGCACCGGCCCACGATGACGATATCCGCAAAGCTATACAGCTGCTGGAATAAGGTGCCCAGCACCAGCGGCAAAGCAAACCGCAAGATCTGGAACAGCGGCTTGCCCACGGTAAGGTCGGTGGTACCGGATTTCTTCTTTTCGATCGTAGCCATAGCGGAAAAACTCCTTATCTATTTTGTTTTCCTTTTTTCCTATTGTATCACAATCTCGGACGGTAGCTGAACCGTTTCTGTGATAGAAAAACTGCTTTTTGTGATAGGAATAAAATGCGGGCGGTGTTATCAGAGCCTAGAGCTGGTGGGCAATCAAGTGCTGGAACGCATATAATACGCTTGAACGAAAATTTCAGTTTTTCCAGTTTCGGTCACTTGCATTTGTAATATAATAAAGTTAGAGTATAGCGGCGTTGACCGGCTATCGTTGGCGATGAAGCAATTAGCTGGTTCGGTATCAGCCGATTGTGGAGCCAGACCGTGGGTTGAACGTGAACCACAAGCCGAATAGATTCGATGAATCGAAAGAAAATACTATAACAAACGATGCCCACCAGCTTATGGCGAAAACCATAGGTCGGTGGGCATCCTGCTTTTCCTTGATTTTCACGCTTGGTCACTCAAACCAATGCCGTCAAGTCGTTGTCGGATGGGTCGATTTTAGTTTGTTCCAGAGTAAGTGCACGGTTGCTGCACGGATTTTGCACGGTCACACAGGATGCACAGGTGGATTTCCGTTGCAAAATCCGACAAGGGATACACAAACTATATGTTCAAAAATTGCGGTGTTTCACTATAAAACGGCGATATGACGCAACTTCCATGAATTGAGATATGTGCTATGCCTGCGCTTTTAATCAGAGGGCCAGGGATTCGAGTTCCCTCGAGCGCACCAAAGAAAAACCAACGATTGACCGTTGATAAAGCGGATTCGGTCGTGGGTTTCTTTTTGTTATATCGGCCCGGCAGAAAGCCAAAAGTGCGACAGAAATGCGACAACGCCAAGGCGGCTTACACGGGCGCACCGGATGGGTTACCGGAGCGTTTGATTAAAAATGAAGGCATACAGGGGCGGTCAGCTGCCTGACAGCAACAATTTTCACCCTTACAAGTTCTCGGTTTCCTTTTGATAAGCAGGGATTTGGGCCAGTTCACGGGCGTGGCGAAGGAGAGCCTCTCGCCCATCCTCGTTCATGGTAGCCACAATGGTTTCGATTTCTCTTATCATCCCGCCTTTTACTGTCCCGCCTTTGTAATATGTTTTTTCTTCCGGGATGGCATCATCAGAAGTTTCTTCCAAACCAAGAGAAAGGTCATTATTTAGCTGTTTTTTTATACCACCTGTTGAAACGCAATGTTTACTTGCCATTTCCTCCAAGTGTTCCAACGCCCATTTTCTTTCGTGTTCTGTTGTTACAACTCCATTACAAAGCTCTACTTGCCTCGTATTGGACTCAATGATTTTTTCAATTTCGTAGGCCGCGAAAGATGCTCGCGATTCGGAATCTCCATATTTCTTTTCATATTCCTCTTTTTCAGGCTTTAGCATCAACTCTGTAATGTCAATATCAAGAGCTCTTGCAATTTTTTGGCGGGTTTCAAATTTTGGATTACGCCGACTCTGTTCCCACTGAACGATACCAGCAGGAGTAATGCCGAGTTTGTAAGCCAGATCGCTTTGGGTCCACCCCTTCCGCTTTCTGGCATCACGAATAAGATCACCGTACATCATCAAATCAACCTCCAATACTGTGGCAATTCTGTAGTATATCACATTTTTTGCCCAAATAAAAGAGCAAATACGCAAAAGATAAGTTTTTCATTTTTACTATTGACAACGCTATCAAAATGAGATAAGATATCGTCGTGAACGAGATACCGAGACCCGATCGATGCCCACGCAGGGCGCTGTCAGGAAGCGATACTCCATCATATAAATAAGTATCCGGAGGAAAACAAGATGCAAAATCCTATCCACTACCCCACCATGGCCACGGTGAAGAACGCAGCCGTGCGATTCAACGTGACACCCACCTACGTGCGCAAGCTCTGCCGAACGGGCAAGATCAGGTACACGGCCATTTCGTGCCGGAGATGGCTGGTCAACATGGACTCGCTGGCGCAGTTCTTCGCAGAGGGAGAGCCGGTCAGGGAGATCCCGCAGCCAGTCGACGGAATCCGCTGTGTGGCTCTCTCTTAAGAAAGGAAGGCCATCATGGCTGAGATCATCGAGCGAAAGAAGAAGGATGGCACCTTTTCTTATATGATTCGCGTGTATAGCGGTCGAACGAGGGATGACAAGGTCATTACAAAATGTAAAACTGTGACGCCACCCACCGGGATGGGCAAGAAAAAGACCGAAAAGTGGATGCAGGAGCAGGCGATACTGTTCGAGCAGAAGGTCACGAATGGCCTCGTGCTGGACTCAGATGTGCTGCTGGATGACCTCATCGACCGCTGGTTTGAGGAATACGCCAACAAACGGCTGAAGCTCAAGATGGTATACGATTATAAGAGGATGAGACCACAGATCAGTGCAGGGCTTGGGCATCTCAAAGTGTCCAAGATCAAACCGGCGCAGATCATGGCATTCTACGATAATCTGGAAGAGAAGGGCATCCGCCGGGACAGCACTTACACGGCCACACCAGCACTGCTCAAGCTGCTCCCGCACGGGACCCGTGGCGTGCTAGCAAAGAAAGCCGGAATCGGACTGGATACCATGTGGATGGTCTACGCAGGCAGGAAAGTCAGCCGACAGACCGCCGAAAAAGTGTCCGCCACTGTGGGACTGGCTTTTTCAAAAGTGTTCGTGGAGCATCGCCAGAAGGGCGGGAAGCTGAACAATAACAGCATCCTGCACTATCATGCCATGCTGTCCAGCGTCTTTAAGAAAGGTATCCAGTGGGGGCTCATAGATGAGAATCCCTGCTCCCGTGCAGAACGCCCCAAGACTGAAGAGGTCGATGTCCAGATGCTGGGCGAGGATGAGATTCCCAAGCTGCTTGATGCCCTTTCCGATGCACCACCGCAGCACAGCCTGATCGTTCAGCTGGCATTGCTGATCGGTGCCCGGCGGGGCGAGATCTGCGCTCTGCGCTGGTCAGACATCGACCTGGAAAAAGGCACCATCTCCATCAACCGAACTGTACAGTTCATCCCGGGAACGGGCCTTGTATTCAATCCTCCCAAGACAAAGCGTTCCCGGCGGTGCATCCGGATCGGCTCGGACTGTGTGGAGCTGCTGCGGGAGTATCAGCGCTATCAGAAGGCAGAGCGCTTCAGAATCGGTTCAGCATGGGTACGCAAGGTCACGCTGGAAAATGGCAAAGTGGTAGATAATGACATGCTCTTTACCAAGTGGGATGGGGAGCTCATGGACCCGGATATCATCTCGACATGGTTTCCAAAATTCCTGACAGAACATGGCCTTCCACAGGTGCATTTTCATAGCCTCCGCCACACCAATGCCAGTATCCTTATCGCTGCGCACACACCGATTACCATGGTTTCCGGGCGACTTGGGCATGCACAGACATCCACGACATTGAATTACTATGCGTCGGCCATCCAGAGTGCTGATGCAGCTGCTGCAGATACTCTGGAAGGTATCATCAAGGTTCGGGAAAGGAAACAGGCCTAAGGGCTTAAGAGTTTCGCTCCGAAAGTCAGCCTTGTCCAACTCAAGGGAGGTGATGCACCATGGACTGTGAAAAAAACCTTTCTGGCAAATTACAACGATGCTAGGAAGAATTTATCGGACATCAAAAGAGAGCATAGGAGGCAACCATATGATTCCCATCTGTGGAAAATATTATCTGACCGCCGACAACAACAGCTATATCCTGAATAAAGCTCATACAACGCGGGAGGGCAAAACGGCATACGACGCCTATTACGTATCATGTGTCCCTGGACGCTGCGCTGAATGCTGCCATAAGGTATACCATCCGTGACGGCGTGGCCAGAAAAAAGCTGACAACGCTGGAGCAGGTCATAGCTGAGCTCCAGCGCACAAAGGCGGAAGTGAGCCACTCTGTGATGATGTTGGCCCCAGATGCAGTACTGGGGAAAATCCGTCAGACGCAGGATGCCCCGCTAAACGGAACGTGCTCATCATGAGATTTAGCCAGCCGTTTCGGAGCAATCAGCCAAAAGTAAAAACAAGGAGACAGAAAATGATCGATATTTACATGACAGATGCCAGATTCCACGTAGACGAGCCAAAGGCAGAGATGGACGTCGCATTGCTTCTGGACAGCATTCTATCCGGGCGAACCACCACGATAGAGGAAGGGTGCATCTGGCCGAGTATGTGGGAATCCACACTCAGCAAAGGACTAATCCTCACACTGAGCGGCGACACAGACCTCCGCATCACACCTACGCTGAACGCGGAGGGACTGCCGGAACTCAAAATCAGCTGTTGCACGAACGAGAGTCTTTGTGACGTATACAATGAAGCTGAGCCATGTCCGCAGGAAGCGCCGGAAGACTTGTCCGATCTTTTCTCATAAAGAAAACCGCCTTTCCTGAGGGTAACAGGAAGGCGGCCATGGAAACGGGAAAATTGTTTGCAGACAGAGATTCCCTACTTTCCATTCTAGCAGGTGGGAACGCACTTTTCAATGGCAATTTTGGTAATTGAAGCGTGCCGAACCGCTGCAGAAACCATGGTGCATGGCCGGGTGAAAGTGCTTGACCTTGCATTTTTTATTGGAAAGGAGCAACAGGAGCTATGGAAACGAGATGGCCGTTCGGCGGATTTGTTTTTTTGAAAATCGCCGATGAACGGGAGGGAACCCACCTTTATGACGATTACCAGAAGGAGTTGGCGGAAGCTCCTGTCACAGAGGATGAAGGAAAAGAGCACCGTGAATCTGCGCAAGCGGTACTTGCTGAGCTGGAACGACTCAATATCGCGGACGAGCAACGGCGAAAAGACGAAGAAGGACGGAGGAGGGTGCAGGAATTCTACGAACTGCCGTTCACTTCAGACTTGATCATTCAACTTGGGGACTATCCTCAGAGCAAAGGTTCGATGGAGCCTGAAAAAACGGCTGTACCCGATCAGCCGGTAAAGACTATGCCTGATGAGTCGAAGCACTATGTGTCTGACATCGTTGGAGAGGACTTCAAGAGCTGGGAGAATGGCCGCGTGATTCTGGACTGCGGAACCGGCTGTGGTAAGAATGAGTTTATCATAAAGAAACTGGCAGGCTGGTTGGTTGACAGGCTCCTGACGGGCGAAAAGAACGATACTATCCTCTATCTGTGTCCGCTGAACTCACTCCATGCAGAGATGATACGCCGCAGGATGGAAGCAGAAATCGCCGACATCGGCCAAGAAGCTGCCGATGAAACACATCTCTATAAAGATGCTCTGGTGATTCAGACCTACCAGCACATTGAAAAGCTCTGCAGAAATGCCCCCGACAGACTGAAAGAGTCTCTATCTAGTCCCAAGTACATTGTAGCTGACGAGTGTCACTACCTCACGGACTTCTCCACCTATAACATCAACACCTATCTATCGTTGGAAGTTCTGCAAAGAGCAGAGAAAGACCATGTGGTAATTTATATGAGCGCAACCGGCGGGCAGGTGTACGAGATGTTGAATGCCGCCACTGAAACGCCGCCTGACCGTATCTATACGCTCCCACAGAATAATGCCCACATTGCACGGATGTACTTCTACGCACGAGATAATCTGGAAATGATACTGCACGACATCCCGGCGGATGAAAAAGCCGTTATCTTTATGTCTGGCGGTGATGACCTTGTCAAAATGAAAGAGCTGTTCGGTGATGCCGCCGGGTACTACTGCTCTGAAAACAATGCAAGGTACGGGAAGAAGCTGGATTCCCTTGAGGATTGCATCAAAGACCGAATGCTCCAAAAGCGTTTTCTGTTCACAACAAAAGCGATTGGGATGGGAATTGAGATCAAGGACCGCACCCTGAAGCAGAGCATCTCACCATATCGGATGCCGGTACTGGTGGATTGGATAAAAGAACACCTCAATCAGCCAATGAAATGGAAAGATTTATATACAGGCATTATGATATCAAAAGTATTTGCAGAGTATAGAAACCGTCCAATGAAACCGACCACACTGAACAAAAAACTCGCAATCTATGGTGTACAAGCTGTGCGAGGACGCGATAAAAAAAGAGTCAAAGATGGAAAAGCAAATGAAAACAGAGATGTGCTATTCTGGTTCTTGGTCGAGTTTTAAACATTGTGAGATTTGGGGCAAGAAGCGTCATCTTTCTACATATAATAATGATAAATGTTGCCCCAGAATATAAATCTGACGTTAAGGCAGCTGTTTGATGGTAGAAATACATAAGGACTATTGTTGGAAGAGGATCTGACTCTTGACAGATTCCCCTACCGCGAATACAATATAATTAAAATTATCATAATTAAGATTATACTAAAAAAGGTGGGCTGTATGGATTTCATCGGCAGGACATCTGAATTGGCGACGCTGAACACCGAATTGAACCGTGGAAGCGGTTTTGTAGTAATCTACGGCAGACGGCGCGTCGGAAAAACAACGCTGATCAAAGAATTCATCAAGGACAAGCGTGCATTCTACTTTCTGGCAACAACGGAGAGCGAAGCGCAGAGCATGAAGCGATTTGCCGGAGTTCTTTCCCGGACAACAAAAAATCCCATGCTCAGTAAAGTGACATTTACAGACTGGCTCGACCTGTTCCAAGTGGTCGCAGACGATCACCCGGACGAGAGGAAGGTACTTGTCATAGATGAATTTCCGTATCTTGTAAAGACGAACCCGGAGTTTCCGTCCATCTTGCAGAACGCGTGGGATGAGGCGCTGAAAGACCACAATGTCATGTTGATCCTCTGCGGCTCGCTCATCAGCATGATGAAAAAACATGCACTGGCGTATAACAGCCCCCTTTATGGCCGCAGAACAGCACAGATCCGGCTGACGCCGCTGCAGTTTACCGATGTGTATGCGGCGCAGGATCTGTCATTTGAGCAGGCGGTAGAGCAGTATGCCATCACAGGCGGCGTACCCAAATATATGGAATTTTTCCAGACAAATGAACCTTTGACGGAGCAGATTTGCAGCGTTGTGCTGTCCAAAAACGGATTTCTGTATGAAGAGCCGGATTTCCTCCTCAATGAAGAGGTTCAAACGCCTATCAACTATTTTTCTGTCTTGAAGGCCATCTCGGACGGCAACCACAAACTGAGCAAAATCGGAATAGCGATGGAGCAGGATACATCCGCCATCACGCCCTACCTGAAAACCTTGATCGATCTTGGTTTCGTCACCAAAAATGTGCCGATTACAGAGAAGAATCCGGAGCGCTCCCGCAAAGGTCTGTACTATGTCTCAGACAATTTTATCCGTTTCTGGTTCCGGTATGTGTATCCATTCAAAGGCGAACTGGAACTGGACAACCAGCAGATCGTTCTGGATGAGATGAACAAGGACTTCAAGCAGAAATTCGTTGCATTCGTGTATGAAAGCATCTGTCGGAATATTTTTGCAGAGCTGTGCCGGACAGGAAAAATCGCCTTTTCACCGTCACGCATCGGCTCTTACTGGCGGAACGATACAGAGGGAGACACTGAAATCGATATTGCGGCGGTAGATAACCAGCACAAGCGGCTCTTCCTTGGTGAGTGCAAATACCATGCAAAGCCTGTGGACGTGGCTGTTTACTCCGCTTTGCAGGAAAAAGGCCAGTCCAAAGAACTGACAACCGTATTCAAAGGCTATGAAATCGCATATGCTCTGTTTTCCAAGAGTGGCTTCACCGACCGGCTGGTAGAGATGTCCGCAGAAAATCCGAACCTGCTTCTGGTTCAGGAAGACCACCTGTATCGAAAAGACCCTTGAGGAATCTAGCGTTCCTGCTATAGGATGAGTTTGCAGAAAGCAGCAAAAACACGAATCTGACGTTGGAACGGCCTTTCAACAGTGAAGCACATCTAAAACGAAATCAGCCAGTATATCGTGCATTTACGCATGGTATGCCGGCTTTTTGTTTTGGGAACGATAATCGAGAAGTTTTCCACATACAGGGGCTGGGTGGTTAAAAATTCAGGCCCCACCCTATTCCGGCAGAACGAAAAAGTTGTTTTCTCTCCCCAGACCGGAGCAAAATCGAGAAAGCATGTATCCAACGGCCAAAACAAGCCATACTGAAAGCGGTATCTTCCATTGAGGTAATGGAGGATACCGCTTTTTATTCTTTGTTGTCTTAATTCTCAGCCTATTTTATCATAATTCTATCTGCGCTTCAATAGCATTTTCCATAAAATGTAATGCGATAACTCGGCATAAATGTGTTATATTACGTCATTTTGTGCAAAAACAAGATCCGCTCAGAGGGGAAAAGACCGAAACATTCCATTAAGTTTGGGATAAATGGTCAGATAGGTGTCCAACCGGGGAGATTTACAATGGCAAGACGAGGAGAAAATATTCATAAACGCAAAGATGGCCGCTGGGAGGGGCGATATATCAAAGGACGGGCCGATGGAAAAGCCATCTGGGGGTATCTTTACGGCTATTCCTATTCGGAGGTAAAGACTGAGCTGACACGTCGGAAAGCCATGTCCGGTTTTTATCAGCTGTCCGGGGCATCCATGCGCTTTTCGGAGCTGGCCGAACTGTGGCTTGCTTCCTTTGCACAGGGCGTGAAAGAATCCACACTGACGCACTATCAGTATACTCTGCACAAATATCTGCTGCCGGTTTTGGGCGATCTGCCGGTTTCTGAACTGAATGAATCGACCTTGGAGCGGCTCTTCCTGCAAATTTTGTCACCCAGTGACAACAGCCACAAGCCGTTGGGAACATCCTCTGCGCAAGAATGCTTCGGGATGTTGAAGCGTATCTGCAAATATGCGGCACGCCTCCATCTGATGCCGCCTCTGGAACTCTGTGTGAAGCTTCCACGACAGAAAAAAGCAGAACCACGGCCTCTGAGTCTGGCAGAGCAAGCCGCTCTCCGGTCATTCCTTCTGGACCCGCCCACACCCAGAAAAATCGGGGTGCTCCTGCAAATGGAACTTGGCTTGCGTATCGGGGAAGTATGCGGGCTGAAGTGGAGTGATTTCGATCTCAAGAACGGCATTCTGACGATCCAGCGTACTGTCTGCCGCATTCCCCGTGGAGACGGCCACACAAAACTCATCGTGCAGACGCCAAAGACAAGAAAATCCACCCGGGAAATTCCTCTCTCCACCGGGCTTGTCGCCATCCTTCGCAAGTTGAGCAAAGACGTCACGCCTGACACATGGTTCCTCTCAGGAACCGAAAGCCGTCCGGTCGAGCCACGCTGTTACCGCAAAAGCATCCGCTGCTATCTAAAGCGGGCTGCTCTGCGCACGATCCACCCCCATGTGCTCCGACACACCTTTGCCACCACCTGCTTGCAGGCGGGCTGCGACATCAAAACGCTGAGTGAGCTACTGGGCCATGCCAACGCAAATGTCACCTTACAGCGCTATGTCCATTCCGATTTGAATCGGAAGCGAAAAGCGTTACAGCGTGTCTACGCCCTGTCGGACAGGATATATAAAGAGTCACTCAGGGGCAGTCAAAAAGAACAAACCGCATAGCATCAAAGAAAAATTGCGTATGCCCTCCATTACCTCAATGGAAGATACCGTTTCTGGCCTTATCAGAACGACACGAAGGAGGGGATGCGGAAAATGAATGCAGGCGGCCTTGTAGAGATGCACGCCCACATCCTGCCGGGGATGGACGATGGCAGCAAGAGCGTGGAGATGTCCATCGAGATGCTGCACAGGCTGGCGGAGATGGGCGTGGCAGAGGTCTGCGCGACCTCGCACTACTACGCCGGGCAGAACAGCGTGACCATGTATCTGGAGCGGCGGGCCATGGCGCTGGAACAGCTGCGGGAAGCTGTCGGGGCGCAGGATGATCTGCCCTGCATCCTCCCAGCTGCCGAGGTCGCCTACTTCCGGGGCGTGGAAGAGCATCACCCGGAGCGGCTCTGCATCGAGAACACCCGGACCCTGATGCTGGAGATGCCTTTTTCGGAGTGGACGGACCAGCAGACTGAGGCCGTGACGGTGCTTGCGCTGGATCTACACTTCAACGTGGTGCTCGTCCACCCGGAGCGGTTCTGCTTCAGCAGCAACAACCGCCGCAGGCTGAAAGAGCTGGCCTCCCTCCCCATTGCTTTGCAGGTCAACGCGGACACGCTGCTGCACTGGCGGTCCCGGAAGCAGGGTCTGGAGCTTCTGGAGCTGACCTCGACTCCCCTGCTGGGAAGCGACTGCCACAATACGACGAGCCGCCCGCCGAATCTGAAAGGAGGAAGAGAGATGGTACTGCGCAAGCTGGGCGAAAAATTCCTTGACCGGATGGACGAGAACGCCCGGATGCTGACAGTGCCTCATCTCGTGACAGAGTGAAATACCGTCAGAAAAAGCGTTTTGACAAAAAAGATGCCGTGAAGGCCGTGGTGGTGCTGGTGGTGCTGGTGTGCCTGCTGGTCTGCGGCGGTCTGGCCCTCCACCTCTGGGAAAACGGGCAGTACTCCACCGGCTCTGACGAAGTTGGCCGCGAAGTCATCGCAACTTCCGACGAACTGAAGGAAGTTACCTATAACGGCCAGACCTGGCAGCAGCGCCCGGAGCTGGAAACTTACCTGCTGATGGGCATCGACAAAGAGGGCAAGGCCGTGGCCGTGGACAGCTATGAGGGCGGCGGTCAGGCAGATGTCCAGATCGTGCTGGTAGTGGATAACGCCAACCAGACCTGGCAGATGCTCCAGATCAACCGTGACACCATTACAAAAGTCCCCGTTCTGGATGTTATGGGTGGGGTATCCGCCTACGCGGACGAGCAGATCGCACTGGCCCACTACTACGGCAACGGCGGCAAAAACAGCTGCGAGAACACTGAGCTCGCCGTCTCCATGCTGCTGGACGACCAGCCCATCAACGGCTATCTGGCGCTCAACATGGATGCCGTGGGCATCGTCACCGACCTTGTGGGCGGCGTGACCCTGACGATCACCTCGGACTTCTCGGAGATTGACCCGTCCCTTGTACAGGGCGACACGATGACGCTGGACGGGCAGAAGGCGCTGACTTATGTGCGCAGCCGCCATCACATCGACGACCAAACCAACATCGCCCGCATGCGCCGCCAGCAGCAGTTCCTGACGGCCCTGGAAGAAAAACTGAAGCAGCAGGATACCGAATTTGCAGCCAAAGCCTACGATGCCCTGAGCGACTACATGGTCACGGACATCGCCAGCGGCACGGCGGCAAAGATCGGGGAAAAGCTGAAACAGTATAAGCGGCTGGACACCCTCACCATCGCCGGTGAGAATGTCGTGGAAAACGGCTTCTGGGCTTATCATCTGGACGAGACCAGCCGCCAGGAGACCGTTTTGCAGCTGTTCTATGAAAAAATTGATACCTGAATTACAAAATAGGAAAGGATGTTATTGATTCGTGACAAAAGAACAACAGGAACTCAATCCGACCACGGCCGCTTCGCCCGCGACGCTGGTGCAGAATGACAAGTCGGAGGAAGAGATCGACCTCGTGGAGGTATTTTACCTGCTCTGGGGCCATATCGTGCAGATTATCGCGTGTTTTCTGGTGGGCGCTGTTCTAGCCTTCAGCTTCACCTTCTTCTTTGTGACGCCGAAGTATCAGGCATCGTCCAGCATCTATGTGGTGTCGGCCTCCAACAATTCTATCGTCAACCTGACCGACCTGCAGATCGGCTCCCAGTTGACGGCAGACTATCAGGAGCTGATGCTCAGCCGCCCGCTGCTGCAGGACGTCATCAAGAACCTCGACCTTGACGTTACATATCGCCAGCTGGAAAAGCAGATCAGCATCAGCAACACCAGCAGCACCCGCATCATGACCGTCACGGTCACGGACACCGACCCTCAGCGGGCGGCGGACATCGCGAACGAGCTGGTCAAGCAGGCTCGCATCTATCTGCCCAAGATCATGGAGACCGAAACACCCAATCTGGTGGAGGATGCCGTGGTGCCCTCCCAGAAATACAGCCCCAGCTACGCAAAGAACACGACTCTGGGCGCTCTGCTGGGTGCCGTGCTCTGCTGCGGCGTCCTGCTGGTGCAGTACCTGATGAACGACACATTGGAGACGCCGGATGATGTCGCCAAGTATCTTGGCATCCAGCCGTTGACGACCATCCCCGAAGTGAGTCTGGGCAGCTTCAGCGATGACAGGGACGACGACAAGAAAAAGCCCTTCCATTGGGCAGGTAAATGACAAGGGGGAGAAGAAGATGAAAAAGATCACGATCGGCAAGATGCCGCAGCTCCCCTTTGAGATGAGCGAGGCCATCAACCAGCTGCGCGTCAACCTGAGCTTCTGCGGCAGTAACGTCAAGACCATCATGGTCACCAGCAGCACCCCCAACGAGGGCAAGAGCTTTGTGACCATGCAGCTCTGGCGGATGATCGCGGAGCTGGGCACGCCCACGTTACTCATCGACTGCGATTTCCGCAAGTCGGAGATCCGCCGGAAATACGGCCTGTCCACCTCCGGCCATCTGCTGGGCGGTGTGCATTATCTGGCAGGCAAGGCCGAGCTGGACGATGTCATCTACGAGACCAACATCCCCAACGGCTATATCCTGCCGGTGGCAAAAAACGTGACCAACCCCACCATCCTGCTGGAAAGCGAGCGCTTTGGACAGATGATGGAGCAGTGCTGCGAAAAATTCGGAGTCATCCTCGTTGACACGCCGCCGCTTGGCAGCGTGGCCGACGCTTTGAATATCGCCACCCACTGCGACGGCACCGTGTTGGTCGTCCGCAGCGGCGAAACGCCCCGTAAGCTCGTGGGCAACTCGGTCCAGCTCCTGCAGCGCACGGAAGTGCCGCTGCTGGGCGTCGTGCTGAACCGTGCCGAGGTGAATAGTAAGTCGAGCATGTATTATAACCGCTACTACAAGTCCGGCTACTATTATAAAGAGCACAGCCACGAGAAATCGGGCAATGCTCAAAAATAAGATGGAGGTTAACTGTATGAAAAAGAAATTCGTAATGGCAGTCGCCGCAGTGGCGATGGCTACGGTCGTCGGCGTCTCTGCTTTCGCTGCAACGGGCGTTACTGTTCCCAGCATCACTGGCGGTTCCGACACCGCTTCTACCATTGTTGCTCCTTCTTCCGACGATGCCAGCGAGACCACTAAGGTGGTCTACAAGACCATCGTTTCTACCGCGGGCAACACCGAGGAGAAGCTGGCCGCTGTCGTCGGCGAGGAGACTGTCGCACAGGCTGCTGCTGTTGCCGGCGTCGAGACCGTCGAGGATCTGAGCATCCGCGCTGTCGGCGACGTCAATGTCGATTCCAAGACCGGCGAGGTTGCAGTGACTGTCACCGGCATGGAGGACGGCGATACCGCTGTTGTTCTGTATCAGGACGCAAACGGTAACTGGGTCGCCATCAAGGCTGTTGTCGTCAACGGCAAGCTGACCTTTAAGATGCCCAAGTCCGGCACCATCATCCTGCTGACCCATAAGGCCTAATTCGGTCGATGCCCCGGGAGACAAGCCGCTTGCGGTTAAGTGACTTTCTCCCGGGCAGGGCCTCTGCCCGTCATCAGCAATTGTAGGCTGCACTCTCCTCATCGGCGGCTCTCCGTGAACCATCGGTGGGGAGAATGAAGGTTACAATTCTGCAAAAGTCAAGAGTGGAAAATCGGGAGGAAGTTATGTCGAAATTTCAACATGGTGTGATGTTGCGGGTCGTAAAGATTCTGGACGTCCTGATGATTGAGCTGCCGTTTGCGGCATGCTGGTTCCTGTATTATTCCGAGCAGGTGTACACGAAGTTTTCATGGAAGGGCAATCTGGCCATCCTTGCGCTTTTTTTTGTGCTGTATATCACGCTGGGCAAAGTCTACGATGCGTTCTGGATGTCGATGCAGCGGATCTCCGAGCTGGTCTATGGACAGCTCCTTGCGGCCATGGCAACGGATGGCATTCTTTATATCGTCATCTGCCTGATGGCGGCGAAGCTCTGCAACCTCTGGCCCGGCATCGCAGCCATTGCAGGGCAGCTTGTGATGGCGGCTGTCTGGGCGTCCTGTGCGCACAAATGGTATTACCAGACGTTCCCGCCACAGCGGACAGCCATCATTTACGATGAGCGTCATGGCATGGAAAAGCTCATCAACGAATATGGTCTGAACCACAAATATAATGTGCAGCTGACCATGAGTGCCGAAGACTGTCTTGCTGATCTAAGGGTTCTGGATGGTATGGAGACTGTTTTTGTCAGCGGTGTCCACAGCCACGAGCGAAATATTATCCTGAAATATTGTGTCGGTCAGGGCATCAACATGTTCGTCATCCCCCGCGTGGGCGATGTCATCATGAGCGGCGCATGGCCGATGCACATGTTCCATCTGCCCATGCTGCGTGTCGGCCGCTATATGGCCAGCCCGGAATATCTGTTCATCAAGCGGGCCGTGGATATCATTATTTCTCTGATCGGCTTGGTCGTTCTCAGTCCGCTGTTCCTCATCACTGCCATTGCGGTCAAATCGGATGGCGGCCCGGCATTCTACAAGCAGGTGCGTCTGACTAAGGATGGCGGGCAGTTTGAGATCCTGAAGTTCCGCTCCATGCGGGTGGATGCCGAAAAGGATGGTGTCGCCCGCCTCTCCACCGGCGACAAGGATGACCGCATCACAAAAGTCGGCCATATCATCCGTGCCTGCCGGTTGGACGAGCTGCCCCAGCTGCTGAATATCCTCCGGGGTGATTTATCCATCGTCGGCCCCCGCCCGGAACGCCCGGAAATTGCCGCCCAGTACTGCGAGGAGATGCCGGAATTCGCCCTGCGCTTGCAGGCCAAGGCCGGTCTGACCGGTTATGCACAGGTGTACGGAAAATATAACACGACACCGTATGATAAGCTGCAGATGGACCTGATGTACATCGCCCACCCAAGCCTTGTGAAGGACCTGAAGATCATGCTGGCAACCGTGAAGATCCTGTTTATGCCTGAAAGTACCGAGGGAGTTTTCGAGGGTCAGACCACCGCAATGAGTGGAGAAAACCACTAAATATCGATGATTTTGTACGTTCTGAGCTGCTAAAAATTGGAAGAAATTCCAGAGTGGAGTCAGGCATAAATACACCTCTTACAGTGGCGTGGCGTTAGAAAGTTGGTAAATTGACCGGTATAAAGCTGAAATACTGCTTCTAGTAGTGCAAAATGCCGAGAGATTGAGCGTGAGAGCGGGAAAAATGAGGTCAAATTGAGGCTTTTACGCCCTGAAAAAGCACTTTTATGGATGCGACCGTAGCTCGTGGGTTTATGCCAGATGGCACTGTGAGGGTACTGACGATACTGTGGTGACTTTCACATAGCGTTATCGGGGCTGGACCGTGATAACATCATCTGCGATTTCATCCCGGTCTTGGAGATAACAGGTTGGTACTGATGATCTTATGCTCATTCGTCTGGGGTAATCCGGCATAAACAAGGAAGCTACGATGGCGTGGATGAGTGGAACCCGGAATAAACACATGAGCTACCGTGGCAGGTGATAGTACTATCAGGACTAAAGACGGGGGCTACCATAGCGTCAAAAATGGTGCAATTTAGAGCGTAGTGGGGACCCAATGCAGCGGTACAAGAGACATAGCAGCAGTGTGGCTCACACTGCTGAGGACGATTAGTAGAGCTTTATAAGGAATAAACGGCTCAGACTCTTGGAGAATGAGTCTGGGCTGTAATTTTTGATATGTGGAGAGGGACGATGAGTGTTGTGGAATACAGAGAATACTCCGTTCTTATGTCGGTTTATCACAAAGAGAAGCCGGAGTATCTGAAGCAGGCGATAGAGAGCATACAAACGCAGACGATCTCCACAAATGATTTTGTGCTGGTATGTGATGGACCGCTGAACGAACAGCTAGATGGCGTGATTGCTACAAAGCAGCAGGAGATGGGTGACACATTAAATGTTGTCCGACTTGCGAAAAACGGTGGGCTTGGCAATGCGCTGAATGAGGGAATCAAGTATTGCAAAAATGAGTTGGTCGCCCGAATGGACAGTGATGACATTGCGTACCCGGATCGCTGTGAAAAACAGATTGCTGTGTTTAACACACATTCGGAAGTGAGCATTTGCTCCGGCATTGTGGAGGAGTTTACCACTGATCCGAACACCGTTGATACGAAACGGGTGCCGCCGGAGACGAATGCAGAAATTGTAGAGTTTGCAAAGAAGCGTAATCCGTTTAATCACCCCTGTGTGATGTATAAAAAGTCCGCAGTCGAAGCAGTTGGCTCCTATCAAGATTTCTACTTACTGGAGGACTATTACCTCTGGCTAAGGATGCTGATGACAGGGTATCAGGGCTATAACATTCAAGAGCCGTTGCTCCATATGCGGGCAGGCTCGGATATGTATTTAAGAAGAGCCGGTTGGAAGTACGCCAGGACACAGGCAAGGCTGTTCAAATTTATGAAGAAACAGGGATTCATTGGTGTAGGACAGTACATTAAGAGTTGTGTGATTCGTAGCGGATCATCGTTGGCTCCGAATTGGCTGCGGAAGTTTATGTTTGAGAAAGTGTTGAGGAAGTAAATGGCTGTGGAGTCAGGAAATTTGAGGAGAGATTTGATGAGCAAAGAGAGTGTTTTATATAAGAATAGAAAAGGAGATAGACTCATATCGGCAATACTGTATTTGCTGACACCCTTTGCGTTTATGGCTAATCCTCTGTTGTTTGTTGTATGTGTTACTGCTCAACTCGTTTTGCAAACGCTTCACGGCTACCGTTTTTCCGAACTGTTTGTGGTTTTGCTTCTTAATGGATTTGTCTATTCAAGTGTTTCGTTTGCTGGTTTGCGATTTTATGATTGGATAATTATTTTCTCATTTGCATATGTTTTTATAAATAAAAGAGGTCATGTCGCGATTCCGGTTAGATTACTAATCTTTATTACATCAGTCTTTCTGGTTTTTCTTTTTCATGGGATGAAGACCAATGAGATCCTGGAAGTTGTACGATACTTTGTTTCAATACTTTTGATTGTTGTAGTCCTAAACACAAAACCCGATATGAATTTGATTTCGGAATCAATAATTCGAATATGCAAAGTGACGTTGTACAATGCAATAATTGTATTTGCCATGATACAACTTGGAAGAGTTCATAACTATATGAGCTCCTTTATCTCCACCAATGTCTATATTTATTCTGACGAAGTACGTCTTAATGGATTCTTTAGCGACCCCAATAAATATATGACATTTTGCCTTGCGCTGCTTTTTATAATAGATGTATTTGTAGAGAATCCAACATACAAAAGAAACGGAATTTTAATTCTGAGTATAGCAACTGTGTTATCAATGTCTAGAACCGCATTATTGTGTTTAGGACTTTATTTCTTTGTTAAGCTCTTATTGAAATTGAAAGAAAAATCTCCTGTGCTTTTTGGGTGCTGCATTATTACATTTAGCGTTGTCTGCATCCTACTGTTGGCGACCCCGGATATAATTAATAGCATTATAAATGAACTGTATACTCTTGCCGCACGGGTTCTTGGTCGAGAGCACACACTCGAAATCAATGCCACGATGAAGGATGACAATAGAGTTTATGTTTGGGGAAAAGCAATACAATTTATCAGTCAAAAGCCATTTTGGGGAAATGGATGGCTTGCATATCAATCGTTACTGCCATATCCGACACACAATACTATTGTTTCTCTATTGCTTGACGGAGGGGCTTTTGTGTTAACGGCATATCTTTATACTTTTGGGCCGTTATTTTCAAATAAGCGATTTGGTGCAACAATATCATGCGTAATACTTCCAATGTTATTGTTGGACCTTGGTAATTATAGAGTGCTGTTTTTACTGCTTGCACTGATTATGCTACCCTCAAAAGGAAAAGCTATGCAATGAGGTGATAAAACAGTGAAGAAAAAAACATTGGTTGTACTAACAAAAAAGTGGGGGAGAAACTATACAGGTGCTACGCTGGCTACGCAATACTTTGTAGATAGATGGGCCTCTCGATTTGACAGAGTTGTAGTCTTTACATTAGAAATAGGAAACTATGATAATACGAAGCGGAATATTTCCGTTCTGAAATGCAAGAGTGAGCAGGAGCTTCTACTTGCACTAAAAGAAGAAGAGAGTCGATGCGATAGCAGTATTGTGGGCTATTCGGATGATCATCTTGGCTATTTGTTAAAAAAAGCAAATATTCCGTATATTCACACATATCATGGAAATTGGCCTGATGCCCGCTGGGTGAATGCGGAATTTTTTATTAAAAGCTTTTATTTTATGCCACTGTATAAAAGAACAATCAGAAACGCGGAGGCGGTGGCTAATGTCTCCATATATATGGAGAACTTCACAAAAAGATATAACAGCAAATCTATCCTTATACGGAACGGAATGGATTTTAAGCCGTGTGAGGCTGACAGATGTTATCCAAAAACATATGTGATGGTCGGTAATATAGATACAAGAAAATACAAAAACGCCATCAGACTTGCTAAGTATATCTATGATATTGATCCACAAGTGCGAATTAACATATACGGGAAGGCTATAGATAAGAGCGTTGCTAAGCGACTGGAAAAGATGCCAAACGTTCGTCTTATGGGGCAGCATAGTATAATTCCATACGGCTCCTATTGTGGATTAATCAATGTGTCCGAAATCGAGAATCTTTCAATTTCTGTTTGCGAAGCTATTAAATCTGACATTCCTGTATTCTGCTTTAATATTGGTGGGCTTCCAGAAGTTGTGAAAAAGGATGAAACTGGCTATACCTTCCCTAAAAGGGATTACAAGCGAATGGCACAGAAACTTGTTGACTATGCGTGTGACGAAAATAAGATGAGAGTTGATAAGAGTGTGTTGAATCCATTTGATTGGAACGTTGCTGCGAAAAAATATATGACACTGCTTGAAGAAATCATGAAGGATACGACGAAATGAAAATTGCAATATTAGGCCCAGTAACAACAAAGACCTATTTTGGCGGAGTTGCGGTATTTGATGAGGAACTTGCTGCTGGCTTTAAGCATAACGAATGGGAAGTTGTACTTATTACAAATCAAAAAAACGCTGATTCAGAAAAAAATGGTGTACCAGTTCGGATGATAAATGCTATCTCTGCAAGAAAAATCATTAAAGAAGAAAGCCCAGATATAATTTTGGCATCGTTGCAATATGCAAAGTATTGGAGATTTTGTAAGGAAAATGCCATCAGAATTTACTTTTTACACGGTTTCTTTAATCAAAGCTATTATGGAAAATTAAAATCTGAGGCGGCATCTCTTTATCAGCGATTAATTGCCAAACAATCTCATTACGTATTTGCAAATAGCTATTTCACTAAAATGGTAAATGACCAATTTTTTGGGATTCAAACGAATGAAGTTTTTCATCTCGGAGTAACATCGGAGTATTATAGCGCTATTTTAAACACCGAGGTACCCAAAGAAAAAGGTGCGATTCTATATACAGGTCGGCTCGTATCAGCAAAAGGTATTGGAAATCTGCTCGGGGCGATGAAAGTTCTCAAAGATGGGGGTATGCCGTATAAAGCCTATATAGCCGGAGATGGACCAGACAAAGAAAAATTAGAAAAGTATGTTGCCAAAAATAACTTGGATGTACATTTTCTTGGACGGGTTTCGCAGAAGGATTTAGTGACTTACTACTCAAAGGCGGAGATATTTGTGTCGCTGAATCCGAGTGAACCATATGGCATTGTTTTCCCGGAGGCTCTATTAGCACGATGCAAAATTGTATGCCCGTGTACAGGCGGTCAGGTTGAATATCTAATGGATTACAAAGATACTGTTGCATTCGTTGATGAAGCCTCTCCAGATGCAGTAGCGAATGGTATCGAGAGATTAGGGAAATCTCCAGTCGCAGCAGAGTTGAGTGATAAGTATATACAGACTTTCCGTTATGATACTGTTGCAAAAGAAATGATTGATTACTTGAATGTGAGAGGCAAAACAGATGGAAGTTAATAATATAGATTCAAACCCTTTTTTTTCCGTTCTGGTTCCAGTGTATAATCAGGAAAAATACCTGCCTGAATGCATAGAGTCTGTTTTAAACCAGACATTTAAAGACTTTGAACTCATTTTGATTGATGATGGCTCGACAGATTCAAGCGGAATACTTTGTGATCAATATGCCCAGGAACATCCGCGTCTTATAACGGTTATCCACCAGAAAAATCAAGGCCCTCTTTTCGCACGACGGGCAGGCATTGGAAACGCAAAGGGAGCATACTATCTGTTTTTAGATGCGGATGATAGCTTTTGTAGCACTGCTATGGAAACACTCTATAATTGCATAAGAGCGCATTCTGTCCAAATGGTGATTTTTAACGCATCATTTCAAGACGATTTTGAAACAAAATCCAATAACTATCCTTTTCCGAGCGACAGCGTATTGGAAGGAGAGAAAAAAAGAGATTTTCTGAATGCATTTTGTGGAACACATATGTTCAATAGCATGTGCCTCAAGTGTGTTCATAAGTCAATAATTGACTCACATGATTGTGATAATGCTATAGAAGTTAGATATGGCGAAGATCTTTTTCAGTCTATTCCACTGGTTGATCGTGCAAGATCAATTTGTGTTATTCAAGTTCCATTGTACTATTATCGTCAACATGCAGAAAGTGCGACACATTGCTACAAGCTAGCACAATTTGAATCATTAAAAATTGTATGTGAAAGATTAATTGTATATAGCCAAAAGTGGGAAGAAAAATATGGAATTCCGTTAAAGGATAAGGCGTGTGAGTATGCTGGAAATGAATGCTACAGAACAGCTAAAAATGTGTTAAAGAGTAATGATGAGTTTGGCGTAAAACGTAATTATCTTGCTGAGCTAAAAAAAGACGAATTTTATAAAAAATATATCGAAAATAAAAGAATGCGCAGTCATCTTAGGATGTATGAAAAGTTTATTCTGTTTTCGGTAAAGTATGATTTATGTATGCTGCAGCTTGTTATAAGCACAGTCTTTTCTTTAGTGAGTGCAAAGAAAATGAAAGGTTAAAAGGAATCCTGATTGTTAAAAAATATGCTGGATGAGGTAAAAGATGAAAAAATTAACGCCAGAGGAATGTAAACTCCGTATATTGAATTTGTTAGTTGAATTTGCGGACTACTGTGATACAAATAATTTAAGATATTACCTGCTGGGCGGTACATTGCTGGGGGCGGTAAGGCACAAGGGCTTTATTCCCTGGGATGATGATATTGACGTTTGCATGCCTCGCCCAGATTATGAAAGATTTATTGAATTACAAAGTAAAAATAAAAAGATAGAGTTCCGTTGCATTGAAAATAACACATCTGATCTGCCATTTATGAAAATCATTGATAAAAAGACTTTTGTAAGGCAGCTTTATACTGCTGAATCGGAAACTTCAAATTTGTGGGTGGACATATTTCCGTTTGATGGATGGGCCTTTGATGAACAGCAGAGTAAAAAAGATATGAAGAAATGGAATCGGTGGCACTGGCTTTCAGTTTACGCACAGGTAAAGATGGGCGAGGGCACTACAAAAGTTCGTGCAATTTTGAAACTGCCAATGGCTCTTGGCGCTCGATTGATTGGCAGAAAAAATATTGCAAGAAGAATGAACGAACTTGCCCAGAAATATGATTATGAGTCAAGCGAGTGGGTCGGCAATTTTGTTTGGGCCTGCTATGGCATACGTGAGAGAGTACCAAAAGAATGGTTCTCGCAGCGCGTGAAGCTGGCGTTTGAAGGACACGAATTTTGGGCACCCAAGGAATGGGATAAATATCTTTCTCAAATCTACGGCGATTATATGACACTTCCACCGGAAGATAAAAGGGTTAATCATAACATGGAAGTTTGGCTGAAGTGAACGGCGGTATTAATGAAAATGAAAAACAAAGTGACTTTGGTCAACATGATCTCAAGTTTGGCTCTACAGATTTGCACGATTATTAGCGGATTTATCATCCCGAAGATTATCTTGTCATACTTCGGCTCTGATACAAATGGCCTGATTTCGTCTTTGAATCAGTTTTTGAGTTATATATCTCTCCTTGAGGGCGGAGTTACCGGTGTCGTAGCCGCAAATTTATACAAGCCGCTTGTCAATGGCGATAATCAAAAACTGTCTGCTGTTGTTGTTACATCGAAGAAGTTCTTCAACAAGGTGGGAGCAATATTTGTCGCATATACTTTTTGCCTGGCAATTGTATACCCCCTTGTCTTTAAAATGGATTTTTGGTATGTGTTTTTCCTCACAGTGATTCTTTCAATGAATTTGCTGGTTCAGTATATGTTCTCTATCACATTGAGGACACTTTTGAATGCAGACAAGAAACTATACATTGTTTCGTTTACGCAAATCATAAGTACTATCTTGAACACCATTTTGGCGTATGTTTCCGTTAAAATATACCCAAGTATTCACCTTTTGAAGCTGATTAGTGGTCTGCTCTTTTTTGCCCAACCAGTTATATATGGCCGGTATGTAAGGAAGTATTACTCCATTGATTGGTCGGCGGAGGCGGACAATCAGTTGTTGAAAGAACGCTGGAACGGTTTTGCCATCAATCTTGCAGCGTTTATTCATAACAGTACGGACATTTCCATTCTTACCTTTTTTACGAATCTTGCAACGGTTTCCATTTACAACATTTACTCCTTAGTGGCTGTCGGCTTAAAGAGCCTTGTTCAAGCGCTCACATCTGGAATCAGTGCGACCATTGGTCATGCCTATGCTAGAGAGGACTGGGATGAACTGAACCAGAAAATGGATCTCTATGAGTATATCGTTTTTTTATTGGTATCATTTTTATTTACAGTTGGAGCATTGCTCATCACACCATTTGTGATGCTCTATACAAGCGGCATCTATGACGCAGATTATAACCAGCCGCTGTTTGGAATTCTACTGTTGATTTCGGAAGCACTGTACATCGTCAAATACCCGCACCTCAATCTGTCCTACGATGCCAATAAATTCAAAGAGATTACCAAGCCGGCATTTGTGGAAGCTCTCATTAATATCGTTGTATCGGTTGCACTTGTCGGAAAACTTGGATTGGTTGGTATTGCAATCGGTACGACACTTGCAATGATTTATCGAATGGGTTTTCATGTATACTTTACAAGTACAATCGTCAAAAATCGTCCACAGAAGATTTTTTACAAGAAGCTTGCTTTGTTCGCAAGTGTATCTGTGTTTGGCGTGTTCCTGTGTCACAAAATATTCCCTATTTCTTCCTATACAATTAAGCAATGGTTAATCCATGCAATTGATTATAGTATCATTTTGGGCCTCCTTTATCTAGTGATAAGCCTACTGTTTTTCAAGAAAGAATTGCTGTTTTTTAAAAGCTATTTGAAGAAGTGATGCGGATTTTCTGTTAATCTATTAAAGACAAAAGAAAGGAAAAAAATGAACGTTGCAATTTTGACCGCGGGTGGTATTGGTTCACGCACTCATCAGGATATTCCAAAGCAGTTTCTAAATGTTGATAATAAACCAATCATTATCTATACGTTGGAAGCCTTCCAGCAGCACCCTAATATTGATGAGATTTGTGTTGCTATTTTGGAAGGATGGAATCAAATCCTCTGGGCGTATGCAAAGCAATTTAATATAACGAAACTGAAGTATGTTGTAACAGGTGGTGCCACCGGTCAGGAATCGATTTTTAATGGTTTGAAAGCTATTCGAGAAAATCATAAGGACGACGATGTTGTGATTGTCCATGATGGTAATCGTCCGATGATTAGTCAGGATATTATCACTGATAATCTCGTTAAACAAAAACAATATGGCTCAGCTGTAGCAACAATTCCATGCACTGAGGTTGTTTTTGTTTCTGAAAATAAGATAGATTCGGACAAATCTATTCCACGCGAAAATCTTCAGAGAACGCAGACACCGCATTCTTATAGATTGAGCGATTTGTGGGATGCTCACATGAGGGCAAAAGAACTTGGCATTACGAACACGGCGGCTTCATGTTCGTTGATGGAGGCTCTGGGAAAGAAAACGTATTTTTCTAAGGGTTCAGAGAAAAACCTTAAAATCACGACAGTTGAGGATATTGAGATTTTCAAGGCTCTTTTGAGCGCTAAGAATGAGGGATGGATAAAATGAATAATCTTGAAATGGAAGCGGTGAAACGAGTTGCATCACTACCATATGATTGGAGTAGATTTAATAATAAGGTTCTACTGATTTCCGGGGGCACCGGTTTTATAGGGTCATTCTTGATAGAAGTTTTGCGCTATCGCACAAATTGTTTCGGAAACACAATTAAGGTTGTTTCACTCTCACGAAGAGGAGGAGTGTCCGATGATTATCTGGAGAATTTGGCGGTCGATGTCTGCAATCCGATAGATTATACAGGAGATGTGGATTTTGTTCTTCATCTTGCATCTAACACGCATCCGAAACAGTATGCAGAAGATCCGATCGGAACGATTCTGACCAATATAGATGGATGTAACAACCTGCTGAGACTGGCAGTTGAGAAGAAGGCTCGTTTTTTACTTGCATCGAGTGTTGAAATATACGGTCAGGGCACCGAGAAACCAATGGACGAACACTATTGCGGATATATAGATTGCAATCAAGCAAGAGCTGGTTATAACGAAGCAAAGCGTACCTGTGAAGCATTGACACAATCTTATCGTCAACGGTTCGGAATTGATGCTGTCATTGTAAGACTTGCAAGAGTTTTTGGCCCAGATAAGAAAAAAGATACAAAAGCAATGAGCCAATTCATGGACAAAGCGGTTTTAGGCGATGAGATAGTGATGAAAAGCTATGGCAAACAACGCTACTCTTATGTTTATATTGCAGATGCAGTAAGTGCTCTAATCAAGATTCTTCTGGATGGAGTAGACGGTGAGGCTTACAATATATCCGATGATGATGATGGAAGAACACTTCGAGGATATGCTGAGTATCTTGCGACCCTTTCGAATCAGAAAGTGAAATTTGAAATCGAAAATAACTTAGCGGTGTCGAAGGCTACATTTGCCTTAATGGATACAACTAAACTGAAAGCCCTGGGTTGGCTACCGCTCTATACGGTATGCCAGGGCCTAAAGGAAACATATACGATCAAGCGGCAAGAAAATACGGATTGCTAGAAGATGGGATTTTTAAATAATCTGGTTATCCCTTTTAGTCAGATGGATTAGGTGCTGTAGAAGGTAAAGCGTCCTTTGGATATAAGTACGGAATTGAAAAACAGCCAGATGGTTTAGTGAAGAACACCGCCCAAATTGATATCAAATATCTAACAGAAAAGATTTGTGATGCCGCAGAAGAATACTATAAGACCAAAAGCCCAAGCGACTTTGAGGAGCATACATTCGCGTTAATGTAAGTATCTGGCCGTGCAATAGCATAGCTACGCCATCCCAATATGCTGCCTCTCCGTGGTGAGCAGCAGGCAACGAGAACCTATCTCGGCTAAAGCATATATTCGTCAATTCACTCTTTGGATGAGGAAAAACTATAATGGGAAAGTATTTTGGAACTGATGGCTTCCGTGGCGAAGCTGGCATCACTCTGACTGCTGACCATGCCTACAAGGTCGGCCGTTTTCTGGGCTGGTACTACAACGCCCTGCGCGAGCGCAACGGCAACAACGAGCCTGCCCGCATCGTCATTGGCAAGGATACCCGCCGCAGCTCTTATATGTTCGAGTATAGTCTGGTTGCCGGCCTGACTGCCTCCGGTGCAGACGCCTACCTGCTCCATGTCACAACTACGCCGTCTGTGGCTTACATTGCCCGGGTTGATGATTTCGACTGCGGCATCATGATCTCTGCAAGCCACAATCCGTATTACGACAACGGCATCAAGCTGATCGACTGCTACGGCGAGAAGATGCCCGAAGAAATCTTGCTGTTAGTTGAGGATTACATTGATGGCAAGCTCCATGTGTTTGATAAAGACTGGCCGGAGCTGCCTTTTGCGCACCGTGAGCGCATTGGTTGCACTGTGGACTATGTTTCTGGCCGCAACCGCTACATGGGTTACCTGATCAGCCTTGGTATCTACTCTTTCAAGGGCGTGAAGGTTGGTCTGGACTGCGCCAACGGCAGTTCTTGGAACATCGCCAAGTCTGTGTTCGATGCTCTCGGTGCAGATACCTATGTCATCAATGCACAGCCCAACGGTACCAACATCAACAACAATGCCGGCTCCACCCACATCGAGGGCTTGCAGAAGTTCGTGGTAGAGAAGGGTCTGGATATTGGTTTCGCCTATGACGGCGATGCTGACCGTTGCCTGTGTGTGGATGAAAAGGGTAATGTCATTACTGGTGATCATATCCTGTACATCTACGGCTGCTACATGAAGGAACGTGGCAAGCTGCTGACCAATACCGTCGTTACCACGGTTATGTCCAACTTCGGTCTGTACAAGGCTTTTGATGAGAAGGGCATCGGCTACGCCAAGACCGCAGTGGGTGACAAGTATGTCTACGAGTACATGGCCAAGAACGGCTGCCGTATTGGCGGTGAGCAGAGTGGTCATATCATCTTCTCTAAGTACGCTAGCACCGGTGACGGTATTCTGACCAGTCTGAAGATGATGGAAGTCATGCTTGCCAAGAAACTGCCCATGAGCAAGCTGGCTGAGCCGCTGAAGATCTACCCGCAGGTTCTGGAGAATGTTCGCGTGACCGACAAGAAAGCTGCAAAGGACGACGAAGCAGTGCAGGCAGCAGTCAAGGCCGTAGCCGAAGCACTGGGTGACACCGGTCGTATCCTTGTCCGTGAATCCGGCACGGAGCCTGTCGTGCGTGTGATGGTGGAAGCACCTGACCATGACACCTGCCAGAAGTATGTGACACAGGTTGTGGAGACTATCAAGAGCCGGGGTTATGGAGTTTGAGTGCAAGCCTAAAACGAGAATGTGGAATGCTGCTGATTGTATCTATTATCCTTCTTTCCATCTTGGCACTGTTGCCAGATGCTGATGTAGACCACGATGCAGGATACACTGCCTCAGAATTGAGTATCCGAGAAACCGTAGATGGAAGTGTGATCAGCACAAGCCATGTGAATCCTGATGGGGTAATCACAGACGCCATTGATATGGGCTATGCAACCGTGTGCAGAATGCAGGATGATGACGGTCGAGTTGTAGAGGAACGTTATCTTGATGCAAACGGATACCCTGTGGCAAGGTATGAAAATTTTCATGGATTATCGTATGAATACGATGAAACGAGTACGGTGATCACATATCTTGATGTCGAAGGTAATCCAATAATACGTAGTGACGGATATTCTACTATTGTCAGAACGCAGGTTGACGGCAGGGCTTATGACGATTTCTTCTATGATTTGAATGGACAGCAGGTACAGTGCTCCGGCGGATACTATGGGCTTCGTCGTGGGTGTAATGCTGAAGGTTAGAACATTAGCCTTGCCTTCCTCGATAAAGACGGTCATGCGGTATGTACTTCATCTGGATATGCGATTATGACATATCAGCGTGATATGAATGGTACCGTTGTCGGGAAACAGTATTTCGATACAGATGGCAATCCAAAGGCATTGTCTAAAGGGCAGTACGGCATCAAACGTAGTGGCAAGGCAAACATTCTGCTTGACAGAAACGGTAACGTTATGCCGTGTGTGGACAACCTTCTGAATGGCTTCCCGTGTATGGTAGTTGTTTTGGGGTGCGTTGTCTGCTTGCTGATGATTGCTCTTCCGAAGAGTTTGAGCGTGGTACGGACGGTTGTTTATATAGCTTTTATTCTTTATGAAAACTGATGTTTCGGGAGTAAGGGGATGCAAGAACGAACTTTGTCCTCTTTTCCTATGCTGGGAAGTTTTTGAAAGAGCAATCTGTGAGAGTGGGGGACATCAATAACATCTGGCTGCTTATTCCACTTGGAACGGGGCTGTATAGGTGGTTTCAGAAAAAGTGGGTGCTGTTGATTCCCTTCGTGATGTCTGTGGCAATTGAAACCACCCAGTATATTACGGGACTTGGCATCGCAGAGTTCGATGATGTGTTCGGTAATACGATGGGCGAGTGGATTGGCATTTTGGTGGCATACATCATAATGATGTGGCGTAGCGAGATGGTTAATCATCATCTTCCACGCCGTCCCATCCTATGAAGATTTCCTCTGCATCATCCAGTTTTGACCAGTCGAGATACTGTCCACATCGATGGCAGTACCCTTGGTATTCTCGCTCTATGCAGACATCGCACCTTGGACAGACGGAGAATATGTTTTTATCTCGATAGATGCGTACTACGGTTACAGTTTTGGGTAGACGGTATGTAGGGGAGAGCAGCAGATCAAGGATGATGTGGGCAAGAGTTGGTTTTACTGGATAGTCCATCCATTCCTCATCGTCAAAATCCAAATCATCTTCTTGTGAAACAGCATCGATTTTATGAAGGTAAGCACCTGTTTTCGAGGAAATAGTTTTAAGAACTGCAAATTTTCTGAGCTGTGTTTTCGTTGTAATCACCTCTGCATTTAAGCATAGATGATGATTTGACTGCGGTGTTGTATAATGGCTTGTTATACAGCAGCCAGTCCAGCTCTGCCCGCTGTGCCGGGGTGTTGCCGTACTCATCCTCAATGGCGAGGCAGTCGATAGCAACGGCAGAGCCGTCTGCGAATCGGGCTTCTAGCCGGTTGGTGTCCATGTTGTAGCGGCAGGAAAGCAGTTTGTTCATGGTGACCTCATTTCTATGTAGACGGTGTCTGTTCGGATGTCTTAAACCCTGCCATAAAACCGGTGGTTGATTTGTCCATTGGGCTTTGTTTGGCCCGTCTGCACATTTTTGCACACTTTTTGCACACCTGAATAGCTGGATAACGGTTGCAAAGCATTACACTGTATGCAAACAATGCGGTGCGTGCAAAGGCGTGTTTTGCGATAATACGACGAAAATAACGATTCTTCGTTCTTTTGAAATTTGACGAATGATGCACCTTGGATTCTTTTAATCAGAGGGCCAGGGATTCGAGTTCCCTCGAGCGCACCAAAGAAAAACCAACGATTGACCGTTGATAAAGCGGATTCGGTCGTGGGTTTCTTTTTGTTATATCGGCCCGGCAGAAAGCCAAAAGTGCGACAGAAATGCGACAAATCTGAAAAATTTTCAGGAAGTACAACCGCGTTTACAGAGGTAAAGGTCTGCTAACCATTTTTGAGGTGAACTCACAAAAAGGAAGATGCGGCGTGCAATGATGATAAAAATTTTTACAGGGGGGCATAAAAAGAGCGCTGCCACCCTGAAACACAAGATGGAGCGCTCTGAAATTTTGGTTGGCTGAGGAAAGCCAGAGATGAGAACATTTTGGCGGTGTAGAATCGACACTCATAAATCGCTTGTGCACGCTGAATTTGCACAGTTGAAATCGCGCTACATCGACTCTGTGCGGCAAATTATGCATTGCGATTTTGCGATGGTACGTTAATTGGAAAATTGGACGTACCGTGCAGAAACTACACTTATATACAATATGTTGCCATCTATATCGGTTTGGTTAGGGAGTCTCTAACCAATGAAAAGAAAAGCGGTAGTCGTTTGGCGTTCGTGTGTTTCGTCCAGACAGGACTATCTCAACGAAGCCAGCGTCTACAAGCTCTTTGATGTACTTGCGGGCGGTTCGCTCTTTGATGCCGAGGGCTTTCATCTTAAGCGCAGGAAACTGAAAATCGCGGCTTCCAGCTGCTTCATTGGCGGCTAAGATATACAAATATCTCGCTCCAACGCTTAAAGATGTGAATCTCTTATCGAACAGAAGCGTGTTGCCAATCTGGACAAAGCGCCTTTCCCTGCAATCAGAAGATGCCGTCAACCATCGCTTCAATGGTTTGGAACTCTAACTTTTGGTCATTTGGACTTCCTTTCCTGATGGGGTGACAGGTGACTCCGTGGGTGGGACTTCACTTTTGGGAAGTGTCTTCGGAGGGAAATGTGCATTGAGAATTTGCACGTTGGCAGAAATTTCCTCTTTGAGGAGCTGTACCTTTGCCAGAATCTCCTGTAGGTTCTTGACCTCCCGCGAAACAACGCAATCATGAATCACGTTGCAGACAGCAGCTTCCATGGCCTCGGTGAGCGAGCCATAGGTGACTCCGTTCATGAGCTTGCGCTGCCCACCCTTTTTGGTTTGAAGCATTCCGAGGACGTAACCAGCTCTGCTGGGCTTTACAAAATAGTTCTCCACGATGTGAATATAGGTGTAAGTCATGATGGCACCTCCTTTAATAGTTGACGGCAGCCGGTCGGATGCCATTGGTGGGTTTGGACGGTTCGGGCATGGACTCTCCCTGCTCAAAGAACTGGGCGAGGCTGTCCAGATTGACCATCCATTTTCTGGATGAGATGGCGGTGTAGCGGATGCGGCCCTCCCGGCAAAGCTTGCGGACAAAGGCGGCGGATACGCTGAACTGGTGGGCGGCTTCCTTTACGGTTGCCATAGTTGGGCACGAAATTGTTTTTGCCATGTTGTTAGTCCTCCCTAATCATCACTGTAATATTATGGTACGGTTCGCCAGACCCTTTGGACAACAGCCAGACGAGGTTGCCAAAGGGACCGGCGGTTCTGGTGTGACCACATTATAACACCATTTTGCTGTTTAAGCAAGCTTAAAAATAAATTTCTTCAAACACAAAAAAGCTTTTACAAATCGCCAGAGTTGTGCTATACTAGATATACCATACCATTATAAGGAGGCGTAACTGATATGACGGTTGGTGAACTGATTCGAGCAGAGCGAAAGAAGAAAGGTTGGACCCAAAGTGAGCTGGCTGAAAGGCTTGGAATCTCCTATGTGGGCGTTGCACAATGGGAAAACGGCTCAAGAAATCCAAAAATTGAAACGCGGCAGCGAATTGCGGTAGCTATGGACATTGATTTGGTGCGCTTGATGAACTCAGAAGAACAAAAGGAACTCGAGGAGCGTTACGGACCGTGGCAGCAACGGGTCAAAGACGCGGCGACAGAAATTCAGAAGGCTGTTGACAAAAAGGCGGAAGAGGCGGAAGCGTGCGGTGGAACGGTGACTAGTACACAGCGGCAGGAATGGTCTTTTGACATGGTAAGGCCTGTTGCCAATCGGCACTACGTCTACCGAGATGACCTGCTCGATTTTTTGGGACTGGGAACAGAAAACGGCAAACCGCAGATTTCAGAAGATGATTTTCGCTGTGAACTTATCTCCGAAGAAATCGACGCGGTTTTGAGGTCGATGAACGCAAAGGGACACTATTCCGTTTTACGGATTGTTAGAGAGCTCGCCCAAATCCCTGACAATAAAAAGGTGTGATTGTTATGGTGCAAGTTACCAAGAAAACCAAAAAGGACGGTACGACGTCTTACCTGATTCGAGCGTACAGCGGGCGGACACAGACGGGGAAGGTCATCACGAAATGCAAGACAGTGGCCCCTCCCGCCGGGCTGACAGCACGGAAAACGGAACGCTGGGTGCAGGAGCAGGCCGACCAGTTTGAGAGAGCGGTCCGCAACGGTCTGTTGCTGGACTGCGAAATGCTGCTGGATGACCTGATTGACCGCTGGTTTACAGAGTATGCCGAGAAGCAGCTGAAGGCTAAGACCCTGTACGACTACAAGAAAATGCGTCCCAGAATCACCGCAGGGTTAGGTCACTTGAAAGTTTGCGACATCAAACCTGCGCATCTGATGGCGTTCTACAACAACCTTGAAGAGCAGGGCGTGCGGCAGGACAGCACATTTACAGCGACTCCGGCGCTTCTCAAGCTGCTGCCTCGAGGGGAACGTGGAGCAATGGCGAAAAAGGTTCAGATTGGCCAAGACACGATGAGGCTGGTCTATCAGGGCAAGGGAGTCAGCAGGACGACAGCAGAAAAGGTGTCCGCGGCTGCTGGTCTGGCGTACTCCAAAGCCTTTACAGAGCACAGAAAAGAAAACGGTAAGCTGAGTGGGAACAGTGTGCTACACTACCATGCGATGCTATCCAGTGTGTTCAAAAAGGGCGTCCAATGGGGACTGATTGCAGAGAACCCATGCACCCGCGCAGAGCACCCCAAGGCGGCGGAGATTGATGTACAGATGCTAAGCGAGAAGGACATTGCAAAGCTGCTTGAGGCGCTGGCAGATGCCCCGGCACATTTTAGCGTGATCGTTCAGCTGGCATTGCTGACGGGTGCACGAAGAGGCGAAATCTGCGGTCTGCGGTGGTCTGACGTGGACTTGGAGCGAGGCACTATTTCTATCAATCGGACACTGCAATACATACCGGGAACTGGCACAGTTTTCAACGCACCAAAGACAAAGCGCTCAAAGCGAAGTCTCAAAATTGGAGCGGACTGTGTGGCTCTGCTGGCAGAATACAGCTTGCATCAAAAGGCGGAACGTCTGAAAGTCGGCTCTGCATGGACGCGGCGCATTACAATAGAAGACGGGAAGACGGTGGAGAACGACCTGCTCTTCACCAAATGGAACGGTGAACCCATTGACCCCAAGACGGTAACATCGTGGTTTCCGGGCTTCTTAGCCGCTCATGATCTCCCGGCAGTGCATTTCCACAGTTTGCGTCACACTAATGCCAGCCTGCTGATTGCCGCCCATGCCCCTATTACGACGGTTTCTGGCCGCTTGGGCCATGCACAGACTTCCACAACGCTGAATATCTACGCCTCTGCCATTCAGAGCGCGGATGCCGCAGCGGCAGATGCGTTGGAGGGGATTATCCGTATCCGTGAACAGAAGCACGCATAAAGAAAGGCCCTGCTACTCACCATTGAGCGGCAGGGCTTCTGCATATCACAGACTATTCTACAGGAGGATTGTGGCCTGAGTTTCTGGCTGTATATTCTTTTTCCAGTTCACTAAAATTCAAACCATAGCGAGTCTCCAGCTGTTGAAGCATTCTTTCGATGCCTCTTCCAATGTACAGCTGATTGTATGTGAAATCGTAATATTTTGATACCGCCTCCCTGTAAATCAAGGTGAGCGCCTCGTCTTTCCTTTCCTGATAGCAACGCTCAGAAATATCACGCATTTCAACAGGGTAGCGCCTCATGTGGCCGTATTCGCTCGAATAGGTCTGGTTTGCGACCTCATTTTCCAACCAGCTAATAAGCCACGCTGTATTTTCATCTTGTACCATAATACCGCCCCCACAAAACAGACGTTGCATCCGCTCACGCTAGTAACTTTTTGATGGAATATTTTTAGAAATCAGGCAATCGACCTCACAAAATTGTAAGTGCACTTTCAAATCCGGGCAGTTGTCTCCAAATGTTCTCGTATCATCCGTTCCAGTGTCGGACGAGTGACATGAAGGGCTTCCGCCAGCTGTCCTTTAGTCATTTCCCGGCGGGTGTGTTGCGGGGCGGCAAAAATCTTCATGGGGAATAAATCCTCGCCGCTCTGTACTTTTCTAAAAGTCCGCGTTTGCGTAGCAATGAAAGCCCCAGTGGGGCTTTTAAGCGGCAGAGCAGTCTTTCGCAAGCAAGATGGAGGGGCGTTGCCCCGACAAGCTCGGTGGGATTTGCGATAAGGAGTATCACGGATTGCAGAGCACGTCAAGATGGTTTTGCAAGTTTTATTGCGGTAAAGCGGTGATAGTAGGACTTATCGGAAAAATACCCAGCATACTATAGCAATACAGACCACCTTCTCGGCTGCACCGCAGAGAGCAATACCAAGAAGGTGATCTGTTGTATGGTGATATGAGATTTATTGCATCAGGCTCGACCAAAGTGCGCTGAACGGCATCACAAGGATGAGTGCAGGCATCAGGTCCACCAGCGGGACGGATTTGATCTTAGACACCCGGAAGCCCGCCGCCATGGTCAAAATGCCGCCGCAGGCGGACAGGTCCGCAAACATGGTGGGGGTCAGCACACCGGCCAGCAGTTTGCCTACTCCGAACACAAGGAGCAGGATGACCACCTGGGGCAGCGGGATAGCGCAGATGGCTGCCCCAGCGTGGAGGCAAAGATCATGGCCGTGAAGCCGTCCAGCACGGCTTTGGACATTAGCAGTGAGGGATCGCCGGTGATGCCCTCGGTCAGGGTGCTGTACCAGCCGAAGCCGCTGCAGCAGAACAGGGCCACCGCCGAGATGGAGAGTGCGCACCAGCTTGTGGAAGAACTTGCTGGTCCATTGTTCCAGATGCAGGCTGTGGCCGATGGCGAAGCCCACCAGGATGGCCAGCACCACGGCCGTCATGCCGGATGCCTTGATGATGGGATTGACGCCGATGGCGATGGAACAGAACCCGAACAAGGTGGGCAGGTTATCTTTCAGCCCCTGCGGCAAAATTTTCCCCAGTGCTGTTCCCAGTAGGCCGCCAAGCAGCACGGCGGTACAGTTCGTCAAAACTCCAATCGGCATACTGTCAAATCGGAAAATTCCAAACGCAATTGAGGCTGCATTCATTTATCGACACAGAAGATGCCCACCAGCATATGGCAAGAACCATAGGTCGGTGGGCATCGTATTCTTTATGAGGTGCGCTCAATCTTCCAGCCTGCCATAAAACCGGTGATTGATTTGTCATTGAGCTTTGTTTTGCCCGTCTGCACATTTTTGCACAGTCCACTTCAATAATATGCCCTGCATCCTCTCGATGCAGGGCCTCTCTTCATAAATCACTCTTTGCAAAGTTCTTCTGCCAAAACATTTCCACCAGCTTCGCCCCTATCCATCCGCAGCCGACGCCCACCAGTACACCGCCGATGATGTCCGTCGGGTAATGGACAAAGAGATACATCCGCGAGAAAGCGATCAGAACGCCCAGCGGCAGTGCAGCCAACGCCCACTGTTTCTTCCCGGCCAGCCAGAGAGCCGTCACCGAGGCGAAGGACGCAGCCGTATGGCCCGAAGGAAAGGAGAAATCGTCCGGGCGAGAGATGAGGAGCTGTACGTCCGCCAGAATATCACAGGGGCGGATGCGAGCCACCAGCGGCTTGAGAATGAGGTTGCAAAGAACAGCATCGACGAGGAGTGCCGCCGCCAGCACGCAGCCGACCCGCCGCGTCCTGCGGAAGACCAACAGCACCGCCGTCAGTGCGGCCCAGATGAAGCCGGCGTCTCCCAGATGGGTGAAAAAGAGCATCCCTGCATCCAAAATTTGGGTGCGCAGTCCCTGCAAAACCGTCAGAAGCATCAGTTCAACGTTCATAAAGCGCTCTCTTTCTCGTTTCGTTGTGTACAGGATACCAGAAGTTTATGAATAGGAAATCACAAAAAATTAAACAGTGGTTAAATCAGGCTCACCCGCCAGTAGTTTCCCGATCTTTTCCGTCAGCTTTCGGTAATCGAGCGGCTTCAGGAAAATCTCGTCGATCAATCCCTCCTGCTGCATCTGCACGGCATCCTGCTCCACAAAGCCGGTCATCAGAATGGCAGCGAGGTTCGGGTTCTCGCTGCGCATCCGCTGGATGAGGGCAGTACCCTTATACTTGGGCATGGTGCCGTCCACAAGGGCCAGCTGCCAGCGGGTGGGCGACGCCAAAAAGGCGTCGAGGGCCTCTTCCGCATCGGTGAAAACATCCACCGTGTAGCCGCTGCGAGTCAGGCGGCGCTTGAGGTAGCAGGCCACCCGCTCCTCGTCGTCTACCAGCAGGATGGGCTGTTTCCCACTGTTGAGCCGGACGGGCGCACCAGGCGCGGCAGGGCGTTCGGGAGCCACTGCCTGCGCTGTGACGGGCAGGTAGACCAGAAACTCGCTGCCCTCGCCCACCGTGCTGTGGGCCTCAATGAAGCCGCCGTGGCTGATAAGGATGTTCTGCACCACCGAAAGGCCGAGGCCGGTGCCCTCCCCTGCCGCCTTAGTGGTGAAGAAGGCATCAAAGATGTGGGCCAGCGTCTCGGAGGTCATGCCGCAGCCGGTATCCGCCACCCGCACCCGCACAAAGCCGCTGGCGACGGCGGGGTGATAGTTGGCAGGCAGGGCGTCGGCGGAGATCTTCTCCGCCTGCACGGTCAGGGTGCCGCCCTTGCCCTCCATGGCCTGCACAGCGTTGGAGCAGAGGTTGAGCAACACCTGATGCAGCTGGGTGGCGCTGCCGTAGACGGTGGCGTGGATATCCTTATACCCTTTTTCGAGCCGGATGTTGGAGGGCAGGATCATCGAGACCATCTTGGTGTCATCCTGCAAAACGGCTTCCAAATTCACGGGGCCGTAGGCGGTAGAGTCTGTCTCGCGGCGGCTGAAGGGCAGCAGCTGCTCCACGATCTCTTTCGCGCGGGTGCCCGCCTCGTAGATCTCGCTCATGTCATCGTAGTATTCGCTCTCGGGTCCCATCCGCTCCCGGATGAACTCCGAGTAGCCCAGAATGGGCGTGAGCAGGTTGTTGAACTCATGCACGATGCCGCCCGCCAGCGCGCCGATGGTCTGAAGTTTCTGGTAGTGGTACACCTGCTCGCGGCTCTGGTGCAGCTCTTTCAGGGTGTGGTTGATGTCCTTGAGGTAGGCGGCTTCCAGCTTCAAATTCTGCTGGTTTTTGCGCATGGCGTAAAAGCTGATGACGCACACGCCCAGCACAAAAAGGATGGCGGCCACCAGCATACCAAACTGGCCCACATTGCGGTCGATGAGGTTTTTGACGGTGGAGTAGGGCAGCACGGCCGAGACGTACCAGGCCGTGTTGTTGACGTTCATGCGGGAAAATGCCGCGATCTCATCCTCGGGCGGGGCGATGCCATTGGAGTAATCGCGGTAAATGGCCGTGCCCTCCTCCTGGCTGTACTGCCGTGTGAGCAGCTCGTTCAGACCCTTGTACTGGGGCAGAGTGTCCAGCCCCTGGATCTGCCGGAACGGATTGAACGTCAGCAGCTTCGCGTTGGGGTGCATGATGATGGTGCCTTTTTTGTTTTTGACGATGATGTCTCCCGTGTTCTCGATGTTCAGGGGCGCAAGATATTCCTCGTACACCTGTTCGAGGTCGATGACGATCACCACGGTGCCCAACGACTCGCTGCCATGAATGACGTCGTTCACCAACGTCAGGCCGTAGTGCTGGGGCGAGATGCGGAAGACCGAGCCAATGCCGCTGGTGTGGGCGGCGGCATACTCTTTCAGGTGCAGTAGGCTTTCGTCAAAGACTTCCAGGAAAGGATAATCGTTGTACTGGTACATCACGTCGCCGTTTTTGTCCAGCAGGTAAATGCGCTTGACGCCCCGCTTTTGGCTGAGCATATAGGAGACGATGTGTTCCCTCAGGGCGGTGTCACCGCCCGTCTCGTAGTAATTTTCAAACTCGGTGAGGAAGCCCGGCGAGCGGGTCAAAATTTCAATGTCCCGCAGCTGCTCGGAGATATAGAGGGAGAGCGTTTTGGAGACGGCGCGGGCCGTCACCAGCAGGTACTGCTGCTGTTGCTGCACCACCATGTCCGTATAGGCGGTGTAGGTGTTCACCACCGCAAAGGCCAGCACCCCAAGCACCGCCGTCAGCACCAGCCCAATTAGAAAATGGTGCACCGGCTTTGGAATCTGTTTTAATTTCTGCATTCTCGCCCCACCTCTTTCAAGCTTTATTATAGCGCAGCCGCCGGGCAGAGAAAAGCCCGATTATTTCGCGGCGTTTTTTTCTGCTGCCGGGCGCAGCTCTGCCTTGCAGGCCGGGCAGCAGCTGCCCTTGAACAGCGGGTACTTCATATCCAGCTTTTTGCCGCAGTGGGGGCAGCGGTAGCAGCTTTTCTCCAGCAGGTAAGCGCCCAGCAGCAGACACAGGCCGGTGATCCAGCTGCCCGCTGCAACAGCAAAGATGCCCACGAGAACGGCGGCGATACAGACGGGCTTAACATACTGGAGTGGGATACGCACTTTGAATTTCATAACAAAAACCTCCGAAAAAGAGGAGGGCGAAGCCGTTGGAGAGATCGGCTTCGCCCCGGGTGGAAAGGTGAGTGAAGGAAAGGAGGTTCGAGTAATTACTTCGCGGCTGCTTCTTTGTTATGCTTCTTGAGCAGAGGCTTGTACACGGGGCTCAACAAAACAAGGATACAGATCAGGATGATGATTCCGGTGACGGGGCGGGTCAGGATATTGATGGTTGCTTCCATCAGGGTATCACCGGCCACGATGGTGTATGCGCGGCGGAGGTTGGACTCGCAGATGACGCCCAGAACCAAACCGAGGATCATGGCCGAGCTGTTGAACTTGCAAGTGGAGAAGACGAAGCCGATGAGGCCGGAGATGGCCATCAGGATAACGTCAACTGCCGTGTTCTTGGTAGAGTAAGCGCCGATGGTCGCCATCATGATGATGGTGGGGCCAAGGATGCTGTAGGGGATTTTCAGCACCTGCACGAAGATGCGGGCGATGATCATGGCTGCAAAGACCATGACGATGTTGGAGACAAACATGGAAGCAAATGTGGCCGACAGGAACTGGGGCTGATTGACCAGCAGCAGGGGGCCCATGGTAACGCCCTTGAGCACCAGAGCGCTCATCATAATGGCAGCCGCGTTGCCGCCGGGGATGCCCAGGCTCAGCAGGGGGACCATGGAGCCGCCGGTGGCGGCGTTGTTGCCTGACTCGGGAGCGGCGATGCCCTCCAGGCAGCCGGTACCGAACTTTTCAGGGTGCTTGGAGATCTTCTGCTCTTCCGAGTAGCAAAGGAACGAAGCGATGGTGGCGCCTGCACCGGGCAGGATGCCAATGACCGTGCCGAGGATGGAGCAGCGGGCGATGACACCCTTCAGGCTCCACATTTCTTTCAGGGTAGGCATTTTGGCAGACATATCCGCCTTGCCGTCCTTGCCGGTGACAGCCTTCAGCTTGGAAGGCTTGTTGGTCTGCTTGAGGACTTCGGTGACGGCGAAGAAGCCGATCATGACGGGGATCATTTCAATGCCGGAGGTGAGGAAACGGGTGCCGAAGGTCAAGCGGGGCACGCCCAGCAGGGGGTCCAGGCCGATACAGGCCAGCAGCAGACCCAGCAGGCCGGAGATGATGGTGCGGCAGACATTGCCTTCTTCCAGGCTTGTCAGGATGGACAGGCCCATGAAGGAGATGGCAAACAGTTCCGAGGGGCCAAAGCTCAGGGCAGCCTGGGTCAGCTGAGGGCTGAAGATCAGCATACACACGGCTGCGAACATGCCGCCGATGGCCGAGGCGATGAGCTGTACGCCCAGAGCTTTGCCGGCTTCGCCGCGCTGTGCCATGGGGTAACCGTCATAAGTAGTCGGGGCGGAGGACGGGACGCCGGGGATCTTGAACAGGATGGCCGTCATGCCGCCGCCGGTGATGGATGCGCAGTAAATTGCAACAAGGAATGCGATGGCGCTGACAGCGTCCATCTTATAGGTGAAAGGGATGCCGAGGGTGACAGCCATGGTGGCCGAAACGCCGGGCAGAGCACCGAACAACGTGCCAAGGAAGACCGCGAAGATGATAAGGATGAACATCTTCGGGGCAAAAACGACCGACAGGCCGCTGGTTAACAAATCTAGCATTTCATGTCACCTCCTGTTAGAAACGCGGGACGAGCGACTCAACGAACAGGGCGAAGTTGCGTAGGGGGAGGATCTGTCCGCGAGGGAGCAGAACGCCCAGAAACACGGCGAAGCCGATGTACAGGATGATGGTGATGATGACGGAAGAGAGGATCAGCATGGGGATGTTCCGCTGGCCCAGCAGCAGGCCGTAGGCAAACAGGAACAGCAGGCAGGTGAGCATAAAACCCACCGGCTCATACATCAGCGCCATGACCACCACCAGCACCATGCCGAGGAAAAGCTTGCTCTTGACAAAGCGGCCGATGGCAGGAAAGAAATCCTGGAAGCCAGCCTTGATATCTTCTTTTTTATTGATCTTGAAGAAACGGATGACGTTAAACGCCAACGCGATGAGCATCAGCACCAGGATAGCCTGCGGCCACTGCTCGGCACCCAGCTCATTGACGGCCGAGTGGGGCATAGTGGTACTGACATTGACAAAGCAGAAGATGCCGCCCACAATCAGCAGCAGATTGACGATCAGTTCCAGAGCCATAAAATCAACTCCTTTGCATTATTCTCAAAAAAGCGGGGAGGGTGAACTCCCCGCCGGATACGATTCTGTTTTCAGCCGTGGTCCTTTATCAGATCAGACCTGCACCCTTCAGGTAGTCTTCAAAGGTGGTGTACTCTTCGTCGATAAGCTGCTGGAACTCTTCAGCGTCGGCGTAGCCGGGACGGTCGAGGTAGCAGGCATTCTTCAGGAACTCCTGATAATCGGGGGTGTTCCATGCTTCTTTCAGGGCATCTGCCATGGCGTTTACGGCGGCATCGGGCGTATCGGTACGACAGAGGATGCCGCGCCAGGTACCAACGTAGGAGTCGATGCCCAGCTCGCCGGTGCACTCCAGATCGGGCAGGGTGGACATGCGATTTTCGGAAATGGAGATCAGCGGGACGATGTCGCCGGACTGGATGAGGCCCATGATCTCATCGGCACCGGTGATGTTGATGTTGATATGGCCGCCGACCATGGCACTGGACAGCTCAGAGCCGGAGCTGTAGTTGACGACCTTAACGTACTGCTCCACTTCGGTAATGTCACAGCCAAGGCCGCCTGCCAGGGTCTGCTTCAGAGCCACAGAGTCCGCGCCGGTAGCGGTCAACATGCCGCAGGTCAGTTCCTGGGGATGTGCCTTTGCGTAGTCCACGAACTCGGTGAAGTTGGAGTACTTGCCTTCCTGTGCCTTCTTGGAAGAGGCGATGATGTTGATGGAGTGGACCAGCTTTGCAACGGGGCGCAGCTCTTTCTTGAAATCCACGGGCAGGATCTTCTGCAGGTCCAGCATGATGTGGGACTGGGTGCCCAGAACGTAAGTATAACCGTCAGCGGGCTGCTTGCAGGTAAAGTCGATGCCGTTTGCGCCGCCTGCACCTTCGACGTTGACGATCTCAACAGGAACACCCAGGATGGGCTCCAGCACGGGCTGCAGGGGGCGCAGGGTGCCGTCAGCACCGCCGCCGACGCCCCAGGGGCAGACCAGCGTGACCTTGCGCTCCCAGGTCCAGTCGGAAGCAGCGGCCGATGCCGCAGCGGAACCGGCGGTGGACGAAGCGGCAGTAGACGAACCGGAACCGCCGCAGGCAGCCAGGCCCAGAGCAGCGGCAGAAACGCCAGCGGCCTTCAGAAAGTTGCGGCGGGGGATCATCTTTTTCATAATGTTTTCCTCCCTGTCTTTTGGACAACATTTTCAGGATCTGCAGGGGGTCTTTCCGTTCCGCCCCTGCTGTTGTTAGCTTTATTCTAGCAAAGATGCCTTAACTGTCCATCGTGCTCTTTCTTAAAATTTCGTAAGGTTCGGCAAAAAGTTTTTGCTAAAATCCACAAAAGTGCTATAATACACTTGAAAATAGGAGGAAGTGCAAGATGGAGCGTTCAAAAATCTTAGTCGTGGATGATGAAAAGCTGGTGCGGCGGATGATTGCCCGCGTGCTGGAAAGCGAGGGCATGTCCATTGTGGAAGCATCCAACGGGCTGGACGCCGTACAGATGGCCAAGGCCCAGCCCTTTGACCTCATCATCCTTGATATTATTATGGAGGGAATCGACGGTTTTCAGGTCATCCACCAGCTGCGAAGCGAGGGGATGCTGACGCCCGTATTCATTTTAAGCGGACGTCAGGCCGACAACGACAAGGTCTTTGCACTGGGCATCGGGGCCGATGACTATATCACCAAGCCCTTCTCACCCTCGGTGCTCTGCGCCAAGGTCAAAGCCTGCCTGCGTCGAATGAGTCTTTCCGCTCCCAGCATCAGCGGCGTGCTCTCTGCCGGACCGTTCTGCTATTTCAGTGACGAGATGCGGCTATTGAAAAAAGGCATCGAAGTCCCTCTTTCCAGCAAGGAGAGCTTCCTGATGAAGTATTTCCTCACCAACCAGAACAAGGTGCTGACCAAAGAGCAGATCTACCGCAGCATCTGGGGCGACAATGTGGTAGACGACAACACTATTATGGTACATATCCGCCGCCTGCGCACGAAAATTGAAGATGACCCCAACAAGCCGCTTTATCTGCGCACAATCCGAGGCGTGGGATACCAGTTCGTGGCAGAATAGTTTATCAGACTTCCAGATCTGCGCAGCTGCTGCCAAGTGCTCCCGTATTATCCGTTCTAAGGTCGGGCGTGTGACGTGAAGCGCCTCAGCCAGCTGCCCTTTGTTCATCTCCCGGCGGGTGTACCGGGCATAAAGCTCTGAGAAGTCATCTGGCGTGGTTACTTTCTTCCTACCCTTATAGATACCGTTCCGTTTGGCGATGGCGATACCCTCCCGTTGACGGTCCAGCAAGTTTTGACGCTCAAACTCATTGATGGCGGCAATCATGGTGAGCATGAACTTCCCGGTAGGCGTCCCGGTGTCCAAGTTCTCTTTGTTGCTGACCAGATGCACACTCTTGGCCTGTAACCGCTCCACGATCTCAAGCAGGTCCCTAGTGCTGCGGGCAAGGCGGCTGAAGTCGTGGATATAGACGGTATCGCCCTCGTATAATAAAATAGTAGTATTTATAGACCGCTCTCCAGCGGAATGCTACAA
>ERZ791821.194-NODE-194-length-61209-cov-4.082006_pt1 | contig 61209 bp, 42 predicted proteins | sample MGYA00510300_ERZ791821 | MGnify/ENA primary metagenome ERZ791821 (study PRJEB30046, sample SAMN00792034) | human gut metagenome | study: EMG produced TPA metagenomics assembly of the A metagenome-wide association study of gut microbiota in type 2... | reverse complement strand
CAAACGATCCATTTCAAAGATCCTCCTTTGTTGTTATAGGTAAAATTATACAATTTTTCTTTCTTTTTTTCAATCTTTTTATATACATTCTATATTTTAATATAACATAAATACTTTACTGAAATTCTGCCCCCAAATTGCAAGCCTTAGTTATTTTCCATCCCCAGCGGCTCTAACCTCTTTCTGTGTCTTCCCATAATACTTCTCAAACAAATGATAGAAATGACTCACGTTCTCATATCCCACCTGCTGTGCGATCTGCTTCACCGGAAGTGTCGTCTGATCCAGCAACTGTTTCGCATACTTCATACGCACCTCGATCAGATATTGCTGAAACGATTTTCCACGATATTTTTTCAGGATCAGAGAATAATAGTTCCTATGATAATGGAATTCCTTTTCCAGTTCAGCAACTGTCATGGTAGGTGCATTTGTCCGGATGTAGCATTCCAGTTCATAGAGGAACGCCTTTTCCTTTCCTTCTTTGCTGTCCGTATGTAACTGCGGAACATATGCCTGACAGAGATACTGCAACAGGCGAATCATCAGTCCCTGCTCGATCTGTTCATATCCCGGATCTTTTGTCAGATTTTCCGTGAGGAATTGTTCCAATAACTGATCAACATCCAGTCTCTTCCCAGAATATTTCTCTGATTCCTGAGAAGACAGAACGGTCATGCACTTGCTTATGTCCGAATTGAAATCGTAGATGAAAATGGGGTTGTCGTTCCAGATGCGGCAGTCAAACTGCACGCAGACGTAGAAGGTGCCGGTAAACCGGCTGCATTCGGTTCTGCCAATCCGATTACGGATAAGAATTATACTACAGGGGATTTCACTTCCTACCGTGGAGTTGCAACGGCGATCGTTCAAAGTGGATATGAAACTGGACTTTGCACTCTGACGGTATCCAGTGAGGGATTGAAAGAAAAATCTGTAGACTTAAAAATAAAATAAAATCAAGTATCTAAAAATATCAGGGGCAGGAAATCATTTCCTGCCCCTGATATTTTCAATTTCTAATCTTTCTATCTCTAATTAAAACTGTCCCAACGCCGCATTGAGCATCTTCTCCTGCTCTCCTTCTATCTCTCCCGCAAACATCTTTGCAACATCTCTTAGTGACATCTCATACACAAGATCCGGAATTGTGTCCACATCCATCATGGAGCCAAGGAAATTTCTTGTCTTCGGATTACTCAGAATCTCTTCCATCGTGGAATCCACACTGTAAGTTTTCTTCAGCGGCTCTACTGCTTCATAGGTCACTTCATAGTTTCCGGCTTCTACGAAACAAACTCCGTCTTTCACATTTGTAAACAATGGATTCTCTTTCTTTTCATATGCGCTGTCCGGTGCATACGGCAAACTGATTTCCGCTTCGCATCCGAAAGGTACAAAAAAACGCAACTGTATTTTATTTCCATCCAGTATCTTCCAACCGCTCTGATAGGTTCCACAGGCAGAATTATAGGAAGCATCCACATAGCCTAATTCTGCATTTACCTTCGGATGAATCTTCATCCTTCTTCCCCCCGGATTCTGTTCTGTTACATCAATACCTGCCACATGTCTGTAAACCCATTCCAGCACTGCTCCGTAAGAATAATGGTTTAGGCTGTTCATCCCTGTACTTGAGACATGTCCGCTCTCATCTAGTGAGTTCCATCTCTCCCACACAGTTGTCGCACCCAGTTTCACCTCATAGAGCCAGCCTGGGAATTCTTCATTCAGAAGCAGCTGGTAAGCAAGATCTGACATACCATTGTCTGTAAGCACATTACACAGAAGTGGTGTGCCTACAAATCCGGTATTCAGCTTGTACCTGTTCTGTCGGAACAGTGTTTTCAGCATCTTGGCTGTCATTGTTTCATTTTCTGACAGGTGATATTTTAATGCAAGAGTAAGACCTGTCTGTGTCTTGATCGCGCATCTTCCAGTTACTGTAAAGTATTCGTCCTTCACTACCTTCCACTGCTGATCAGCAATCTCCTGATATTCCTTCTGCAACTCAGATTTTCCTAATACTTCTGCTGCTTTCGCAACAATCTGCGCACTGGCTGCATAATAGACGTCTGCAATATAAGCTTCGTCTGTCGCACCATATACATTTCCTTCTTTTGCTCCCGGACGGTCGAGTGCCAGCCAGTCACCGTAATGGAAGGAGTTTCTCCATCCGTGATGCTCGCCATCCACCTTTCTGATATAATCCACCCATGCTTTCATGCTGTCAATCTGCTGTTCCAGTATGGTCTTATCTCCACTGAACAAATAGACATTCCACGGAATGATACATGCTGCATCTCCCCATGCACAAGATGTCTTACTCGGGCCAAATGTTGGTACAACTTCCGGTACCATACCATCTGTCAACAGCTGTTCCTGATACATGTCATATAAAAATTTTCTGTAAAACGCATAAGTATCCGCAAGATAACTTGCAGTAGCTGAGAATACCTGTGTATCTCCCGTCCATCCCATTCGTTCATCTCTCTGTGGACAGTCCGTCGGGACATCCAGGAAGTTTCCTCTCATTCCCCACTCTACATTGGAAATCAACTGGTTCACAAGCTCATGTCCTGTCTCTAAGCGTCCTGTTTTCTCATAGTCACTGCAAAGAACAAGCGCTGTAAAATCATCACAGGACAGATTTGTAACGCCACTCACTTTCACATATCTGTAGCCATAATAAGTAAAATGCGGAACGATTTCTTTTTCTGTTCCATCGGAAATATAATGATATTCTGACTTTGCAGTTCTCAGGTTTCCATTATAGAAGTTCCCATCCTGAAGCACTTCGCCTGTCTGAATCAGGATTTCAGTTCCTGCTGGTTCCTTTACATGGAACTTGAAAATTCCCGTAATCTCCTGTCCGAGATCAAATACTTGTTCTCCTGCCGGCGTATGAATCAGCTCAATTGGTTTCATTTCTTTATAAACCATTACAGGAAGAGATAAGCGTTCCATCAGTCTGCCCTTTGGCTCCTCTGCAAGAAGTGCCATTGATTTTGGAACATCCGGTAAAGTATCATCTCTCTTCTCCCCATCATAGATATTTGAAAAAGAAATCTTACTTTCCGTTACTTTCCAGGATTCATCTGTCCCAATTACTTCTTTGGATCCATCCACATAATCGACATGAACTTCTGCGATCAACTTCCATGCATCCCCAAAGAAACATTTCTTCTCCGGCTGACTGAAACCAAATCTTCCCTTGTACCATCCGTCTCCGAGAAGAACAGAAAGTTCTCCCCCTGCTTTCATCTGCTCTGTCACATCATAGGTCTGGTACTGGATCCACTGATCATAATTGTTGCAGTATGGAGCCAGATATTCCTTTCCGATTTTTTCTGGTTTTCCGATCTTATTCGAGGTAAAATATGCCTCGTACAGTCCCAGACCACAGATATAGAGTCTTGCCCGCTCGACCTCTTTTTCCGTAGAAACCAACTTGGAAAAGATTGGATGTCTTCCTTCTTTCCAACTACAGGTAATCCACTTTCCGGTCCATGGTTCGTCCTGCTTTGCAGTCTCAAAAAACTGTACATCAGATTCTACTACTTCACCCTGATCTGTCGTCACGATAACTTTCCAGTAATATCTCGTATACGGTGCTGTCTGAAAATTCACTTTTGTTCCACAGCTGTCTAGTTCTGATTCCTTTGTATCAAAGAGAATTTCTGAAAAGTCTTTTTCTTTACTAATCAGAATTCTCGCATTTTTCTGCTTCTTTCCTTCACATTCCTTTACCTTCCAGGAAAATACAATCTGCTCCATATAAAATCCAAGCGGATTTGTAATGTGATTTGTCTTTGCCGCGTAAATCTTACCCATAACGTTCTCCTTATACTACATTACCGGCCATTTTAATCAATGACCGGTATCCATTAATTGTTCTATTCTGTTATTCTGCTTTGTCTGCGGAATGTCTTTCCTGCAGAATTCTTGTCTGCTCCGCCAGTTTTTCACTTGTCAGAGGATATGCTTTTGCAAAAATACCAATTCCAACCACGTTGATGATTGCCGGAAGGATAATCAGACAGAAAATGATTACATTGATTACACTCTGTGTCTGTACTTCAGCTGCTGCATTGAATCCTGCCATCTGAAGCATATATCCTGGGATTGCTCCTCCAATTCCCATTGCACATTTTGAAATAAAGCTGGAGAGAGAAGCAACTGCGCCCTCTGCACGGATTCCCATTTTCATCTCAATATAGTCTGTGTTGTCTGCCTGAATTCCATAATTCAGTGGAGCCGCAAAACCACTTCCAATTCCTGTGATCAAAGCTGAAATAATCAGAATCGGAATACTTCTCACATCGATCAGACGCATCAATGGTGTTAAACCTGCAATTGCAAGTCCGATTGCGTACATCTTTTTCTTTCCATATTTCGCAATGAATTTTGTCACAACCATGGTTGCCGGAAAGATTGTAATACACATTACTAATGACAAAATTGCTGCCCAGCTTAAGTCTCCTAATATATAAGTATAAAAATATGTGTTAACTGCACTGACAATATTGGTTCCAATTGTATAAAGCAATATAACGAGGAATGTAATATATACCGGTTTCTGTGCTAAAATCTGGAATAACTGTTTAATCGTATAACTCTTTTCTTTCTGTGGTTTGATACGCTCTTTTACACCAAGTGTTCCGATAATCGAACAGAAGAAAATCACTGCAACTGTAATGATGATCAGTTTAATATATCCATCTTTATTTGATGTATCTCCGAGGATCAATGGTGCTGCAACACCAACAACCAGCGCACCTACCACATAAGCAAGGCCTTTTACCGAACTAAGAGAGTTTCTTTCGTTCATATCCTCTGTCATAACCGGAAGAAGACTGTTCAGGGAAATATCCATAACCGGGAACAAAACTCCAAGTAAAATGTAGGAAACATAAGCAATCGCCAGTTTTCCGGATGGAGCCATCATCGGTCCAAACCACAACAGCAGGAAGTTTGCACTGCAAAGAATGGTTCCTACAATTAATGTCGGACGGAAATGTCCAAATTTCGTGTTCGGACAGTGATCGATCACGAATCCAACCAAAGGATCATTTAAGCCATCCAGGATTCTTGCAATCAGGAACAATGTGGCGCATGCCGCCGGACTTAATCCACAGATATTCGTATAGAAGATCAGCAGATATCCGTTGATGATCGTCATAATCGGTATATTACCAAAGTTTACGGTTGCATAGGCCAGTTTTTCTTTGAATTTGATTTTGTCTTTGCCCATCTTTCGTTCTCCTCTCCCTTTTAACACAACTCATTCAATTTATGAATAATTTCTTCTGTCATCTTTCCACTTACACCAGCAATAGATAATGATTTTAGCGGCAATCCTTCCAAAATTGCCTGAATCATCTGCTGATCCGCCTCGCTGATCTCTTCTCCATTCTCTCCCGTCTGCTGCAGTGGTGCAAGTAATTCCATTGCCGCTGCGGCTGTTCTGGCGTCTGCAAGAAGTTCTCCGATCGTCGTAGCACCTGTAACATGGAATGGGAGCTGCTTCTTTGTTGTGAACTGAATCTCACAGCTTACCCGGATATCATCGCTTGCATGTCCCACCAGAAGTTCATAAGTTCCTGACGGTGCATACCAGTCTTTGATTTCTTCACTGTAGAAGGACAGATCTCTGGCACTGATCTTCATCTGTGCTCTCTTCGTTTCACCTGGCTGAAGAGCTAGTTTTGTAAATCCTTTCAGTTCTTTTACCGGTCGGTTTACAGTTCCATTCTTGTCTGCGATATACAACTGGACAACTTCTTTTCCAGCACATTCGCCAACATTTATGACATCTACTTCTACTATGATCTCGTTGTCGTCATTCAATTCTTCTGATGAAACTGTCAAATGATCGTATTTAAATTCTGTATAGGATAATCCATGTCCGAAAGCCCAGCGCACCGGCTGTTTCTTTGCCTCATAATAGCGGTATCCTACATAAACTCCTTCGGTATAATCCACTGTCTTTCCATCTCCGCCAAAGGAGAGATAACTTGGATTATCCTCTAAGCGAAGCGGGAATGTCTCAGCAAGTCTTCCGCTTGGATTTGCCTGACCGTAAAGTAACCGGTCACATGCTTCTCCGACACCCTGTCCGCCAAGATACAGTTCCAGGATTGCAGCGGTCTTCTCAGCCCATGGAGTCTCAACCGGACTTCCGTTGTGAAGCACCACAACAAGATTCGGCTGTACCTTAGCCACCTCTTCGATCAGATGATTCTGACACGCCGGAAGCTTCATATCTTTCCGGTCATAACTCTCGGACTCGAATGCATCCGGCAGACCTGCGAAAACAACTGCAATGTCTGCTTCTTTTGCAGCCTGAACGGCCTTCTCTACTTCCTGTGCCTCGATCTCATCCCTCTCACTGGAAAAGCCTTTCACATAAGTTACATTCCTGTTGTTTTCCTGTGCTGCTTCTAATGCGGACATTACTTTGCTTGAATTGATATGGCTTGATCCACCGCCCTGATAACGCGGCTTTTCTGCAAATTCACCGATGTAAACAATCTTCTGTTCTTCCTTTATTGGAAGGACGCCGTTATTTTCCAGAAGAACTGCACATTCTGTCTCAATCTCTACGGATTTTTCATGATCTTTGTCTCTGTCAAAGACTGCTTCCGGATGTCTGTGATCCACATAAGAAAAGATCACTTTCAGAATTCGCTCCACCGCACGGTCGAGCACTTTCTCGTCCAGTTCTCCACTCTTGACCGCTTCCACAATCTTCTTATCATTATAACCACCTGTTGACGGCATTTCCAGATCAACTCCGGCTTTCAATCCTTTGACTCTGTCGTTGACCGCACCCCAGTCTGTCACAACATAGCCTTCAAATCCCCATTCGTCTCGCAGGATTTTCGTCAGCAGATCTTCATTCTCGGAAGCAAACACTCCGTTGATCTTATTATAACTACACATTACTGTTTTCGGTTGAGCTTCTTTCACAGCTTCCTCAAATGCCGGAAGATAAATCTCACGAAATGCACGTTCCGATACTTCTGAAGAAACACACATTCTTTTGTACTCCTGGTTGTTCACTGCGAAATGCTTGATACTCGTTCCTACATCCCAGCTCTGCACGCCATTGATGTAAGCTGCTGCCATCTTTCCTGTAAGATAAGGATCTTCCGAAAAATATTCAAAGTTTCTTCCACACAGCGGACTTCTCTTGATATTTACTGCCGGGCCAAGCAGCATGCTCAAGTCCTCTGCCTGACATTCTTCTCCAAGGATTTCTCCCATCTGACGAATCAGATCTACATCAAAGCTGCTCGCTGTTGCACAGGCTGCCGGAAAACAAACTGCTTCCACACTCTCATTCAATCCAAGGTGGTCTGCTTCCCCTTCCTGCTTCCGCATTCCGTGAGGACCATCAGACATCATCACGCCTGGAATTTCGAGCCGTTCCACAGCCTTTGTATTCCAGAAATCTGCCCCAGAACACATCCCGGCTTTTTCTTCCAGCGTCATGGACGCTACCAACTTCTTCAAGTCACGTTCCATTGCTTTTCCTCCATTCCTTTTTCTGATGAGTCCATGCTAGCAAACTTCAAGTCTTATTTCTGTTATAATTTCTTGTTTTCTATTATATTTTCATGTTCTATTTTTATTTTCATTAATTTATGATAGAAATTCGTATTTTTTAATATATAATAGTGGAGAGAAATTTGAAGGTTAATAACGTGAAAGAATTGGGAGGGACTACATTTGAGCAATTACGCATATCTGAACTATATGGAAGACTTATTTTTAAATACTGCATCACTCTATTCCTGGCACCTGACACCGGAATACGATTTTTCCTACAGCAACCATCCGGATTCCGCTCCTTTAAAGAATATTTTTTCTTTAAGTTCCTGCAATACATATATGAAGCAGCACTTTCAGACCTCCATGGTGCCGGTCTTCTTATTCGATGACTTTTTCTTTCTATGGGCGGCCATTCCTGCCTATACGGAACAGAAAAAACTCGTCAATATTCATCTGCTCGGACCTGTCTTCAGTTCCTACACTTCTGACAGTTATATAAAAGAAAAAATGGACATCCAAAATATGTCCGTAAAATCAAAAACAGAGCTGCTCAGCCTGATTGACCAGATTCCGGTTCTTCCAACCGCTTTTCTGAGTCACTATGTCTGTCAGCTCTACTATACACTGAATGATGAACTAATTACAGTGAATGATATTAAATTACAGGAAAATCCAATGTCACAGAGCAAAGAGAAGGAAGAGGATTTCACTGCTTCCGAACATTCCTCTTACTACTATGAAACACTTCTTTCCCAAAGTGTACAGGATGGAATTCCTTTTTCTAATTTTTCAAACCAGATCTCTTCCGCACAGGTCGGTACGATGTGTCCGGGAGATCCTCTGCGCCAGAAGAAAGATGAGGGAATCGGTCTTGTCACGATCTTCACACGTGCTGCCATTCAGGGTGGAATTTCATTTGAGAAAGCTTACACCTGCAGCGATTACTATATCCAGTCGATTGAAGCTGCAAGCAACATTACAGAAGTCATACAGCTGATCGAGACGATGTATTTTGATATCACCAATCAGGTACATGAAGCCACACTTTCTGCGATTAAAAATCCAATGATTCGTGAATGTATCACTTATTTGGACACACATTATAGAGAGAAGATCAAGCTGGAAGAACTTGCCAATACACTCGGATATACAAAATATTACCTCTCCACCTGCTTTAAAAAGGAAACCGGTGTTTCTATCTCTGAATACATCATGGAAAAACGGATTGCGTATGCAAAATTAATGCTCAAAAATCCTTCGATCGATATGCAGGAGATCAGTGATGAACTGTGTTTTTCCAATCCGAGCCATTTTTCCGCTGTATTCAAAAAAATGACTGGATTGACACCAACACAGTATCGGAATGAATAAGATTTTAATCCATATTAAATCTGATATATTTTCACCGTACTATAAATCCCAATCGGTGCCTGTTTTCCTTATTCGCTCCACGTTCCCGTTCCAGCGTAGTTGCCACTTCAATTCGGATGTCATTCTCTCCATCCTGTACTGCCTCCGTAATATCATATAAAAACGGTGGCAGGATCTGGATTCCCTGACTTGTTCCATTTACAAAGAACTCTACATCCTCTCCAGCTTCCGGGATGAATAAAATATATCTTCTGTCCTGGTCTTTTGACAGCTCCATCTGATTTCTGTAGGCAATGAACCCCGAGAATTTCTTCTCTTTCTTTCCATAATCCTCAAATTTTGTGATTGGCTGGAAATTGGAGAACTTCGGATAATCAATCGAACGACAGGTTCCGATCTCCCAGTTCTTCTTCACTGGAATCTTCTCTTTTTCCACCCCATACATCATTTCAAACAAGGATTCCAAACCAACAATTCGTAGGAAAACCTTACAAAATCCTACATATCAGTATTGATTCCCTTACAACCGCTGTTTCTAAAATAAAAGAAGCAGAAGAGTTGTATTCTTTGGAAAGTCGCATTTTCCTCGAATCCACGGGAATTTATCATTACCCACTCTTCTGCTATCTTCGTGATAAGGGTTTTAACTGCTCGGTTATTAATCCTATCATCACTAAGACTTCTCTTACATTATTGGAGACTTATACCTCTCCATCAGCTTTTCTTAAAGCAGACAAGCAAGAGATTATTGATATCATCAAATCAACAGCTCACTTTGGACTTACATATGCTCAAAATAAGTATAATGCCATAATTCAGGCGGCAACTGATGCAAATCAGTTTGGTTACATCATAGACAGCAACATCAAGCGTATTCGCCTTTATATCAGCTTCATACGTAAATATGATGAAGAAATCAACAACATTCTTGAATCGCTCCATGAGCTTGTTGATGCTAATGAAGATGCCGACTTTGTCAAGCAGATTCATTTGATTGAAACATTTAAAGGTGCTGGCTTCTTGTCTGCTGTATCCATCATGGGTGAGATCGGTGACTTTTCAGCATTTTCAAAGCCAAAACAACTTTTCGCTTATTTCGGTCTTGATCCAGCCGTAAAGCAATCCGGTAAATTTGAAGGCACCAAGGTTCAAATGTCTAAGCGTGATTCCGCCATCGCCAGACGTGTGATTCACACGTTAACTCTACAAAGCATCAGTATCTCCCATAATGGAGAAGCTAAAAATCCAGTTCTTCGTGAGTACTACTCAAGAAGTGTGACTCTAAACCAAAACTCGTAGCAATGGGAGCTGTTTCACATAAGGTATGCAATATGATGCAGCAGATGGGCTATCGGCGTTGTAATCTGGCAGTGTGTAATTGCCTGGGTTGCCGCATGGATCGTACATGTGATTGGAATTGTAATTTAAAAGCCACTAAACTCCGTCCCCAACCGGCTCTCCAACTTACAGATACTGCTTAAGATTCTCTAAAACACACCTATACGCATTTGCATACATATGTACACCTTCTATCGTATACTCCTCTTTTAAATTTCCATTTACATCTGTCAATCCAGTATTCACATCAATATATGTATAGCCAAATTTATCGGCCAGTTTTTTAACTTCTTCATTAGCTATCGGTATATTTGTATTATTCCGATTTTTAAACATCGTTCTGCCCAATTCCCCCTCTGGCAACGGAGCATCCTCTTTAACAGGATAATATGCCATCATATACACCTGTGTTTCCGGCAATTTTTCTTTAATTTGCACCAGAATCTTCTCATAATTTATTATGGTATGTGTAAGTGCTTCCTCAAAAGAAATCGACGGATCACTAATATCATTTGTTCCAATATTAATAAAAATCTTAGACGGCTCTGTACCAAACACCTGAACATCCATATTTTCTAACATATCATCTGTTGTGAACCCGCCAACTCCGCGGTTGTAAATAATATAATCCATTTTCTCAGTCATTAACAATTCATTTATCGGAAATTGTTCCATCAATGATGACCCTGTAAAAAGGATTTGTCCCTTTACAACCGTTTCATTTAAAATACGATATTTGTCAATTTTATCTTTCTGCTCCTTCTTAAAAAAACCTTGAATCACATCTAACTCACTCATGCTTCTCCTCCTTCATTCTTTTCAACTCTGGCATTACAATTGCCAGCATTGTAATAAAACACAAACTTCCTCCAATTACATTTGATATCGGTTCTGCTAAAAACACACCTCTTGTTCCCATGTGAAATGTATATGGAAACAAATATGTTAATGGCACGACTATAAATACTTTTCTAAGTAATGAAAAGAAGATTGCCTGTTTCTTTTTATTTAATGATTTAAATACCGTCTGTCCAATATATTGCAGATCCATAAATATAAATGCTGCAAAATACAGCTTCAATGCTCCTACTGCATCTACCAGTAATTCTTTATCTGAACTGAAAATTCCGATTAAAAATTCCGGTGCAAAAATAATCACACTCCACATGATTGCCGTATAAATAAGAATCATGCAAGTCATTACTCTAATTGCTTTTCTAACACGTTTTGGACGCTGTGCTCCATAATTGTAGCTTAAAATTGGAGAGGTTCCTTCATTCATAGCATAAATCGGTGTCTCTACCATCTGCCGGATGCTTGATACAATTGTCATCACTGATATATAAACATCGCCTCCGATACCTGACAGCACACTGTTGCAACATATTGTTACTACACTATTTGTCAGCTGCATAATAAATCCTGCACTACCAAGACTCACGATATTTTTTGCATCTGCTCCACATACTTTCCATTCTGCCTTGGAGAGCATTCGAACTTTTATCTCCGATTTCTTTCTTAAAAAATAAAATACATATGCTGCTGATAAAGTCTGTGAAATAATCGTTGCAATTGCAGCTCCTTTTATTCCTAAATGCAATCCAAATATAAATAATGGATCTAAAATTAAATTGGCAACTGCTCCGATTGTTACAGACAGCATGCCTGATGTAGCATAACCTTGTGCATTAATAAAAGGATTCATTCCTGTTGCAATCATGGATGGTACTGTTCCTATCAGATAAATCATCATATATGGATACGCATAAGATAACCCTTCCTCTGATGCACCAAATAATACCAGTATCGGACTTGCAAACATCATGCCGATTACCGTCAATACCACTCCACAAATGCACATCATTGAAAATGATGTATTCATAATTGTTTCAGCTTTTTTTGTATTTCCTTTTCCTCTATTAATGGAAAATAAAGGGGCGCCGCCACTTCCGAACAAGTTACTGAATGCTGTGATAATCACAATAATTGGAAAACATAAGCCCACAGCTCCAAGTGCTGTTGTTCCGACTTCCGGAATTCTGGCAATGTAAATTCGATCCACGATATTATACAAAAGACTCAATATCTGTGCCACCAGCATCGGTAATGCCGCGCCTAAAATATTTCCTGTAATTGTTCCGTGTTCAAAATCAATTCGTTTCATACTCTCATTCCTTTTTTGCTTTCTTTCCTTGACTCCAAGTATAACACGAATTAAAATATATAAAAAATATTGTTTTTATATAATAATACAATAATATTTATATACCTTTTTCAATAGGAGAAAATTATATGGAGATTAAACAATTAGAATACTTTCGTGCAATTGTAGACGAGGGAAATGTCAGTGCTGCCGCCAGAGCTCTGCACATGACACAACCACCATTAAGCTACCAGATGAAAATGCTGGAAGAAGAATTACAAGTACAGCTTTTTATCAGAGGTACAAAAAGAATTACTCTAACCGAAGCCGGTAAAGTGCTCTATGCAAGAGCCACCAGTCTGCTTACTATGACGGATATCACCAAACGTGAAGTAATTAAGGCAAACCAGTCTGCTACTCTCCATATTGGTCTGACACCTTCCAGTGTTTCCATTATGTCTGATTACTTAGTTCGATTTGCTTCAAAATATTCTGATATTCACTTTGATATACATGAAGGTTCTACATTTGCTTTAAAAAATGAATTAGAAAATGGTCTGGTAGATATTACAACACTTAGAACACCGATTGTATTAAATGAATGCAACACCTGCGTTTTATTACAGGAGAATTTAGTAGCAATGGCAATCCCTGGCTTTTTTGATATTGAATATACAAATATTTCATTAAAAGAACTCTCACAAAAATCCTTGATACTTTCTCATCGCTATCGCAAATATATTATATCTGCTTTTGAAGATAATGGATTAACTTGTGACATATACTGCGAATGTGAAGATGCCAGAACCGCCATAACTTTGGCCGAACATGGTTTAGGGGTTGCCATCCTCCCTTCTTCCATGAGAGAACTCAACCCCTGTCTTTATGCTTATTCTATTAAGGATACGAACCTCTCAACAGAAATTCTCCTTGCCTGGAGAGATGAGCGAATTCCGATTGAGGTAGAAAAATTTTTATCTGAATTAAAATAACTTACAATTTTCCGTCATTAAGTTTTAAAATATCTTTCACATTTTTTTCACAGTTTTCCATGTTTTTCTCTTGACACGCGGTGCTATAATCTGTAACAAGGAAATAGAACTTAACAAAACCTACTTATAGAAAAAAGTTGAAGTCTGCTAAGCGTGTTTCAGTATTTGGAGGAAAAGATAAATGAATACTTTAAAAGCTGAAAAAAGAAACATGACAACAAAAGCCAAAAAACTTAGACGCGAAGGATTTGTAACCGGTAATCTGTTCGGTCGCGAAATAACAGAGTCTATTCCTTTACAGATGGACAAACGTGCTGTTGACCAGCTTCTAAAAGACGAAGGAAAAGGTGGTCAGGTGATGTTGGAAGTCAACGGACAGACTTATGATGCACTTATCAAAGAGGTCGATTATAACCCATTGAAAGGTTATGTCGACGAAATTGATTTTCAAGCATTAGTAAGTAACGAAAAAGTTCACTCTACTGCTGAAGTACATCTGATTAATCTTGAGAAACTTGCCGCCGGTGTTCCACAGCAGATGCTACATGAGATTTCATTCAAGGCACTTCCTGCTGCACTGGTAGAAAAAGTTGAAGTTGATGTCGGAGAGTTAAAGGTCGGCGATACGATTCGTGTATGCGACCTGCCAATTGCTCAGGACAAAGACGTCGATCTGATGACTGATGCTGAAGCTACTGTAGTTACAATTACAGAGGTTCACGTATCTGCTGCCGATGCTGCTGAGGAAGCAGATGAGGAAGTTGCTGAATAGAATAAATACAGGATTTAAGCGCAGGGTAATTTATCCTGCGCTTAATATTTCTTTAAATAATTAATGACCTTCTCCGTCATTGCATTTTGATATTTCCCTTTTCTCCAGATTACTCCTATTCTCTGTTCAATCGATGGAAATACCTGGATTCCAACAAGATCCGGATGGTCTTCCAGCATTGAGCGATATAAAAATGAACCTATTCTTTCTGACTTAATCATATTAATTAATGTTGTCACTTGACTGGTATTTAAAATGACATGTGGATTTACACCGGCTGCTTTAAATTGTCTAGTCAGTGTCATAACCTGAACAGAATCTGTATTAAACAAAATCAATGGTTCTTCTGCCAACATTGTTAGAAGCATCGTACTTTGATTTGCAAGAGGATGATCTTTTGAAACACAAAATAACAAATCCTCTGTATCAATTACATGCAGATTACATTTATCAATTGCTGTCTGCTCTGCATTCACAATCGCCAGATCCAATTTCTCATCCAGCACAAGCTCGCATGCTTTGATTGAACCATACTCATATAATCGGAAATCCACTTCCGGAAATTCTTCTCGCAATGAAAGATACATATCAGGCAAATAAATTGTTCCAAGCATCGGCGGAATTCCGATTCTGATAGGAGTCACTTGTTTTCTTAATTCATAAAATTCAGAAGTAACCGCATCTGCATGGGCAAGCAACTCTTCTGCACTTTTATAAAATTTTTCTCCTTCTGGTGTTAATGTCAATTTATTATTGTGTCTATAGAATAAATTGACTCCAAATTCTTCTTCCAACGATTTAATTGAATTTGACACCGATGGCTGAGTTACAAATAACTCTTTCGCTGTTTTTGTAATATTATGATATCTTGCTGCCACACAAAAGTATTCCAACTGAGTCAATTTCATCGTACATCCGCCTCCTTCTGACACTTGATTTTCTTCTTGTTTTATAATGGAAAATCATTCTCAAACAGTATTCAACATTCTTTATTTTTCTACTTCTTCCATAGTTTTTTCTTATAGTACCATATTTTTTTCAAATGTACATTTTCCGAAACATTTTCTATAATACGGTCATAACAAATAAGTAATCCAAACGGCCGGAAGTAAATTACTTTTTGGTGTAACATAACTGAATTAATCAGTCACAAAAGAAAAAGTTACAATAATATTCATGCGTGCTGCATGATGCTTAAAGATTATCTGGACAGCAAAGAAGGCGAGGAGTTTAAAACTCTTCTCGCCTGTGCTTTTCAAGATAGTTATGATTTTGAAGAAAGTAGTTATGGGGAACTCGAAGTTGCTGCCGCTTTTCATAAGAGTGTGTATAATATGATGACTGTAGCTGAAATCGAGACATTTTTATATTAACATTTCCTGCTCGATCTCCATCTTATTTTCCAATATGCACTGTTTCAGCGTTTCCAATTTACCGGCATTTAATGCCTCTAACTTTTTCTGCTTTTCGCTGCTTAGCTTAATTCCTTTTCCATTTTCCAACGCTGCTTTATAAGAGGGAGCGTCCATCTTCCATGGAATCAGATTTGGGAAAATATTATTCTCATTGTATAAAAAGATCTGTATTCCACCATAATCCATATCTCCCCAATGATAACACTGGATTTCTTCCGGTGCTGTCTTCATTAACATTTGCAAAAAGCGAACTTCTTTTGGCGAAAAGTAGCCATGACAAAAGAGATACAAAACTTTTGGATCATACTCCATACTTTCATAATTCGCTTTGTTCTCAATCACTATGATTTTTTCAACACTATTTCGTAAAGTTGGAATAGCATGCTCTAATGTCTGTGCATTAAGTACTGTTCCATAATAATTCGAAGAAGTGTCAATTTTCTCCTCGCTCGCTATGCCATTACGATCTGTCAGGCAATACTCCACAGCACCTTTCCATTCTAATGTCTGAGAATAACTCAATATTCCATGTACTGCCAGTATCTCATCATCTGACATGCCCTCTTCATATTGCGGAGAGTATTTCAAAGCTTCAATGACTGCACCTTGATAAATGCGTTCGAAAACTTTAGATGGTGTGATATCATTTTTCTTTTCAAATACTTTGGAGCTGAACACACGCTTCCATTCCGGTTCTTTCAGATCAGCCAATGCTTTCAAGCATTTAAGAAATTCTTCATCCTCCACTTTGGATAACTCTTTTGTATTTCCTTTATTCAGCTGTTCTAACACGTGATCACAATAAGCGCACAGACAGCTTTCAGATACATCCACCTGCAGTTTGCATATTCTTGAAATTGCCTGTAACTGACGTTCTCCAGGATCCATGATTCCGATCAATTCACATAATCTTGGAATCACTTCTACGCGATAATCAATCTTCGTGATATCCGTATTCATTTCTCTCCAGTCAAAATGCAGATATTCTTCTCCGCCTAATGCCGGAACTCGTTCCAAAACTTTTGCCTGTCTGACCAGTTCATCTCTGCCACCCACAGTTTTCAAGAGATCCCCATCCACCTTTGGGTGCTTCATTCCTGAGAGATTTCCTATGCGATAGTCCTTTGTATTTGTCTTATCGATCAGCCATTTTGCCAACGGCAGATTCTTTTCGTTCAATTCCATATTTTATCCTTCGATTCACATCATACTCTATATTGATCTCAACGTTTTCTAATCTGTGAGCAGTCTATCAAGCAACATCTGCCTATTATTTATGAACATTTCCGTTATCTGATAACTCTCTGTTTCTTCATATTCGCATAAATGAATTCGCCCATTATCAAAACAATAGATGTCTGCATCTGGTATACCTAATAGAATAGGTGAATGGGTAACTATAAAAAACTGTGCTCCTTCTTTTGCAAATCGGTATATTTGCATTAACAATGTAAGCTGTCTTTGTGGTGATAATGCAGCTTCTGGTTCATCAAAAAGATACAGGCCATTTGAATGCAAATTATTCTGCGCTAATTCAAGAAAACTTTCTCCATGTGACTTTTCATGATATTTAGCGGAAGGGTGTGTTGAATCTGCATATTCTTCTTCCTGTGTTGCAACATTATAAAAACTTTCAGCTCTAAGAAAATATCCCCACTTTTCCTTACGATAACCTCTTGAAATTCTTATTGCATCACATAATTCTGAATGTGTATCACGAGTAGAAAAAATATAATTCTTTGTTCCACCCTCTGGGTTAAAACCATGTGCCACAGCAAGTGCCTCCAACAAAGTCGATTTACCGCTTCCATTTTCTCCCACAAAAAAAGTTATCGCTTTGTTAAAATCGAGTTTCTCAACACCTTTAAAAGCCTCAATTCTCTTTAAATAGCTGTCATTATCAATTCTATCCCAATCGAATATTACTCCGTGTATAAATTGATCATTCATGTTAAGCCTCTATTCTTCTATTTTCATCATAACCTTACATTTCTTTTTATAGCATGCGATGCCATACTTTATAATCTTGTGAATGCCTTCCTGTTCCAAAGATTCTGTATACCTGACATCTGTGATCTGCTGAAGTGCATTTTCACATTCTTTTTCCATATTTCCGTCAGATGCATCTCTTCAAAATCTTCAATTTCAATCGGAAGCTTTCTTAATTCTGTCATTTGCATCCCCTTTCAACTAAAACAGGATTCATGCTATCGTTGTTTTTAATGATAGCATGAATCCTGTTTTCTGCCAAGTAAGGAAACCAATCAGGAAAAACAAACTCTGTCCCTATTTGGCTCTTGCTGTTCTATCAATATATTCCTCAAAATCGGCAAAAACTGATCACTCGACATCTCTCTGGTCTTTTCTGGAAGATTTGATATTTAAAAACTGTTTCATAGTTTATACACTGCCTCCCTTGCTATTCGTTTGTTTATTGTTTTTCTACGGCGACTATAACATTTAAGAAGGTACAATTATTGTAATTTTATTTTTGTATTTAATGCTAAATTGAATAAAGTAAAAATTTTGCCAAATCACTTGTAATATGATATGCTTAAATAGCCGCGACTCCTTCCGGTAGAAGGGAGGTGAAATCTGTGGATGTTCTAATTTCTTTTATTGTCTCCGTAATGGCAGGTATTGTTAGCTACTTTATTTGCAAATGGTTGGAAAGAGACGATTAGCGGCACCAGCCTAAAGGTATAAGCCACCTTACATAACGGAATAGAAAAAGCTCAGAGGTCACGACTCTGAGCTTTTTCTTTTTCCTGCAGAAGTTTGATCTGTAGAAATCTAATTTCTTTTATTAGCTATTATCAGAATATGCCATACAAGCTAAAAAGTCAACTTGAAAATATAAATTTTTTAAAGTTTTTCTTTATTCCTCCACTTCAATATGATACTCTCCAGCCCCCGTAAAATAACATTTCGATAAATACCTTCTGAATCTCACATCCCTGTTTGGTTCATTTTAAAGCGTAGTCCTTATCCACTCATCCGCCAACTCCGGCCACTGTTTTACTTCTTCATTCGCCTGTTCTTTCTCACGCTTCGTCTGTCCGGTGAACATTTTCGCCATCTCATTCAAAGCCTGTTTCGCTTCTTCCGGCACAGGAAATGTTCCATCATTCACTGCCTGCCCCAGTGCAAAAGTCTGTTCCAATGTATATGGTTCTCCAAACTCTTCATTTGCCCATGCTTCATCAGCAAGTGACAATCCGTGTTTTCCTTTTGAAAATGCATGGAATGCATATGGAATCTTCTTTTCCTGCAAAGCCTGTGCAAATAAAAAGGAATTCTGAACCGGAACCAGCTCATCCGTTACAGTCTGCCATAAGAAGCATAGAGGCATATCTTCTGTCACTTGTTTTTCCAAAGACATATATTCAAGTTCTTCCTCAGAAGCATCCGCTCCCAAAAGTGCTGTAAAGGAACCTCTATGTGCACAATCTCCGGATGTAATCACCGGATAGGAAAGAATGACTGCATTTGGTTTTGCTGATACGGAGGCATATTCCCCTGTCTCAGATTCTTCAAATTCCTGCCAGTGTACTGCAACACTTCCACATGTATGTGCTCCTGCGGAGAATCCGCATAACATAATCTTATCTTTATCTACATGAAGTTCTTCTGCATTCAAGAAATAGTTTGGGATAACTCCATCAGAATACAGAAAGCAGCAGAACGCTTAATCCTGCTGCTTTCTCTGTATCATGCGGTACAATAACCATTCCTTATTCATTTCCCTCAACCATATCAAGGTAATCACCTTTATCAATATGCATCATAGATACTTGATTCTGATGTCTTCTGAATCCATAGACACAGTCTACATTTCGAATCAACGACTGCAGACGTTCATCCGGTACACATACGATCAGCTGCAGCTCCAGCTCTCTCGCATAATGAAGGCACACTTCGCTTCGCTCCTTATCCATCTTGGAAAATGCTTCATCAAGAAGCACCAGACGGATCTTAGAATCACGGTTTGTCTGCTGCATATAGAGCATCGCAAAGCCTGCAAGCAGTGCGACATATTTAGGGTTCTGTCCCTCTCCTCCGGAGTCACGGCCTGCCATATCATCGACTGCATTTTTGCGGATATTTCCATTCTCATCTTCCACCTTTTCATACATACTGAAAGTCAGATAATTACGGTAATCCACATACTGTTCCATCTGCTGACGATACTGGCTTAAGGATCTTGCATCTTCCTCCTTCGGAGGCATGAACTTCTCAGTCAGACGCTTGATATCTTCTTCATACTTCTGATAAAACTCATCCTCGCCAAGACTTAACTGACCTTCAAATCCGTAGTCATCGAACACTTTGCTGTCTAGTTCAGGTGCTGTAAGCATCTCATAGAACTGTCCGTTTTCATTCTGAGCCGGTATGATATCAATCTGGTAAATACTATCTGAGAACTTGATCTTCGCAAGCAGACGGTTGATCTCTTTTTTATGTCTGTAAGCTGCCTTGATTTCACCATGAATGGAAGCAATCACATTTTCACGCAATGTATAGTAAACCAGATTATACTGCTTATCGAATTCTTCCTTGTACTTCGGTTCGAAATCTTTCCTGCACTGATTCAGCACTTTGTCATACACATCATTTTCATGTTCTATTCCTGTAAAACCATAGACCGGATAAGCATTATTGAACTTATTTCTACTTCTTTGCAGTTCTTCTCTCTCCGCCTCTTCCAACGTTTCCAAAGCATCCTTTTCTTTTGTCTTGTCTCTCTTATAAGCTGCTTCGCTCTGTACTTTTAACGCATCTGTTACTTCATTCTGAAGCTGTTCGTTGACAACAAATCCCTCTGTCAGGAAGTTTATCTTTTCTGAAAATGATTTGATATTACTCTCGATTTGTCCCTGTGTCTTCGCATACTGTACTACTTCACTTTGAATGCCATCAAGAATCTCTGCATTTTTCTTAAGCAACTCCAGTAATTCCTGCTTTTTCTTCTTCAATTCGACGGTCCGGTCGCCTCGTTTCAATTCTTCTACTTCCAGACGTAATTTTTCCTGTTTCTCGTAATAATCCTGAAGCTGTCCTGCTGCTTTTGAAAGATGTAAGATCTGTTCTGTGCTCTGGTTCAGACACTCGAATTTCTGTGCTGCACGCAGTGCCATCTCAACACGGCAGTCCTCTTCCACTTCCTGTTTCAGCTTCGCTGCTTCTTCTTCCAACTCAAGAAGTTTCGCCTTTGACACTTTCGTTCCGATACAGGCATATTTCTCATAATCATTCTTTCTTAAATGTCTGAAAATGTAATTGCTGTAGGAATAGCAGTCCTTTGTGACACCATCTCTCGTCTCATGAAGTTCTTCCACCGTCTCACATTTCTTAATGCGGCCTAAGTATCGCTTCAGACAAGTATCTACATAAGCTTCCTCTGCGCGCACACACTCGTACAGTGTATTCTCGTCTGCCTTCGGCTTGTCTCTCACGATTGCCGCAGTATCCATGAGTTCGACATCCTCGATCCCCTTCACCTGCTTCATTTTGCGAAATGCTTTCGCAGCATCTAACGTATATTCAGGTGCTGTCACCAGACTGTGTTTCACACGTCCCATACGTCCTTCGATTGCATTTTTCCACTCTTCATCCGTAATATCAAACAAGTCCGCAAAGATATTTACATGGATCGTTTTTCCATACTGAGTACTAAGTATATTCTGTAATTCCTGTCTTGCACGCTTCAATTCCGCACGATATGGTTTTCTGTCATTTTTGAGGTCTTCTACCATCTCCCGCTTCTCTTGAAGTTCTTTCTGATTCTCACGAATTCTTTCACGAACATCGCCTAATTCTGTATTGATGTTGTCAAGCGCATCACTTAAATATTGCTTTAGCTTTTCAATCGAATCTTCACTCACAACACCATCTCGGATATCATCAATTCTATGCAGCGCCTGATTGCTCACATAAGCACTGACTTCATCGTCTTCCTCCCAGGCTGAAAGACCTTTTACAATATCTCTCCATTGTTCTGAATTCGTCGCCAGAAGCTGAATGGTATTCTCAATCTCCTTTAACTCCTTCTCCTTCTGACCATAATCACTGGCTTTGAGTTCTGCTTCAACTTCCACCTGCTCTTTTGTATAAGTGTCTTTCTCTGCCAAATAAGATTTTCTCTTTTCTTCTTTTTCCTCAATCTTCTTGAGAATATCCTGCAGATCATCCTCTTTCGATTGCAAATGTGCCTTACAATTTTCAATTTCAATATATTTCAGTATCCGTTCTACATAGATCTTATCAGCTCTTGCTTTCTGCAAAGCCAAGTTGTGCTGACTGATCTCGTCAAGCATTTTAATTCTCTGCTCCAGATCTTCTACGCGTTCCTTGATCTCACGGTAAGCGCCAAGCTGATCACTGATTGTTGCAACAGTGTCTTCCTTGCTCTTTGGGAACATATAATCCTTGATAAATTGTCCCGTTCCGTTCGTCATACGAAGTGCAATCGCGCTTTTCTCCATTGTCATCATACGCCCCGGCTCTACATAACCAAAGATTGCATCATAAACTGTTTTCAAATATGCTTCTTTCGATGGATATACACGGTTCACATCTCCGCGTCCTCTGTTATCAGCCGATTCTATTCTTGCTTCTACCAGTTTTTTAAGTTTCGCAATTGTATACGGAACACCTTCTTCTGTCAGATATTCATCCTCCGGAATCTTTCCGGAATGACTGAAGAAACAATATTTCCTGATGTCTGTATCTGCCTTTCCAACCTCAAATGAAACACCAATACAAGTATATGTATTCTTTCCTGTATCCTTGATCTCCAAGACGATCTGAGAACAGAAGTCCTGGTCTTCTCGGTTAAAGGAACCGTCTTTCTGCGCTCCTCTAAGATAACTTAGAACACTCCGCCTGTTCTTCGCGTCATCCGCCGCTTTATTCAGGAATGTGGAAGATATACTTCCATATAAAACAACCTGGATCGCATCCATAACAGTAGACTTACCAGATCCACTTTTCCCACTGAAAAGATTCACATACTCATGGAACTCCATCACTTTGTGACTGATACCGCCCCAGTTATTCATTAACATTCTAGTAAATATTTTCTTCGACTGTTTCTCTTTCATCTTCCACACCTCCCTCTGCTTCTTCCTGGATTTCCTGTTCAGAAACTTCTTCTGTAATCTCTTCCTCTGCGTACTGCTCTTCCTGATATTCTTTGATCAACGCAGTAATATCCATACTTCCACAATATAGATTGATCGTGCTGTAGATATAAATCGGAGTCTCATCCTCAACATTCTGGATTGCTCCCGGCACTTCAATGATCTGATGCTTACTCATCACATATAAAGCTTCTTTCCACTCACCCATCGTAAGCTTATAATTAATCAGATTCGTATTCTTTCCATATTCACGAATCTCCGCCAGATTCGTCACTGTAGCTTTCAAGCCTTCTCCTAAAATCTTATCTCTGTAAATTAATTTAACAAGTAAGATTACTTTTGTAACGGTGGCATTTATCTTTTCTATCGCGATTCCATCTCCATGTAAACGGTAAATGTGTTCCTGTGGGTCATGCACTAATTCACAGCTTAAAACAGACAGATAGTCTTCAATAAACTTTCTGTGTCTTGTACAGATCTCATAATGCAGATTGTCTCTTGGGACAAGTGTTACAGGATCATATTTCATCTGTAAAATACATGTCTGTCTGAATAATGCAGCAATTGTTTTCTTCAGGTTATCAGCTTCTGTCACTGACAATTCTTCCATATAATTAACCATCTGATTCTACTCCCTCTATCGTAAGTTTTGAAAATCGGAAACCAGCCTCATTCTCCATCTCCTGCGCCACTTCAATCTGTGCCTTACTGTCCGCAGATTCTGTTGCATGCTGCCATACCATAAATAACTTCTCCAAATCTTCTATTGATTTTACAGTATCTTTTGTCACTGTGAATTTTCCATTCTGTTCATTTTTCTTTCGGAAATCTCTGATCTCTTTCTGCGTATACAGTGGTTCCAGGACAAATTCTGTCATATTCTCTTCCTGTGATTTCTCAGGTGTTACCGCCTGTGGAGTGAACTTTTCCTTCTGATTTTCACGTCTTTGATACAGACTCTTCTCTGTCATAATCTTATATGGCTCCGAAAACCTAAGTTTTGAAGACAACTTATCCAAAATCTCTTCCGACTTGCCACTTTCATTGATCAGATTAATCAGTGCGACTGTCTGATCTTCTTCCATTACACCTTCCATCATAATGTACCGGATTCTTGCTGCAGCACGGCTTGCAAATACTGTCTTTTGTTCAATCAGCTTATTATATCTTCGCTCAATCGCATCAAACTCTCTCGAAATCTTATAGAGCATATCTGTCGCCTCTTCACAGATCTCGATCATTCTTCGCAGACGGTAAGATTTTCTCGTATTTTCTTCTTCACTTAAGAGTTCTGTTTCAAATGAGTATTTTCTTGCTTCTGTCTTTTCCAGATTTTCTTCGATCAACTCTTTTACAGCCTCTTTGTATCGATAAAAGCTGTCTGTTGTAGTCAATATCGCATATTTTTTGCTATCGCTGTTATTGATCTCTTTCACAAGTACTTCCTGGATTCCTCGGAAACTTCTCTGCTTTGACAGTTCATCGAAATAACCTCGCATTCCCTCCTGCATGTTCGCGAGCATCTGCAGAAGTGCTCTTGATGTATGAAGCGCACTTTTTAAAATCTCATTATTCTTCTCTTTGTCTAAACTGTAGGTATAGAGATGACTGTATACCGTAAGCACACTCTCTCGTTCCTTACCGTCATTTTCACTGTATAATTTCTGAAATAATTCTACAAACAGCTGACTGTATTCCGGAAATGAAACGACATAACTATTCAGCGTTTCATCATAATCCCTTCTAAGCCATCCCCAGTCTTCAAAATGCTTCAGACTGACTGATGCCATGTTGGCTCTGGTGATCAGTTCTCCTTCTTCATCGAATCTTGTCTCACTCCAATCCAGTGTCATCTTCGCCAGTCGTTCATTCATGATCATCTGACACTCTCGTTCCGTAAGCCCAAGAAGAGAAAAAGACTGGCTGCTCTCCTCATAAAGTGCAACCAGAAACTGCATATAGAATTCCATATATTTACTTCCAAATATTTTATATAAATCCTTTGGAACTTTTTCGACCAGTTTCATGTTTTTTCTTATGTCTCCTTTTTATTCCTATTAAAGTTTCTTTTACATCTTTTTCATTTCTTATAACATCTTCTCTGCTTCAAAAAACTGAGAAAAATGTGCAATGACCGGACATTTTCCCTTCTCTGTCTGAAGCCACTCGATCTCATTCACATTTTCCTTCGGCCGATACAAGATCACCGGCATTCCTATATTCTGTGCTCCTGTCACATCATGTGCGATGCTGTCTCCGATAAAGATACTTTCTTCCACCATCACTCCTGCTTTTTCAACACAGAGATCAAAAAGTTTTCGATGCGGTTTTTCCTCGCCAGCCTCTTCACTTGTCACAATTCCATCAATATACTTACCTAATCCAAGCTTTAATATCTTCCGATACTGGACATCTGAAGTCATATTGGATCCTATACCGATATAAATGCCTCGCTGTTTCAATTCTTTCATCAACTCTTCAATTCCAGGAGATGGAATAATCTGATCGATCAATGTATTCCAGTACAGATTATACATCTCATATGCATATGGGAAAACTGGCTTTCCAAGTGTCTCCAGCATACACTGAAATCTCACCAGGCGATTATGGTTCACCGCATAATCTCTTCCGGCTCTGTCATCTGCCTTCACTCTCGCTTCGGCAACATATTTCTCCAAGTCTTCTTTTGCTATGCCTAAATTCTCATATGCCCATTCTTTCATCACCGGCATCGTATTATTATGTGCTCCAATATAATCATAAATGGTGTCATCTATATCAAAAAATACTGCTTTTGTCATCCCAATGTCTCCTGTTTTTTTTGCTACTGTCTTGATTGATGTTTTGCATCTTCTGTGCCTTGCATTCAAGAATGCCTCGGCATTCTTGCTGCGAGGTGCGCGTCATGCAATTGCATGACATACTTCTACTGCGCACCTCTGCAATCCTGCCGGAGGCTATATCAGCTGGGGGATTGACTCCCACCACTGATACTAGCTTGTTTCTCACCACCTATAGAGGTGGGAGTCATCTCCCAGCTGATATACCCTGGCACATTTTGCCTCATTTCATTATAACATGTTTTCATCAAAGAAAAAGAGTTTCGCAAATGACTTTTCCTCTCCATCTGCGAAACTCTTAATACTGATTATCAGCTCTTACTCTGACTTTTCTTCTTCCACCGTTTCTTGTGGCTGTATTTCTGTTGCCTGTGTTTCAGGCTCTTTCTCTGTTTCCGGTTCTTTCACTGTTTCTGGCTCTGCTGCTTGTGTCTCTGTCGGCTTCATCAGGATTCTTCCGGACTCCTGCTCTTCTTTCTTTTCTCCATCTGCTTCTTCCGGTTCAGGGATTCCCTTCACTTCACGGAAGATCTTCATGAATTCCTTACCTGTGATCGTCTCTTTCTCGATCAGGAAGGCTGCAATCTTATCAAGAGCATCTCTGTTCGCACTCAAGAGGCGTTTTGCTTCTTCATAGGAAGCTTTGAGCATCTTCATGATCTCTTCATCGATCTCCGCTGCTGTCGCTTCTCCACAGTTACGAACTGCACGACCGTCTAAGTATCGGCTCTGAACAGATTCAAGTCCCATCAGACCAAAGCGCTCTGACATACCATACTGTGTGATCATTGCTCTGGCGATCTTCGTTGCCTGCTCGATATCATTCGATGCACCTGTCGTAACAGTGTCAAATACAATCTCTTCTGCTGCACGTCCACCGAGTGCAACAACGATCATTGCTTCAAGCTCTTTCTTCGTATTTAAGAACTTCTCTTCCTCCGGTGTCTGCATTACATAACCGAGTGCTCCCATTGTTCTGGGAACGATTGTGATCTTCTGTACCGGTTCTGTATTCTTCTGAAGTGCTGTGACAAGCGCATGTCCAACCTCATGGTAAGATACGATTCTTCGCTCTTCTGCACTCATGATACGGTCTTTCTTCTCTTTACCTACAAGTACAACTTCCACTGCCTCAAAGAGGTCTTTCTGGCTGACAACCTGTCTGCCATGCTTAACTGCAGTGATTGCAGCCTCATTGATCATATTGGCAAGATCTGATCCAACTGCTCCTGAAGTTGCAAGCGCAATCTCTTCCAGATTGACTGTCTCATCCATCTTAACATCCTTCGCATGAACCTTAAGAATCTCGACACGACCTTTCAGATCCGGCTTATCTACTATGATACGGCGATCGAAACGTCCCGGTCTCAACAGCGCCGGATCAAGTACCTCCGGACGGTTTGTTGCTGCAAGAACAAGTAGTCCCTTATTCGTATCGAATCCATCCATCTCTGCAAGAAGCTGGTTTAATGTCTGCTCACGCTCGTCATTACCGCCACCGCCAAGTGCGCTGTCACGGCTCTTACCGATTGCATCGATCTCATCGATAAATACAATACATGGAGCCATCTGCTGTGCCTGTTTGAACAGGTCACGCACACGGGAAGCACCTACACCGACATACATCTCTACGAATGCAGATCCTGACAAGGAGAAGAACGGAACCTTCGCCTCTCCTGCAACTGCTTTCGCAAGAAGTGTCTTACCTGTTCCCGGAGGTCCTACAAGAAGTGCTCCCTTCGGAAGCTTCGCTCCGATACCTGTATATTTTCCAGGATTATGCAGGAAATCAACAACTTCCTGTAAGGACTCCTTTGCTTCATCTTCACCTGCAACATCTAAGAATGTCACACCTGTCTGCTTCTCCATATACATCTTGGCATTGCTCTTGCCGATTCCCATCATGCCGCCGCCCTTAGACATCTTCTTCATAAGGAAATTAAACATGAATACAAGAAGTACGATCGGAAGGATCACTGTGATGAAGATATCCATGATCAGTGAACTTGCCGTATCCGGAATCTGGGATTTAAACTCTACCCCTGCCTTATCTAAACGCTTTACAAGTGTATCATCTGATACATTTCCTGTGTAATAATCCGGTTCCTTGCTCTTGGAGCTACCCTGCATCTGACTGATCTGGCCAAGCAGACTGTCCATAACATTTTCCTGATCTTCGCTTTCCTTAGAATCTGAACTATCACTCTGGTCTGCAGAAGCTTTCTCATTATCCTTTACTTCTGTAAGTTTTCCCTCTGCCTTTTCCTTTCTGGCGTCATCTGTCAAAACGATATTAATCCTTGAATTGGTAAATGTGACAGACTCTACTTTTCCATTATCAACTAATTTCAGGAATTTATCATAGCTGATCTCAGAAGCGCTTCCGCCCTGCATCATAGAATATAGGCCCATAACAACAAAAGTAACCAACAAGGTAGTGAACAAAATAATTCCCCAACCCTGTCGGTTCTTGTTCGGACCTTTGTTTTTATTGTTATTCTCCATTTTTTTCCTCCAAAACTTAAATAGTGGTTATTTTCCAGCAAATCTTTTACCTTATTTGTAAAAAAACAACTACTTCCTACCATTATAAATAGTGGTTTTCCATAAATCAATAAAAAGATTATGAAAATATTGTAAAAACGTGCCGTTTCATAGTATACTAGAAAAGTAATGCCTGTTTATAACAGATTTATCTGTTAATAATAGTAATAACAGTTCGGCAAAATTTATAGTAAGGAAGATAAAACGATGAAAATTGGATTTGATAATGACAAATATCTGAAAATGCAGTCCGAACATATCCGCGAGCGTATCGGAAAATTCGGTGGAAAGCTCTATCTTGAATTCGGTGGAAAGCTTTTTGATGACTATCATGCTTCCCGTGTACTTCCGGGATTTGAACCTGACAGCAAGCTGCGTCTCTTAAAGGAGCTCAGCGACCAGGCTGAGATCGTCTTTGCAATCAGTGCAAAAGACATTGAAAAGAATAAGATTCGTGGGGATCTTGGTATCACTTATGATTCAGACGTGATCCGCCTGATCGGTACTTACCGTGAGCAGGGACTTTTCGTTGGAAGTGTAGTAATCACACAGTTCTCCGGACAGGAAAGTGCACTTCTGTTCAAGAACCGTCTTGAGAACCTTGGAATCTCTGTATACATTCATTACAACATTCCGGGATATCCGTCCAACATTCCACTGATCGTCAGTGAGAATGGTTACGGAAAGAACGATTATATCGAGACTTCACATCCGCTTGTTATTGTAACAGCTCCGGGACCTGGAAGTGGAAAGATGGCTGTCTGCCTGTCTCAGTTATATCAGGAGCACCAGCGCGGAATCGAAGCCGGATATGCGAAGTTCGAGACATTCCCTATCTGGAATCTGCCGCTGAAGCACCCGGTAAACCTCGCTTATGAGGCTGCTACAGCTGACCTTAACGATGTAAATATGATCGACCCATATCATCTTGAAGCTTATGGTGTAACAACTGTAAACTACAACCGTGACGTAGAGATCTTCCCTGTTTTAAATACAATCTTCGAGAAGATCTACGGTTCCAGCCCATACAAATCACCTACAGACATGGGGGTAAATATGGCCGGAAATTGTATCTGTGATGATGAAGCCTGCCGTGAAGCTTCCCGCCAGGAGATCATCCGACGCTACTATGCAGCACTCAATGCGCTTCTGAAAGGTGATGCTTCTGAGAAAGAAGCTGAGAAGATCGAGCTTCTTATGAATATGGAAGGAATCACTGTTTCTGACCGAAAAGTTGCTGTCAAAGCACTGGAGCGTGCTCAGCAGACAGGCGGACCTGCTGCCGCACTGGAGCTTGAAGATGGACGCATCATCACCGGAAAAACTTCCAACCTGCTCGGTGCGAGCGCTGCCCTTCTTGTAAACGTACTGAAGGAATTTGCCGGCATCGACCACAATGTCCATATCATCTCTCCGGAAGCAATTGAACCGATTCAGAAATTGAAAGTGGATTACCTGAACAGCAAGAACCCTCGTCTTCACACAGACGAGATCCTGATTGCACTTTCCGCAAGTGCTGCTGTCAATCCGATCGCTGAGCTTGCACTCTCCCAGCTTCCAAAACTGAAAGGATGCCAGGCTCATACTTCCGTAATGCTTTCAAGTGTTGATATCAAGACATTTAAAAAACTTGGTGTACAGCTCACAAGTGAAGCTGTGAACGAACGTCAGATTTTAAGCTAAAGACAAATCCTTACCAATACAGAAAGATATCACAAAAACCTCTCTGCGGTTTCAGGTATAACCACCTGCTGTCTGAGAGGTTTTTTTCTGCATTTCTCCCATTTTACAAAGCTTTTTCGCCTTCCTTCTTTACATTACTTCGTCAAAATCACTTCATCCCATCTTTTTTCTATGTTTTTATCAAAAAAGTATTGTAATTTTTTTCTGAATAGGTGTATACTTGGAAAGTATTTTTTTTGATAACAACTATTCACGGAGGAGGAAAGACACTATGGCAGTAAAATATGTATTTGTTACAGGCGGAGTTGTATCCGGTCTTGGAAAAGGAATTACAGCTGCATCTTTGGGACGACTTTTGAAAGCGCGTGGTTACACTGTAACTATGCAGAAATTCGATCCTTACATCAATATTGACCCTGGTACAATGAACCCAGTACAGCACGGAGAAGTTTTTGTTACAGATGACGGTGCAGAAACTGACCTTGACCTTGGTCATTACGAAAGATTTATCGATGAAAGCCTGACAAAGAATTCCAATGTTACAACAGGAAAGATCTATTGGTCCGTTCTTCAGAAAGAACGCCGCGGAGATTTCGGTGGAGGAACCGTTCAGGTAATCCCTCATATTACAAATGAGATCAAGAGCCGTTTCTACCGTAATCCGGCTGCAACAGATACTGAGATTGCTATCATTGAGGTCGGTGGAACTGTTGGTGATATTGAAAGCCAGCCTTTCCTTGAATCCATCCGTCAGTTTCAGCATGAACGCGGAGCAGAAAATGTTATCCTGATCCATGTTACGCTGATTCCTTATTTAAGAGCATCTCAGGAAATGAAGACAAAACCGACACAGGCAAGTGTAAAAGAACTTCAGGGAATGGGAATCCAGCCGGATATCATTGTCTGCCGTTCCGAATATCCACTGGATGATGCAATGAGAAACAAGATTTCTCTGTTCTGTAATCTCCCGGCTGACCATGTACTTCAGAACCTGGACGTAGAATATCTCTACGAGGCACCACTTGCCATGGAGAAAGAACATCTTGCACAGGTTGTATGCGAGTCTCTGCATCTTGACTGCCCGGAACCAGATCTTACAGACTGGACTGAGATGGTTGAAAACCTTCGTCATCCAACACAGGAAGTGACTGTAGCACTGGTTGGAAAATATATCCAGCTTCATGACGCATACATCAGTGTTGTAGAAGCGTTAAAGCACGGCGGAATTTACACACACACAACAGTAAATATCAAATGGATCGATTCCGAAACTGTAACAGAAGAAAATGCTGAAGAACTCTTCTCTGACGTAAGCGGTATTCTTGTTCCTGGTGGATTTGGCCATCGTGGTGTAGAAGGTAAGATCACAGCGATCAAATACGCCCGTACACACAACGTTCCGTTCCTTGGTCTCTGCCTTGGTATGCAGCTGTCTATCGTTGAATTTGCAAGAAATGTCATCGGTTACAAAGACGCACACAGCATGGAACTCAATCCAGATACAACTCATCCGGTCATCCACATCATGTCCGATCAGATTGGTATTGAAGATATTGGCGGTACTTTAAGACTTGGTTCTTATCCATGTGTACTTAAAGACAACTCCCTTGCTTATAAACTGTATGGAAAGAAAGAGATTGAAGAGCGTCATCGTCATCGTTATGAAGTAAACAATGACTACCGTGAAGTTCTTGAAGAAAACGGAATGTCCCTTTGCGGACTTTCACCGGACAGCCGTATTGTAGAGATGGTTGAGATTCCTTCTCATCCATGGTTTATCGCAACTCAGGCGCATCCGGAGCTGAAATCCAGACCAAACAGACCGCATCCACTGTTCAAGGGATTCGTTGAAGCTGCACTGGAGAATCAGAAAGAGAAAAATAAATAGCAAAATTTTAAAAGTCACACTCTAAAGTGGACTCAAAAAAGGATTTGATCGTATCTGGCAAAACCCAGATGAATCAAATCCTTTTTCTATCTGACGACAGGTTCTTAAATCCCTGTCCTTCACTTATTATCAGCAGATTTCTTTTTCTCTACTCTCTTTTTCATGATCAGCTCTTCAATCTTCCATCCTGCCCAGCCCGAGAATAGTCCGACAATCAATCCGCCGAGAACGTCGGTCGGATAATGTACCCCTACATATAATCTCGATAATGCGATCAAAGTAGCCAATACCATTGCCGCAATTCTCCATTTCTTCGGAAACACTTCCTTGCACCTATAAATTGCAAATGCTGATGCAAAGGATGCACATGTATGACCGGAAGGGAAAGAAAAATCCTTCTGTTTCTCAATCATAAGTTCTAATTCCTGTATCACTTCATACGGCCTTATTCTGGCAACCACATTCTTTATCGCCACATTTGTGATCAGTGTTCCTATAATAAGTGCCAACGCTGATGCAAGCCCGGCCTTTCTTGTCTTCTTAGGAATCAGTAGAACAATCGTTAGAAGAATCCAGAAGATTCCAAAATCTCCAAGATGCGTGATCCCTTTCCAGAACCAGTCCATCCAGTCGTGACGGATATATTCTTGAATAAAAAGCAGAATATTCTGATCTAATTGTAAAATAGTGTCCATTTCCTTTTTTCACCTCTTTCAAATCATTTTCCCAGAACGGTTTCTTTCAAAAACAATTCCTTCACTACAGATTCATATACTACACATTTCTCACATTTCTTAATCTTCTTGAAATACTTCCTTCCATCTGTAAAGATGGGATGAAGATAGAACCACATTTCTTTCATCTTATAAAGAATCGTTCGGTCTCCTGACATTTCTTCACAATATGCCGCATAGAGAACATCATGGAATTTCTTTAGCTCTTCTATCGTTGCGGCACTTCCGCCTTTTAGCTTTCTTCCAAGTGCCGGATCAGCCAGCACGCCGCGCCCCATCATCACAGTATCTGTCTGTGGAAATCTTATTTTCAACTGTTCCATGTCCTCCACAGAACAGATATCCCCATTATAGCAAAGCGGATGTTCGCTATGTTCCACTGCCCATGCATATGTATCAAGCTTTGGTGTGTTCTTATAGAACTCCTTCTGCACACGCGGATGAATGATCAGCTCCTTCAGCGGATATTTATTATAGATAGGAAGGATTGTCTCAAACTCCTCCGGATCTTCCATTCCGATTCTTGTTTTGATTGAGATTTCCAGATTACATTTTGCAAAAACCGCATCCAGAAATCGATCCAGCTTCTGTGGCTCATCCAAAAATCCCGCTCCTCTTCCCTTCGTCACAACAGTTCTAGACGGACATCCAAGATTCAGGTTCACTTCTTTATATCCGTAATCTTCAAGTTTCTTTGCTGTGCATAAGAAATCTTCCACATTATTCGTAAGAATCTGCGGCACTGCATACATTCCCTGATTATGCTCCGGCATCACATCCTTTTTCTCTCTTGTGCTGAAATGTCCTTTCTGATTCGGACTGATAAACGGAATAAAATACTTATCAAATCCGTCAAAGCACTGATGTAATGCATTTCTATAAATATGTCCTGTGATCCCCTCCAATGGGGCAAGATATAAATTCATTGATCGTTCTCCTGACTTTTTCCACTTCTTTGCATTGTTTTTAACAGTAATAACATTTTTATCATACCCCGACTTTCTTGTCAAGAATATTTACTTATGCTAAACTAATGTATATAAGAAAAAATGGGAGGATTTATTTGTTTATGAATACACTAAAAAAATTCATCCACTACTATGGCCCGTACAAAACGGTCTTTTTTATTGACCTTCTCTGTGCAGCCATTATCAGTCTTGTGGATCTTGCTTATCCACAGATTCTACGAAGTGCGACCAAGACACTTTTTACTCAGGATAAAGCAATTATCCTGCAGGCGCTTCCGTGGATCGCGATCGGACTCTTTATGATGTATGTCATCCAAAGCTTCTGCAAATATTATGTCAGCTGTCAGGGACATATCATGGGCGCTAAGATGGAGCGGGATATGCGTCAGGAACTCTTCGAACACTATGAAGAGCTGTCCTTTTCCTATTACAGTCAGAACAACTCCGGTCAGATGATGAGTAAGCTGGTCAGTGACCTGTTCGACATTTCCGAGTTTGCACACCATGGCCCGGAGAACTTATTTATCTCATTAGTTAAGATCGTCGGATCCTTTATTTTCCTTTTCTTAATTAATAAGAAGCTGGCTCTTCCGCTGATCGTACTTGTGATCCTGATGTTTCTCTTCTCTTTCCGTCAGAACCAGAAGATGCAGCGCACCTTTATGGAAAACAGAAAGAAAATCGGTGATGTCAACGCAAGCCTTCAGGACACATTATCCGGAATCCGTGTTGTCCAGTCTTTTACAAATGAAGAGATCGAAAAGGAAAAATTCCAGAAGAGCAATCACGCCTTCCTTGTCTCCAAGAAAGACAATTACAGATGCATGGGCGAATTCATGAGCTCCAATCTCTTTTTCCAGGGAATGATGTATCTGGTCACACTTGTATACGGCGGCTATCTGATTGCCAACAATGAAATGTCAGCTGCTGATCTTGCGATGTATGCTCTTTATATCGGAATCTTTATCAGCCCAATCCAGATTCTCGTAGAGCTGATGGAAATGATGCAGAAAGGACTTTCCGGTTTCCGCCGTTTCCTTGATGTTATGGAGACAGAACCTGAGATTCAGGATGCACCGGATGCAGTAGAACTCAAAGATGTGAAAGGCCGTGTCTGCTACGAAGATGTCTCCTTCCATTACAGCGACGATGAAACGACTGTTCTCTCTCACGTATCGATCGAGATTCCTGCTGGGAAGTCAGTTGCATTGGTCGGTCCATCCGGCGGTGGAAAGACAACAATCTGTTCCCTGTTGCCTCGCTTCTACGATGTAACTGGCGGACGCGTCACAGTAGACGGACAGGATATCCGCTCTCTTACATTGAAGAGTCTTAGAAGCCAGATCGGTGTCGTTCAGCAGGATGTCTACCTCTTCTCCGGTTCCATCCGCGACAACATTGCCTATGGCAAGCCGGATGCGACAGAAGAAGAAATCATCGAAGCAGCAAAATGTGCGAACATCCACGACTTTATCATGGAACTGCCTGATCAGTACGATACATTTGTCGGCGAGCGCGGCGCAAGACTTTCCGGTGGTCAGAAACAGCGTATCTCGATTGCCCGTGTCTTCTTAAAGAATCCACCGATCCTGATCCTTGATGAAGCAACCAGTGCTCTTGATAACGAGAGTGAACGCTGGATCCAGCACAGTCTGGAAGAACTGTCCAAGAACAGAACGACCATCACAATCGCACACCGTCTGTCCACGATTAAAAATGCAGATGAGATTATTGTTATTACAGAAAATGGTATCGCAGAGCGCGGAACACATGAAACTCTGCTTGAGAAAAATGGTATTTATGCCGGATATTATAATATGATGTAACTGTTCAGAGCCAAGCAAAATTTCATAAAACAGGTGTAAAATGCTTGCATTTTTAAGACTGTTTTTGAAATTTTATTTGGCGGATACGCCACACCGACGAAATGCGTAGCATTTTGGAGGTTGGCTCTGAACAGTTACAATATAGCATAAAATAAGAATCTCCCGTAGAAATCAGTATTTTCATACTTGAACTTCTTCGGGAGATTCGCATTTTTGTTGTTTCGGGTAACTATTCTTACTCTTCTACTTCAATCTTACGGATTGTTTTCTTTGCAATCTCATCCTTGATTGCTTCGATGAATTCTCCAAGATCCTTAGAACCTTCATCTCCAAGATATCTGCTTCTTACAGATACTTTCTGCTCTTCCTCTTCCTTCGCTCCAACGATCAGCATATATGGAACTCTGTTCAGACGAGCCTCACGGATCTTGTATCCCATCTTCTCGGAACGTCCGTCTACTGAGCAACGGATATTTGCTTCTTTCAGCTGTGCTTCCACTTTCGCAGCGTAATCATTGTATTTATCAGAAATCGGGATCACACGAACCTGCTCCGGACACAGCCATGTCGGGAACATTCCTGCATATTTCTCGATCAGCCATGCCAGTGTTCTCTCGTAGCATCCCATAGATGTACGGTGGATGATGTACGGACGCTGTTTGTCACCATTCTCATCGATATAGTACATATCAAACTGCTCAGCAAGAAGTGCATCCCACTGAATTGTGATCATTGTGTCTTCCTTACCATATACGTTCTTCGCATTGATATCAACTTTCGGTCCGTAGAAAGCAGCCTCTCCGACATCCTCTACGAATGGAATGTTGAGTTCCTGAAGCATTGTACGGATATGACCTTCTGTCTCTTCCCATACTTCCGGTGCTCCGATGTATTTCTTAGTATCTTTCGGATCCCATTTAGAAAGGTGATATGTTACATCCTCTTCTACTCCGAGAACCTGCAGACAGTACTGTGCAAGTGCGATACAATCTTTGAACTCCTTTACCATCTGATCCGGTCTTACGACCAAATGTCCCTCAGAGATCGTGAACTGACGAACACGTGTCAGACCATGCATCTCTCCGGAATCCTCGTTACGGAACAGTGTAGATGTCTCACCATAACGAAGCGGAAGATCACGGTAGCTATGCTGCTCTGCTTTGTATACATAATACTGGAACGGACATGTCATCGGACGAAGAGCAAATACTTCTTTGTCTTTCTCCTCATCTCCTAAAACGAACATTCCTTCTTTATAGTGATCCCAATGTCCGGAAATCTTATAAAGATCGCTCTTTGCCATAAGTGGTGTCTTTGTACGGATATATCCACGTTTTTCCTCTTCATCCTCGATCCAGCGCTGCAATTCCTGCATGATAATAACACCGTTTGGCATGATCAGCGGAAGTCCCTGTCCGATTACATCTACCGTTGTGAAAAGCTTCATCTCACGGCCAAGTTTGTTATGATCACGTTTCTTTGCTTCCTCTAACTGTGTCAGATGCTCTTTCAGCTCATCCTTTGTTGCATAAGCTGTACCATAGATACGTGTCAGCATATGCTTGTTCTCATCACCTCTCCAGTAAGCTCCTGAAGATGATAACAGCTTGAATGCTTTGATTCCCTTTGTGCTCATCAGGTGTGGGCCTGCACATAAGTCAACCCAGTCTCCCTGAGAATAGAAGGAAATCTCTTCTCCTTCCGGAAGATCCTCGATCAGTTCAACCTTGTATGGCTCATTTTTCTCTTTGAAAAATGCGATCGCATCCTCTCTTGATTTTGTAAATCTTTCGATCTTAGCGCCCTTCTTGATGATCTTCTTCATCTCTTTCTCGATTGCGTCAAGATCGTCTCTTGAAAATGACTGACATTCAAAGTCATAATAAAATCCTGTATCGATAGAAGGTCCGATTGCAACCTTTGCCTCTGGGAAAAGTGTCTGAACAGCTTCTGCCATAACGTGGGATGCTGTGTGACGAAGTACAGCCAGTCCCTTCTCATCTCTTGCTGTAAGGATGTTCAGTTCACAGTCTTTATCAAGAACTGTACGAAGGTCTACAACCTCTCCGTCTACTTCTCCTGCACAGGCTGCGCGTGCAAGTCCTTCACTGATGTCAAATGCAACGTCGATTACTGATTTTGCTTCTGAATATTCTTTTTTTGATCCATCTTTTAATGTAATAATCATTTTCGCTTCCTCCTATTTTCTTCAAGTAACTATGCATGCTTTCATTCGGGGATTCTATGGAAAAAGAAAAGACTTCATCTGTCCCCTGCACTCACATGCAAGGGACGGATAAAGTCTGATTATCAATTACTTTACTATCCGCGGTTCCACCCTTTTTGTTTTCAAGATCACAGTAAATGTACTGCTTTAAAACCACTTCATTCATGATTATAACGGAATCACCGGACCGGATTGGGGCCACTCAGAGGTAGTCTTCAAATGATTCCTGCTAAGATACTTCCAGCAAATGTATCTCTCTCTGTAACATTCCACATCCTACTCGTCTCGTCATCGTGTTATCGGCTAAGAACTATGTTGCTTTATAATCCTTAACTTCTTCTGACCATCATTATAGCATTCAATCGAGGATTGTCAACGCTATTTTTACAGTTTTTCAGTTTTTTAGATAATCTTCTTTTTCTTGAAGATCAAAATACAGATCACGATAATGACAATACTAAGTGCCATTACCGCCGGATATCCATTTTCAAGTCCAGGCATATCTTTAAAGTTCATTCCAAACCATCCCGTGATCAATGTCAATGGGAAGAAAATCGTAGAAATCACTGTTAAAAACTGCATGTTGTTATTCTGTCTATTGTCAATCTGAGACTGGTAAGCCTCCTTTACCTGACGGGCATATTCCAACAGATGAGAAGTACGGCTCATCAGACGGTCTGCACGGTCAGTAAGTGTTCCGAAGTATTTCAATTGATCATTCAAAAACAATCCATTCTCGTTCTCTTCAAGCTCTTTTGTCAAGTCCATCATCTCATCATAATAGCTTCTCAGATTCAGAAGTTCCCTTCGGATCGGCATCAGTCGATTCTGAACAGTGTCCGTATGATCCTGAGATACATCCTCTTCCATCCGAAGAAGTCTGCGCTCATAAGCCACAAGGATCTCCAGATCACGGCTCATAAATTCTGCAATGTAATTATAGAGGAATCTCTCTTTCGTCTCACCCTGATGCATTCGTTTCCTCTTAATCCTACTAATAAGTCGCTCTGAAAATGTCTCGTCATCTACGATAACAACATTATTTTCATTTACAAACATGTACATTCGGTATCTGCTTCCTAATACATCAAGAAGCTTTGGAATGCAGAAAGTTCCTACCATACATTCCTGCTGATTCTCAATCTTACAGAATCCGATCTTCGCAATCTGGATCTCACTTTCATATATGATCCCTGCTGTTGCCAGTGTCTCCTCCGCATGATCGGAATCTGTGAGGAACACAGCAGGACACTTTTCTTTCTCCCATTCTTCCTGACTAATCTCTGTCAGACGTTCCCCGAATTTATAGATCATTCTATCACCTTATTTTCTGTCTGTTGTACAGCCACCTCCAACTGACTTACACTGTTCACTGCTGCTTTCGCATAGGCTTCCTGATAAAGAAGTTCCTGTGAGTTAATTGGCTGTCCCTTACATTCTACCACAGAATAGGTTCCTTTTGCATCCTCCTTTCGCGCTTTTTTGTTATCACTTAACATCAGATCAAAAAGATCCTGCAGACGTTTCTTTAATCGTTCGGAATAGACCGGCGCTGCAACCTCTACACGCTTTACTGTATTTCGTGTCATAAAATCAGCTGAACCGATATAATACTGTGCTACTTCTCCTTTTCCGAAGATGTAGATTCTGGAATGCTCCAGGAATCTTCCGACAGCACTGATCACATGAATGTTCTCTGTCTCACCTTCCACCCCCGGGATCAGACAGCAGATACCTCTGATGATCATATCAATCTTCACACCGGCCTTAGACGCATCGATCAATTTATCAATGATACGCTTATCTGTCAAAGAATTCATTTTCAGACCGATATATGCAGTCTCGCCATTTTTCTGTTTCTGGATCTGTTCCTCGATTTTCTCGATCACTTTAGACTGAAGGCATTTTGGTGCAACGAGTAAATGCTCCATGTCTTCAACTACTTCCCCTTTAGCAAGTGCCTGGAACACTCTTGCTGCATCCATTCCGAGCTGCTCATCCGCCGTCATAAGAGAAAGGTCTGTATAAAGTCTTGCTGTCTTCTCGTTGTAGTTTCCGGTTCCGATCTGTGTGATGTACTGGATTCCATTTGCTCCTCTGCGTGTGATCAGGCAAAGTTTGGAATGCACTTTATAATGCTCCAGTCCATAAATAATCTGGCATCCGGCCTCCTCAAGCATTCTGGACCAGCGGATATTATTCTCCTCATCAAACCGTGCACGAAGTTCTACTAAAACAACAACTTCCTTTCCATTTTCTGCTGCCTCGCAAAGTGCCTCTATGACCTTGCTCTGTTTCGCCAATCGATACAATGTCATCTTAATAGAAATGACACTGTCATCCTCTGCTGCTTCTGTCAGCATTTTCAGGAAAGGTCTGATGGAATCATATGGATAAGATAACAGTTTATCTTCCTGTGTGATCTGCTGCAAAATACTCTGTCCATCCTTGAATTCCGGACTCTTCTGCGGCACGCGTTTTTCATAGAAGAGCTCTGTGTTTCTACGCAGAAGGTCCTGAACCTGGAATACGAAAGAAACATCCAGCGGTGCTTCGCTTCGGAATACTCTGTCCTGAGTTACATCCAGATATCTGCACAATGCGTCTACAACTGTTTCATCCATCTCTCTGGAAAGATCGATACGTACCGGAGAGAGTTTCTTTCTCTGCTTCATCAGATCTTCCATAAATTCACGGTAATCAAGGTCTTCATCGTATGCTGCGTCTGCATCGATATCCGCATTTCTGACTACTTTTAATAATGATTTACCTTTTACCTTATAGCCCTTGAAGACCTTTCCGATGTAATGAAGGATCAGCTCTTCAATGAGCATATATCTTCCTTTTCCACCAGGAAGCTCAACCATTCTTGTCAGCATATTATTGGAACATGGAATGATTCCGATTCTTTCTTTCTTATTTCTTGTCTCAAGAACAACGACTGCGTAAATTTCTCCATTTTTTAAGAAAGGAAATGGTTATCTCTTACTCACAATTGTCGGTGAACTTAAAGGCATGATTTCTTTCATGAAATATTTTTCAAGAAACTTTTTCTCATCTGATTTTGCTGAAGCATGATTGATAAATGTAATTCCATAATCTTCAATCTTCTTCATCAGCTTCTCATAAGCTTTATCTTTTCTCTGATTCAACTTCTTAACTTCTTTAATGATTGCACGAATCTGTTCTGCTGAAGTCATCTTTGTCTTATTCTCTCTGATCTCTGTGCTGATCAGCATCTGATCCTGCAGGGAACCCACGCGCACACGGAAGAATTCATCCAGATTGCTCTGATAGATTGATACAAATGTCATACGCTCACACAATGGTACCTCTGGGTTCTCTGCTTCCTCCAATACTCTTTCGTTGAACTTTAACCAGGATAATTCACGGTTCATGTATACATTACTCATTTTATTTTCTCCATTCTTTAACACATTTTGTTGTCCTCTTAAATGTAAAGCTGACAACATTCTTTTCCATTTTTCTGTTTTATTTTACAAATGCTGCTTTACATTCTGATATGATTTATGTTAAATCCAGATAAAATCCGCCTGATAACTTAAAGGGGCCTGGCTTCCGCCAGACCCCTCTGCTTATTTTCTGCTTGTTTTCACCCGGTTAGTTGCTGTTTACAGATAACCTGTACACAGTAACTCCATTACTCTTTGCGCCTTCTTGTTATCAATAATCCAGCCACTATAGCAATTCCGGCAAGCAGTAATATTACTTTATTGTTTGTATCAGCCAATGTTGGAACTGAGATCTGTTTGTTGTTCTCCACGGTAACAGCCACATCATTCTCCAAAGTTCCTTTTTCATTCGTATACGTTACAGTGTAACCCTGCGACTCTCCATCCATCTCATGGACTTCGTATTGTAAACCACTTGGAACTTCAGTAAATGTAATCGTCTGTCCATGGCTTAATGTAAAGTTTCCAGCGCCTCCATTCAATGGCATCGTGCCATTCACATCATTCTGACCTTTTTCTGTCACAACATAGGATAATTCTTTTGGATAACTGTCACTTCCCGTCAACTGCAGATTGAAGTTAAAGTCTTTGCTCTTATTACCACCAGAACCCGTAACTGTTTTAGCCACAGATAAGTTTACTTTCTTATCCAATTTATCTACCATTGTAAATGTCTGGACTTCTGTTGTATCTATAATGGTAATCTTCATATCATCAGCCAGCTTATACCCATCCGGGGCAGAGACTTCATGCAATGTATACTCACCAGGTGTAATTCCTTCAAATTCTTCCGGTGCATTCTCAGTGATCCAGTCCTGAACAATGTTACCCTGACCGTCAAGCAGCTGCAAATGGGCGTTTACAACATACTTACCATCGTCATCCACTTTTGCAAACTGAACTTTCGTAGGATTCTCCGTTGTTATCTTGGTGTTTGTGATAATTGTGTCTCCATTTCCATTCTTCGATACATAGTGCCAACGTTTATAGGTATTATTCTCATATGGCTTATGTGGTGTTTCAATTTCACTCCACTCTGAAGCTTCCACTTCTGTGTATTCTGTTGGCATAGAATATCCTGATCGGCCCAGGATTGCTGGTTCAGTATCTAACACTTGTACGTCCATTACTTTTACGCCATAATAATCGCGGCCAGAACCATCTGATCGGAATTCCAACCAAAATTCTGTAGATGGAATATTTAATGTAGCTGTCTTGAGTGAAAATCCACCATATTTATCTGAACGATACAGTTTTCCATCTTTATAATAATACACACAAAACCAATCGTAGCTAACTGATTCCGTCTGGTATTGTATCGTCACTGCTAATCCTTTGCCCGGCTTCTCTGTATACGATACGGAATATCCATCCACCGGTGCTTCTTTCACGGAATAAACATATTCCTTTCCATCTGAATCGTATTTTGGAATACCGGAAAATTCGTATTTCCAGTCCGTTCCTGCATTCACAGTCTGTGTCTGATATTCCACACCATTCTGTAATAAACGAACTGTAATTTCACTTGGTCTTGATGGATCATTATTATCATCCCAGACTTTTTCCCCTTTCACAGTAGTCAATTTTGTATTCACTACATCTACTGACTGCTGATCCATGTCGGTTCCATATGTATATCCGGCACTGTACTTATCAGACTTTTCTTTTACTGTATACTTGCACTGTTCATGCGTTCCTTCGTTGCTGTATTTCGGTAAATCCTCAACCGTCAGTTTCCAGTTATCCGATTTCTTAACGATAACATCTTTCAGATACTTCCCATCCTGATAGATCTCAAAATCAATAGAATCTGGTCTTCCATTCACATCCTCTCCATCGTTCCAGTATTTATTGAGCTGCAGCGTTGTCTTCTCTGAATCAAACATTTCAAGCTCAACGTCTGTGTCTTTCACTTCAAATGCAATATCCTCATTTGTCACATATCCATCTGGAGCGGAAACTTCATGCAGTACATAACTTCCTGGTTCCAATGAAACTTCAAAGACCTGGTCGGCTACGGTAGTCCACTTAATCGGCTCAATATCTTCACTGTCGTAGATTCCCCGTCCGGTAATCTGTAACGTGGCGCCACCAAGCAGAACTCCTTCATGATTTACTTTTCGCACCTTTACCTTTGGATTCTCCTCTGGGGACGGCACTACTTCATGATAGGTCGTCTCAGAATTAATTTCTTTCTCAATTCCATTGACCTTTGTAATCTTAGAGGTATTCTCAATCCGGACGGATTCCACATTCACAACTGTAGGTATGAGAATATGACCAGTCTGTCCGGCCGCCAGTCTCTTGATTATGAAAGTCAGCTTACGCCCTTCTTTCCTCACTGAAATTCTTGGTGACTCGCTTGCTGGCACACCTTCCGAATCATCTAGCGCAAACTTAATGTTATCGTAATCTAAAACCAGTCCTTCTGGGATTGTATCTTCAACAACTATATTTTCCATTGGAAGTTCACTGCTTGTATTCCTGATACTAAGCTTATAATTAAGTGACGTATCAATAAATACCTTGGTCGGTTCTTCTGCTGTACCACTTGCCGGATCCGACGTCTTATGTAATTCAGGGTTCAAATCTTTTAATGTAATTTCACTGTCCGATGTTAATGACGTAGTAATGTTAGAATCCCCCTGTGTCGTATAAACAGCCGCTGTATTATATGCAATTTTGTCAAATCCATTACTGTCATCAGGTGCTGTCATCGTCACATATACTGCTAGAGAGTCTTTGTTTTTGAACACGAAGCTGTTTCCATCAGTTGCCTTGCTACAATCTACGGCAATTGCTGTAACTTCACTTAGATCAGACGGTTGAAACCGGCTCCAGGTATTTGAATTATTAATATTAAAATCCTCACCTGTAAATAAATCCCTGTCCTTTGTTGAATAATATACAATCGGATTACACTTCACACTTGTGCTTCCATTGCTATACTTCTCTGCGATCTCAGCTACATCTACACTTTTAAACGTACCATGCCATCCAGAACGTATGAACTCTGTTTTACCATCATTTATCCGATCAGCCCCCTGTTCCAGAATATCATAAAATACGAGATTGGAGGCTTTTGCATTATCGGACTGACTATATTCCAAGCGATAAGTATATTCCCCCTTCGGTGACGTGACTGCGTCTTTTTTCACATATGCGTTGTCTGTGCTTGCAGACTTGACCGATTTATCAAACCCCCAGCTGTACGCATCCACCGGAATATAATTCGTAGATGCCTTTGCATAGGTAATAAAATCTTTGTTTTCCTCATCCAACGACTGATAGTACTTCTGTTCTGTAATCGTATTTAACACTCCGGATTTTCCATATGGTGTCGTACGTGTCGATGTTGTATTAACGAATGCTACATCATTTTCCACCGTCGTCCCTTTTTCCACGATATTTTTATATGTATTGCGAAGCATATAGGTAAACATAAATCCGGTTACTTTCACATCACTGGGTGCATTACATTCAATTACCATCATCGTTCTGTTCGAGCCTTCCCAGTTCTCTTCAAATCGGACATGATAAAGTTCTTCCTTAAGAACCGTACCACTGGTTGGCTTCTCCCTGGTATTTGCGGTAATATAGTAACCATCCACTGTATCAACATTTACTGTTGTACCGGCAGGTAACAAATCATAGAATACACCACTGGTCACAGGCGTTTTCCTGAATACAGATGTATTATAGTTCCAGCTGACAAGCGTCATTTTATTATCCTGTACTCCATTCACAACATCTGCCACAACCGTACTCTGCCCATCTGCTGACTTTTCAGTATACTGATAATACTGTGAGTCATCCAGTTCATAAACTACTCTGTCTGCTGGATTATTCCCACCTAAATTGTTCGTTGCATGAAAAAATGCAGTACCTTCTTTTCCCTTCTCCCATATACTACACTCTGACTGATCCTTAAAAATAGACGTCGTATTTAAAGTCATGTCTGCACTTACAAGGCTTTTTATATGATCCGTAGGTTTTATCTGAAATACTCCCCGTACGCTCAACGATGTACGGTAAAATTCAGATCCATGCTGCACTTTGTATCCTGCAACACCATCCGGTAGTGTTACATTACTGTTCCCTTTATCATTCACACTTACCGTCTTAAAATAAACCCACCGATCTGTATTTGCATATCTGACATAAATGTCGATACCTTCATAGTCTGATGTATTCCCGTGCGTTCCAGTTTCAACCCATACACCTTCATTACACTCTGCATCAGATTCACTCAGATAGATTTCCAGCTGTCGGATATAATAATCATTATCATAGAGTGCGACATTGCCCGTATTTGGCTCCCATACATATTTTGCTGCCGGGCGTCCTGAACTGTACATCACATCACCAGATTTTCCATCCATCAATTCAATTACTCGTTTAGCAGCCTGATAGGTTCTGCTATCTTCCTCCCAGGTTACAGCAGAATTTCTTGAAGTACCATTATATGATACCGTCCATCCCATGGATACTTCCTTGTTATCATATACAAGAGCTTCATTTCCTCCATCTATTTTTCTCACATTTCCTACCTGTGAATTACTTCCATCATTTCGCTTATCAAATTCTCCCCGTGGATATTCTGCATCATGAATCGTCACAGTACCCTCAGCCAACCGCTCCTGTTTATATTCTGATTTCCATGTAGTCTTTAATACAGCCGTGTTACTGAGAACCCGTCCAAATTGTGGAATATCAACCAATAATGATCTTGGATATTTCATAACAACCGTTGAATCCCAGTAATCCGTTTCCGTTCCATTAACGACCTTTACAGAATCTTCTTCTGTCAGTCCTGATGAGCTTGTTGTCCATCCTACAACAGTTCCTTCATGCACCGTATCTTCTGACCAGACAGCTGAAAACGGAGCATTCCCATCTACCTGCGCACGCCAGGTCCAGGCTACATAAAAGTAATCCTCCGCATCCAGTGGCTTCTCTCCCCAGGAGTCTTGCCAGGAATAGTACACATCGTTTCTTAACAAACTGGCTTTTGGACTTCTATAGGTATGCATCTCGTCTGTCAATATAACTTCATCCTTCATATCGGATTGATATGCTGCATCTGCATTCGTAATATCAAAATCTGTATCAACATTCACTGTCACAGGTACGTTTCCCTGATAATAATCATATCCGTTGATATAATCCATCGTTCCATCATCATAGTCCATGGCACCACCAGGAATCTTATAAGCATAAGCACTGTAGCTAATCGTAAAATCAAGACCTGTGCCGCCTGATATTGGCTGGTTATTGATTAAATAATAATAATTGCCAGCATCCTCTATATCCTGTAAAAACGTATAATTGTCCTTGTCATTTCCATCAATGTACGAGAAGTACATTCCACTACTTGTAGAAGGATATCTCGGAATACTGCTGCTTACATTATTAGTTCCTGTCCATTCTCCCTCCCAGTCTTTCCAGATATATTTTGGAACTTTAATCTGTACTGCACCTGCTGGCAACACACTTGTCCCCACAGACTGATTTAACTCATATCTAAGATGAAGTGTGGAAACAAATGAATTATATTTGTATCCTGTATAATGCCATTCCAGATTATTGTTATAATTATCCACATAGCTGTTGTTGGCATTTGTCCACTCGGCTCCGAATGTATAGGAAAATCCTTTGGATGTATACTTCTTCAACACTGGCTTATAATTTGCATAATATGTGACGGATTCATTAATCGTAGTATCTTTTGTAAGCTTTGTTCCCTTACCATCCTCCTGTGTATACCAGCCTTCCAGATAGTAATTAGCAAGTCTGGCTCCCGGGATTGTATTCAGACTTGTACCTGCCGGGATTGTTTTCGTTTTTGAATTCATCGTACCAGTACCCACAGATGATTTCGGGTTAAACGTAACTGTAACATCGTTCTTCTTCCACTGTGCAGATAATGCCAGGTCACTGGTTACAGGATCACCATTCTTATAATATATGCCATCCTCTGCCATCCATCCAGTGAATTTGTAACCTGAATTTACCGGTTCATAAAGACCTGACAGTTTCTCTCCTTGATAAATTTTGATTTCTTTTTTGGAACCATTCTGCTTGTTTTCATCAAGAATCACTGTATGTGTCCCTGCAATTTCCCACTTTGCACTAATTTCAATTCCTTTGGATAAATTAACAGTATCTCCTTCATGAACTGCTGTTGTCCCATCCCCAAGAAACCATCCCTTAAAAGTATATCCCTCTCGGACAACTTCCGGTAGTTTGTCAATGATATAGCTTGAATCATTTTGGAGAGGATATCCTTCCGGATACGGACTTGAAACAATTCTACCACCATTTGTCCTGAATTTAGGTGCCCACCCCCAATACGCATAATATGTTACATCCATTGTTACAATCGTGTCTTTTGTAACTTGTGTTCCACCACCATTCTCTTCCGTAAACCAGCCACCAAATGTCTTATATCGGTTATCATTCTGTCCACAGACCGGTAACGTACCAACTTTCTGATTGTATTTCACTCTGCGCTGTTTATCCGTACCAATCCCACTGACAAATGTGACAATTGGATCTTTCATAAATTCAGCATACAGTATTACATCCTTATTAATAACGGTAGTCTTATCAGGCACTGCGCCTTTCAGGGAATTCAGATGCCAGTTTATAAAAGTATAATTTTCTTTCGATGTTGTCGGAATTTCTCCTAACTCAGAACCTTTCAGTACCTTATAGGAATTAACTGCTGAGCCTCCATCTGTTTCAAAAGAAATTGTCGCATATTTGCTTTCCTTCGTCCACTGCGCATAGAGAATATACTCACCATTCTCAACACTTTCCAGATTACCTACTGATTCATTGGCAGGATATGACTTACCAGAGCCATTGCGTCTGTCATTCCACCCTGACAGCACATATCCCTCCCTATGAAAAAGATCTTCTGATAATTGATAGAAAGAATCATACTTCATAGAAATTTCAATATCAGGTTCCTTGGTACCATTGGATCTGAGAATCAGCTTATAATTATTTGGAATCCAGTGTGCATAGTAAATATCTTTTTCAACGCAGTCGTTCTCGTTCAGTTTTACTCCGCCAGTCTGTGCATCATACCATCCTGCGAAAACATAGCCTAAACGTACCGGATCAGAGATAACAACATCTGATCCTAACCGATAATTGGAATAACACTCAATCGTTTTATCCCACATACCGCCATTTGCATCAAATTTACAGATAAACTTTGTAATATACACTCCTGCCATAGTTGATCCATCATACTGCGTCCAAAGAGATGGATATATCTCACGAGTGGATTTATTCATCCATTCAGCTACCGGTAAATAATCTGTACTTCCGTAAAATTTCCATTTTTTTCCAAGTACTATTTCCCGAAGGCTGGTACATTTGTAAAACATGTAGGTCATATTTGTGACATTGCTCGTATCAAAATTGCTTAAATTCAATTCTGTAAGGCTCCTACAACCATCAAACATATTATTCATTTTTGTAACGTTGCCCGTATCAAATTTGCTTACATCCAATTCTGTGAGTGCGCTACATCCATCAAACATATAATCCATATCTGTGACGTTACTCGTATCAAATTTGCTTACATCTAATTCTGTAAGGCTCCCACAACTACGAAACATATAATCCATATCTGTGACGTTACTCGTATTAAAATTGCTTACATCCAATTCTGCAAGCGCGCCACAGCTATTAAACATACTATTTATCTTTGTAACATTACTCGTATCAAATTTGCTTACATCTAATTCTGTAAGATGCCTACAATCATAAAACATACCATCCATATCTGTGACGTTACTCGTATTAAAATTGCTTACATCCAATTCTGTGAGTGCGCTACATCCATCAAACATACGATACATTTCTGTAACGTTACTCGTATTAAAATTGCTTACATCTAATTCTATAAGGCTACTACAACTACAAAACATGTAACCCATATCTGTGACGTTACTCGTATTAAAATTGCTTACATCCAATTCTGTGAGTGCGCTACATCCATCAAACATACGATACATTTCTGTAACGTTACTCGTATTAAAATTGCTTACATCTAATTCTATAAGGCTACTACAACTACAAAACATGTAACCCATATCTGTGACGTTACTCGTATTAAAATTGCTTACATCCAATTCTGTGAGTGCTTCACAGTACCCAAACATACCGAATAATTTTGTGAAATTGCTCGTATCAAAATTGCTTACATCCAATTTTTTAAGTTTACTACAGCTATAAAACATGTAGTATATACCTGTAATCTTACTCGTATTAAATTTGCTTACATCCAATTCTGTAAGTGTTCTACATCCATAAAACATATTGTTCATATTTGTAACGTTACTCGTATCAAAATTGCTTACATCCAATTCTGTAAGGCTCCTACAACCAGAAAACATGTAACCCATATCTGTGACGTTACTCGTATTAAAATTGCTTACATCCAATTCTGTAAGTGCGCTACATTCATAAAACATCTTTTCCATATTTGTAACGTTACTCGTATCAAAATTGCTTAAATCCACTTTTGTTAAATGAGAGCACCCATAAAACCAAGCTCTCATACTTCCCGTACCTACAACACTATCTGATGTAACACTCACAATAGAGTTTCGTTCGGCATCCCACGGTATTTGATTAGGAGTAGCGTAGCTATCTTTAACCAGATACGTTTTTACCACATTCCCCTTACTACTATCCGGAGTATCTCCATACTGAAAATGCAGGTTTCCATTTTCATACAGAATTGCATACAGCTGCTGTTCATCCGCAGTTGTCGCAATATTCTCCTCGTCACTGTTCTCCTCTTCTGTGGTTGCAGCAAGAGCGGAAGGTTCTTCCGTGTTATCTGATTCTGTATCATCTGATTCCACAGTCTCTTCCTCTATCACTTCTGTTTTCACCCATACAAATGGGCTGAAGCTCTTCACTGAGAATTCTACATAACTGCTTTCTGTTTCCGTCGCATCATAGGTCTTAAAATCAATCTTTTCCCACTGTCCGTCTTCTTCAGACTCTGGATTCTGGATTAGATGATACAGTTCATATCCGTCTAATTCATGACAATCAGACCTTCCCATCCTGACTGTAGCTTCACCAAAATTCTCCACTGCTTTTCCTTCTTTATCAAGAATAGAAATGTCTACAGGGAATTTATAATCTGTAACTTTTTTCTTATCTATTGCAAAGACATCCTTATTCAAAGATGTGATATAATTTTCAACTTTATCTGGGTCGTCAATCCCATCTATGAATGCCGTCTGACCTTCTGAAAAATCATTTTTCCCTGTAATGGTCAGACTCCATCCATCCTCTGTGTCCTGATACTCAAGAATATTCGCAGCTTTTTCAGGTTCTGCCGTCTGTTCTTCCTGGCTTGTCTGCGAAACACTGTTTTCAGCAGATACATCTGCTGCCCCGGAATCCTGCAATGTAGATTCCTCCTGTGCCTGAACCACATAAGTATTCTGAATCTGCGGCAGGATAGAGCTGCTGACTAAAGCAACAACCAGACATAAGCTTAGAATGCTTCGATACCATTTCTTCCGTCGATCATATTCCTTACGCATTTTCTCTGTCCTCCCTTTTTCTCTGTTTCCTTTGGAAAATGATTCCCACCAGAACCACTGCCGAACCTGCCATGATCATTTCCCACATCGTCAGATTCAGTGTGTCTCCTGTTTTTACTTTCTCCTGATTCTTTCCAGGTTTTTCTTTTGGTCCAGGATTTGTATCCATTTTCCGTGTATTTTTAAATATCAGTTTATCTTCTTTTTCTTCCGATCCTTTTTGGTAAACAATCGGTTGAGTAGACAACTCACCTTCTGTTGTCTCTGTCACATAGACATCCACCTGATAAACAGTACCGTCATAGGTTGTCTTATCGTCTTTCCCCATGACCTGGCTTACTGTATAATGATAGTTTCCCGGATAAGTGTATGTAATCAGGAACTCGCTTTCTTCCCCGTCTTTCAGACTCAATTCCGGTCTTTCTATCTTTTCATACTCTGTTTTTTCCCCTTGCAGCTGATACTGAAAGGTTTCTGTTGTGTTTTTCCCCTCGCAGGAGATTGGAATCCGTGCGGTTACACTCTTGTCTCCTGTGTCTGCTGCACATACTCTTGCAGGGTTATATACTGCAGTACTCATGCTTATCAGGATACTCAATAAAATGATCTGTATTGCTTTTTTCTTACACTGCATCTGTACATAACTCCTTTCCCACAAAGAGGGATAGAAACTATCCCTCCGTGCACTTTACTTATTTTCATCTGATTACTCGTCGTCTCTTCTCTTCTTCATGGAAAGCTTGGCGATTCCGAATCCGCCGAGTAATGTTACTGCTGCAAATGGAGCAACTGTCATGATGACACCTGTAGGGATGACACCGTCACGGGTGTTAAGGTAAGAGGTTTTCAGATCAGTACCTGCGACTGTTCCGTTAACAGCATCTGTATAATTTGTTATTCCTGCTGGTGTTGGCTTATAATCTTCTGCATTCTCTGTTACATCATACTTGGTATCTTTGGCAATTCCCTGAATCTTTACTTCCTGTCCATGCTGTAGATAGAATTTCTGAGTTACAGTACCATCCGCACCAACTGTAAGTGATGTAACATTTGCTTTTTCTGTATTCGCAGTAATCGTAGCTGCATTGTTTCCTGATGTTGCATCTGCATTTGTAATGTCTACATTATATACTGTTCCCTTAACTGCTCCTGTAATCTTTACTGTAAATTCAAAATATTTGTCATGAGATGCCTGATTACCTTTTACTTCTTTACGGAATGTCAGATCAGATGTATCATACTCATTAGTAAATCCCTGACTCTTTGTTGCTACATAGCTGCCTGTTGACCCCATATTTTCTCCGGCTGCTACATCCGGTGCATCATCTTCATTTGAATGAAGTACATATCCGGCAATCGTCAATTTCTTAGTAAGATTGCCATCGTTATCTGTTGTAGATGCATCATTTACATATACATCAACTACACGCGTTGCATCTGCATCATTTGTAATTGCCTGATTTGTTCCAGATTCTGTTACAATATAACGGTAGACACCTGGCTCTGTAAACTGGCAATTAGAAAAATCAAGTGTTGCTGTCTTTATCGCATACTTCTCTGTAGCATTGTCATAGTCCTTCACCAAACTATTATCATCCTGCAATGTTGAATCGCCCTGCTTATATGTAATTGTGTTTGCTGTTGTAGTACTTACTCCTGCCATAGTTACCTTGTCTGCATCAACACCAGCCAACACCTGGAATTTCTTTCCAGCTACATCATACGCCTTTGCTGCTCCTGCTGAAACGGCATAAGTAAATGATGCATTCGGCACATTCGCCTGCTGATCCATTACAAGATACTTATCAAACGTTGTAGTTTTCGTTCCTTCAATTGTTGTTCCGTAATTTGTTCCTGCTGCACATACAGGTACTGCACTCATAATCATTGTTGCTGTCATGATTGCCATTGCAATTTTTCTCTTCATTGTTTTTTCCTCCTCTTAGGCATTTTCTTTTTTTATAATCGTTGCTTGCGCAAAAATTACCTTTGTTTCTCATTCTCTTTCTCTGCTGGTCGTAATCTTCCGAATACTACAACACGTTCCACCGAATCTGGATATTTACAGGTTGACAGCGCCAGAAGCCTGTCCCCTTCTTTCTTCGCTTCTATAACAGCGGGATCATAAATGTCTGCATTCTTCTCTATATAAGCTAACAGTTCTGCCTCCGTATGTTCTGTCGGATTAAATATTATCGACTGTGTTGCTTCTACAGTTACAGCGGCAAACAGTTCTATCTTGAATTTCTGTTCCCCTGCTGTAAGTTCTCCTTTACGGTGTTTCTCGAAATAATTTTCTTTCAGATAGGAATGCAGTTCTCCAAACATGTGCTTTCCTTCCATATGGTGTCCATAGATCAGGGAAAAGCTGTCTGAGAAATCTGCTGCGTTCCTGCTGTCCAGAAATATAGATCCAGACAGTGAATAATCTCCATATGGGTCTTTATTCAAATATTCTTCGTTCGTCTCTCCCTGCATCACCGGATAGTCGATCTTCGTATCCTCGATCGTAAGCCATGCCACCATATTTCCCTGAATCTCCCGGTCAGGTTCTTCTCCTTCATATCCCGGTTTGAATTTCAACAAACTGTCATCATTGGCATGCTGATAGACAAGATAACTGTCAGCCAATGCATATAATCCGATCAGGAATAAAAGCATACAAAGCAGAAACAGTATTCCATCCTCACATCTGTCAAGAATCCGGATAACTTTCTTCCAGCGTCTGAGTCGGTCTTCTTCCTTCGTTTCTTCTCTATCCTGTTCCAAATCCTCTCATTCCTCCACCCGTCTTTCATTTCTATTTTTATCAGACTGTCTTCCTGAACTTTACTTAAAAATTCCTCCGCCGCATCATAAACAACAGCTTTCCTTTGATCTGTTCACGTTTTATTGCACCATACTGCCGGCTGTCCGACGTCATTTTCCGGAAATCATTCAATAAGAAATATTCATCTTCTTTTAATTCCAACGGGTAAGAAACGATTCCTTTTTCAGCCGCATAAGTCTCATACGGAACTTCCTCTGTAGGCTGATACCCATCCACTTCATATCCTCCCACTTCCGGGAAATCTACCGTCTGCCCACCGGATGCTACAATTCGTCCAACATGCAATGTCCCATTCTCATCTTCATAGAGAACAACATCGTTCGTGTAAATATTTTCCAATCTGTAAAACACACAGAAATCACCATCCCTGACAAAAGGAGACATCGTATTTCCAGTCATACGAAACAGACGAAATACAAAAGTCAGCAACAATATGACCACCAAAATAAAGACAACTGTTCTTATCAGAAAACGAAATAAGAATCCATAACGCTTTTTCTTCTTGGAATTCGACAGCTGCTTATCATCCACAGTGGTGCCTCCTTTTACTTACTGGTACAAAAAGTACACTTTTGGCACCATGCTAAAATTAATCGCGTTTTTTGATTTTTATGTGTGCAACTTGTTGATAAATTGTGAAAAAAGTGTTAATCTATAAAAAACGTTATGTATTTTTTAACAAATACAGTTTCAAAATACATGGATAAAAAAGTGTACCTTTTTTTCCATTTTCTACACCTTTAACATTTCATATCTTTCAATCCATCGGCTGAACATTGTGTGACTTGTTTTCAATCGTCTGGACGCCTCCCTCTTGCTGATTTCCTGCTTTTTCCAAAGACAATACATTTGTTCAAATCCCTCCGGTATCTTTGCTTCTGGTCTTCCAAATTGTACGCCTCTTTCTTTCGCCAGCTGAATTCCTTCTCTCTGTCTCTGCTTCGTATTCTCTCTTTCAATCTGCGCTACATAAGACATGATCTGCAAAACAAGATCCGCTATAAATTTCCCGGTCAAACCGTGAATCTGCTGCCTTGTATCCAATAACGGAAAATCTAACACAACTATATCAATCTTCTTTTTCTTCGTCAGATATCTCCACTGTTCTATAATTTCATCATAATTTCTTCCCAACCTGTCAATTGATTTCACATACAAAATATCGTTCTCACATAATTTTTTCATAAGTTTCTTATATTGCGGCCGGTCAAAATTTTTTCCCGACTGTTTATCAATATACATTTTCTCCTTACTGATTCCCTGCTGTTTCATTGCTTCTACCTGTCTGGCCACGTTCTGTTCTCTGCTTGATACACGAATATACGCATAATTACTCATAACTTTTACTCCCTTGTTTTTATTTATAAGATACCGGATCTAAAGTTCCAGCTCTGATACCTGCAGGTTGGATTCCAATCCGCCCATCCACTTATGAACAACTTCCTATGGATTTTCAGATCTTTTATCCCCTGCGTTTACATTATAAATAAAAATGCCCTGGAGACATTTCTCACAATGTACTCCAAGACATTTCTTTTTCTATATTTAACATCTGTTTTAACTACAGTTTCATACTTCCGGCAGTTCTTTCACAAATTCCAGCAACTCTTCCATCGAGCCCTGATATTCTGAATCAATTGGAAGGTTTTTCTTATTCTCCATCGTATCTGTCACAAGAAACACAGGAACTCCAAGCGTGCGGATTGCAAGATCTTCCACTACGTCATTTCCGACCATCAGACATTCTGACGGGTCTAGTTTAAACTGTTCCAGAATCTGACGAAAATATTCCGGATTCGGCTTGCAGTATACATGGTCTTCATATGTTGTGATAATCTTAAAATCTTCCGGATCCAGTCCCGCCCAGTCGATACGATTCATCGTTGCACATTTTGGAAAGATCGGATTCGTTGCAAGATAGACTTCAATCCCTTTCTTCTTCGCCTCTTTTATAACCATATCTGAGAGAGGTGTCGGCTGTGTTGTACACTTGGCCTGATTGAATTCATCCTCGTAAAATGCGTCCGCAATTGCCTCTGATTCTTCCACAGAAAGCGGCAGAAATTCATCGATATAACTCCAGAATGCCTCCCTGTTTGTTCTGGAACCATCATTTTTCACCATCGCCTCATAGCCTTTCCACACAGCACCAATGAATCCTTTTGGATCCATTTCCACGCCTTTCTTCAAATATGCCTTTGCAAGAAGCGGCATATAAAAACGAACAAATTCGTCCTGTACCATCGGTAAAAGTGTTCCGTCTAAGTCAAATAAAATATGCTTAATTGCCATCCGTTCTTCCTCTTTTCAATCTTTGTATTCTTTTCTGCACGAGTCCCCACTGTTCCTGTGTAAGAATCTCCGGACATTGCATCTGTTCCACTCCGTTCAGATCAACATTCAATTCTCTTTGTGCTTCCACGGCCGCTTCATAAAGTGTAGCATCCATTTCCACGGTCTGTGACATTATATTTTCATATCCCGAAAATGCATGGTCATGATCAAATAATGGAGCTGCTCCAATGATTTTTCCCGAATCATTTTCCATCAGAAATCCCCAGTTCTGATCATGTCTATCGTTATTATTCAGTATATAGTCTGCAATCTGCATCTGTAGATAAGACTCTTGATCGATTCGTTTCGCCTCTTCATAAGGATTCAGATTATAGAATCCGCAAAACAGACAAAATTCTTCAAACGTCACTAAAGAAATGTTCTCCGAAGTAAACAGCTTTGAATTCACAATCTTCTCTCCGGATGCCTGCAGCCATTCTTTTCTTTCTTTACTTAGAAATATTCCAATTTCTTCTTCCTTAGAAAATGAATACGGAATATGTCGAAATCCTAGCTGTTTTAATATCTTTGCAGCTGGTATTTCATATCGTCCGACCTTATGAAGTGAAAGCCCGTCCTCTCCTCTGATCCATGCTTTCGCACTTGCTCCAAGTGTTGTCAGCTCAGGAGTATGAATATTCTTTCTCTCATCCATGGCTATCTTATAACTAACCGCTCGGCCTGAAAGTGAGACCTCTGTTATATAAAGAGAAAGCGGGTTATCAAACAAACTTACTTCCTTCCATGCTCTTTCATCCCCGTCCTGCCTGATCCAATAGGCATCTTCCAGACTCAAGCCTCTGCATGCTTTACATACTGCATAACGATTTACCTGAGATAAACGAAGCGAATTGAGTATTTCTTTTGCAAAGCTTCGACCAATTGATAATGTTCTGTTTGATGCCCACTCAACAAATTCCGGATATGTCATATCTTTTTTTCGCAATGCAAAAGGCAACCTGTCAAAATCCAAGATATTACAGATTCCATTTTCATTGATTTCCAAAACGGGAATATCTCGCAGATATAACTTCATCTTTCCCATTCGCCATATCACCTCTTCTCTGATTGCTATTGTCTGTTATAATATGATGTGAGTGTTCAAAAGTAAATTTTTTATCATAACGATAGTAACATTATACCCTCATATATTTCCTTCTATCAAGTGAATTGTCATTCCAAACATGTCACTTCATAAAAGTTTCACATTTCTTATTATCTATACTGCAGATATTCCAGAAACCGCTTCACTGCCGGGGTTGCACCTTTTCTATTGCGCATTGCAAGCCCTATATTACGATACGCCGGAATCTCCAGTTCTCGTGTAACAATTCGATACGGAAGCCGCTTCAAGATTAGTTCCGGCAAGACACTGATCCCAAGCCCACTCTCAACCATCGCCATGATTGCATAATCATCCCACGTTGTAAAATGTACTTTCGGCTTCAAATTACTTCTTTCAAAGATCTCAGAAACTTCTGCCTTAGCACCTTTCTCCAATAGCATAAACGGTTCCTCACAAAGCGCACTGACCGGAATCTTCTGAAGTTCTGTCAACGGATGTCCTTCCGGAAGCACGACAAGCAGCCTGTCCTGCTCCAGGAAAATTGTATCCATCTCATCCCTTACCGGCAATCTTGTGAATCCACAGTCAATCCGCCCTTCCATGATCCATTCTTCAATATCCGTATAATCACCCAAAAGCATCTCGTAATCAATGTTTGGATAATTTTTCTGAAATTCCTTGATAATATTCGGCAGCCAATGTGTTGCTACGCTGGAAAATGTACCAATACGGATCAATCCTGACTTTAACCCTTGAAGCTCATCAACTTCCAATTGAAGTTTCTCGTATTCTCTGCAGACCCGTTCTGCATAAGGAAGTAACTTCATCCCACTGCTTGTAAGCTTTACTCCTGACTTGCTTCGTTCAAGCAGAACTACCTTCCATTCCTTTTCCAGATCATTGATCATTCGGCTAATCCCTGACTGGGAATAACTCAACTGTTCCGCTGCCTTTGTAAAACTTCCACACTCTACTGTCTTAACAAATGCCATGTATTTCTGAATACTTCCATCCATGAATTTAACACTCCTTTCGCTTTACATTTTCCCATCTGTTTTCGCTACGAAAAATCTCTTTACTTACTTTATATTTGTTTTTGTCATGTAATTCATGAGAAACATTCGCTTTTGTAATTGATAACTGTATGATACTATAAAACAGTCGATGAGACAAGGCTGGTTGTTAACTGACATCCGGAAATTATTTTAAAAGATATTCAGCAAGGAGTTATGTATTATGGGACTTTATAATAATCGAATCGTAGTAAAAGTTGGAACATCTACACTTACCAATGACGCCGGAAAGAGCGATCTTCGTACAACAGACCGTCTTGTCTGTGTACTTTCTGATATCCAGAACATGGGATATGAAGTTGTACTCGTTTCCTCCGGAGCGATCGCAGTCGGACGAAATAAACTGAACATGACTGCTAAACCAGACAGTATGCGTATGAAACAGGCTGCTGCTGCAGTTGGACAGTGTAGTCTGATGTATCTGTATGACAAGTTCTTCGGAGACTATGACAAGACAGTTGCCCAGATTCTGCTCAATGCAGATGATATTGAAGAAGAAGAAAAAAAGGAAAATCTGATCAATACATTCAATGCACTTCTCGAGATGGGTGTAATCCCGATTGTAAATGAAAATGACTCCGTAAGCTATAAAGAAATCGAATCTGAGGATCGTCTCTTCGGTGATAACGATATGCTCTCCGCTGTCGTAGCAGTACTCTGCCGCGCAAAGCATCTGGTCATCTTCTCCGACATTGATGGATTTTATGACCACGATCCAAGATTGTATCCAAACGCACAGCTAATCGATCAGATTGATACAATCGATGACAGCGTCTACGCTTTAGCCGGTGGCGCAGGTTCCCGACGTGGAACAGGCGGAATGCGTACAAAACTTCAGGCCGCATCCCTTGCCACTTCCCAGGGAACAAACACAATTGTTACAAACGGAAAGCGTCCGGAAGTCCTTTATGATATTGTAAAAGGTGGAAGAGCCGGCACATTATTCCCGGGAAAGATCTGATTCTTTTAGTAACATATTATAATTAATAAAAACGGATTAAAATCAGGAAATGCTTTGTTTTTGTTTCTTCTGACTTTAATCCGTTTCTTTTCATCATTTCTGCAACTCGTTTGCACTATCTTTTTGCTCCATCTCCTGTTTCCAGTAGATACGAAGCTTCTTCTCATCCAATCCATTCACAAATCGCTTCTTATATACAAGAAATTCCTCCAGATCCATCAAAATATGATACAGAAGTGCTCGTCCTTCGAACTCTTCGCGCGTCTTTGGAAGTTCTTCTTGCTTCATTTGCTCCGAAATCTCTTCCAACTTCTCGATCTGCTGATCCGGAATATTCATCTCAACAACATAATCTGCCATATACATGATATAATCTGCGATCACAAGTGCCTGCTTCGGCATCTTACGGATCTTCTTGATCTCATAATGCAGGTTATGAAGTACCTGCAGCTGCGCCAGACGCATTTCAAAGTAATCTATATAGTATCCCGGATGCGAATGAAATGTATTATCCTGGTAATCATACGCTGCCTTGATAAATTCATGCATTCTCCCCTCAAAGGCGATGATCCGATCCCAGACATTGATCTCCATATCTTTATTATGAAGATACGCTGCAAGTTCACACAAAAGAATCTGTAGCTGATTCTCTGTCTCCCTCATATAACGAATCAGATCCTGTTTCTGTCCTTCATAATCATAGAACAAATTCAGTACAATCGCGATTGTGATTCCAATCATTACTAAAAACAGCTCATTGCGAATAAACTCCGGACTAAAATCTCTTGTCATAAGAAAATGTGTGCCGATAACGGCATTTACCGAAATTGTTGCCGACCATCCAAGACTATGACTGACCGCAACGATCAGAAATACATAGATTCCATACGCAAGCCAGGAACTCGTCATATGTCCAAATGTCAACGCCGCCAGAACTACCGCCAAAACAAATGTCGCCATACGATAAAAAGATAATTTCACCGTCTCCCATTTTGTTGTTACTAACGTAAGCAGTGTGATACTTCCGGCAGATGCCTCATACTCCAATCCCAGTATATGCGCTAGATAAATTGCTATACTGCTGCCCACCGCGATCTTAATTGCCTGCAGCAGGACTCTTTTTACTTGTCGTGCTTTTTCCATCGTCCTCCCTTTCCAATTTTCTAACCCATCATCTGATTTATATTTTATCATCATATTTGCGATATAATCCAGTGTTTTTTTAACACAGCTTGTACAAAATGACGAACATGAGGTGCCTTTGTTACCATAGCAATTGCTCACTAACAAATCTAGATAAAACTTTGTTTATAGAAAAAGGGGTGATTACAACCTACATATGTATGTAATCCCCCCCTATAACAATTCAACCTATTTTTCTGTTTCTTCTGCCTTCTTCTCCCATCTTTCTACAAAAGCATCAGCATAAGAAAGATAGTATTCTCGAAGTCCCATTCGGATCTTCTGCTCATTATTCTCTGCAATACCTTCTGTGATACGGCGAAGCTGCTCTAACTTCTGCTGCTTATCTCCCATCTTCTCAATTGCATAAGCTACATAACCATCCATCGTCTTCCCCTGAAGCTGTGACAGATATGGATTCTCAAACAAACTGATGAGTCTCTCCTGATAAACCATCTCCCACTCTGCCTTCTTCTCTGGTCTCAATGCATTCTCCATACCGGAAAGTATCTGAAAAAGCTGCTCGCTTGGAGTTTTCTCAATCTCTTGCTCAAGGAAAAGCTTGCTCTGTCCATCTTCTTCGAATTCTGTCTGACTCGTTTGTTCCACATTTTTCCTTCGAAGCATCTGCTCTTTCTTTGCAACTAAGATCGTATTCTCTGCTGCCATTGCTGCAATCACATGAAATACATCATGAATCTGCTGTGCGCTCAAAACTACTGCCTGGATATGACGGTTTGGAAGACGTACCGCAAATCCCTCCTGAACAAGATTCTGTAATGCCTCACGGATCGGCATTCTTGAAACACCAAGACGCTCTGCAAGTGCTTCCTGCGCCAGCTCTTCTCCCGGTTTCATAACTCCTGAAAGAATCTCCTCTTTCATTAACTGCACAATGTAATCTTTTGTCTGTACTGATGCCATATTTTCACCCTCTGTATTTTTTCTATTTCTCTGCTTCTGTCTAATCTTGTTTTAAAAGAATTAATTTTATTTCTTTTTACTTTATTAGAGAAAATTTTTCATCTTTTTTTATAAACTCGTAACAATATTGTATCCATTTTCATTTCCTTCGTCAAGATGCTTTTTCGTATCCGTTCTAAGTTCGTTATAAGTATCCATCAAAATTTATCAGAAAATACTGTTCTTCTTAACAGAAAAACCGCTGCTGATTCCAGATACAACTGAAATCAACAACGGTCTTTACTCTTCAGCCGAAAATCGGACTCGAACCGACGACCCCTTCATTACGAGTGAAGTGCTCTA
>ERZ791821.184-NODE-184-length-63024-cov-12.033477_pt1 | contig 63024 bp, 51 predicted proteins | sample MGYA00510300_ERZ791821 | MGnify/ENA primary metagenome ERZ791821 (study PRJEB30046, sample SAMN00792034) | human gut metagenome | study: EMG produced TPA metagenomics assembly of the A metagenome-wide association study of gut microbiota in type 2... | reverse complement strand
CGCCAACCGTATAGAAGTCGCCTGTCAGTTGGTGCATATTGGTCGCTGCCGTATGTCGTAAATCGTGAAAACGAATGTGCGGCATATCCAAATCTTCAAGCAGCTTTCCAAATTGAGAGGACACCCACGACGCGGCGATAGGTGCGCCGTCCGGCTTTGCTACAACAAGGTCATTGTCATAGTAAGGCTTTCCGTCTTTTGCTGCCTGTTCTTTCTGTACTTCCTGCATGGCAAGCTGTTTGAGGAAGAACGGGCGGGCAAGCTCCGTAATGGGTAGCTTTCTGCCGTTGGATTTCGGCGGTGCCATTTCTTCAATGACTTTTGTTTTTGGCGGTACCTTGAAAGGTAGCTGCTCGGTAACATCAAAGGTGTTGTTCTCCAAATCCACATTGCGCCAACGCAAGCCTAAGATTTCAGAACGGCGCATACCGTAAAGCCCGCCCAAGATAACAGGCATTTCCCAAACAGTACCCTCGACGCGCTGCATTAAGGATTTCACCTGTTCCGGCGTGTAAGGGTCAGGGGTCTTGTCGCCTTTCCCAAACTTCGTAAGGGTATCTTTTGCCGCGTTGGTTTCGATATAGCGGTATTTGCGGGCATGGCTCAACGCCACACTCAAAACACGTTTTGCCCCGGCTGCGGTGGACGGCTTCAAGCCTTTGTCTATAATCTGCTGAAACATCTTGTCTACCATAGCAGGGGTAAGCTGATTGAGGGTAACGCCGCCGATAAAGAACAACTAAATTATAGTCATTAGATAAGGAACCTGTCTTGATACCTTTAACATTTTCATTGTAATATTCTGATGTTTGGTCAAGAAAAGTATTAGTATTCCTCCATGTCTGCGTACTTCCGTCAGGTAAAGTAGCTGTATAATTACTCTTTGAAACAATATCTCTAAACCATTGCTTCTCTAAAAGGTGAGTAGATACTGATTTTAGGTCTGAAACGGTAGTGAGAGCATTGACATCATATCCGCTTGGGTCATATAAAATTGTGTTTTCATACCCTTGATTTTGTAAGTAATTATTTAGATGTTCCATAAAAACATTAATACGTTCTTGACTATTCTTAGCTTGTGGTGAAAGAATAGAACCACAATAATCCGCGACTACATAAGCAGCGTCATTTCCAGATGGAACCAACATGGCAGCAAACAAATTGTGGAGAAAATATTTTTTCGCGTCTATATTCGCAACAGATGAACCAGGTTTAGTTAATTGGATTGCTTCATAATTTGCAGGAACAATACTATCTAAATCCGCAAGTGTTGCTGCGTATTCAATGACAAATAATTTGGCTAAGCTGGCAGGAAGCTGTTGCTCGTTTTCTCGCTTTGAAATAAATATATACCATTCCTACACCGGCACCGGCTTTGCCGCCTGGAAGCACGGCGGCAGCGTGGAAGAGCGCCTGGTCGAGTATCTGGACAGCAAAGGCGCGTACCTGTACGGGGGTGCGGTAAACGCTGCGGTACAGCAAAAAGAAAGCACCTAAAAACTTACGTTTCTAGGTGCTTTTCTTTGGTGCGGATGAAGGGATTCGAACCCACGTGACATTGCTGTCAAATTGATTTCGAGTCAGTCCCGTTATGACCGCTTCGATACGCCTGCCTATATATTCTAGCATCGCCCCGCACGTCGCTTGGAAAAATGCGAGATTTCGATGCAAGATAACGATGAAAGGTTGGGTACGCGACACCCGATAAAGCCCGCCGTTATGGGATTTCCTGCGGACAAGGTGACCTGCTGGATGCAAACTTTCGAGTTAATCTTTGAAAAGGCAATATGGTGATAACCAAGGCTGATACAGGCTGGTTTGTCCGCTGATTTTGGACGATGTGTGTAGGGATAATACTGCTCCACAACAAAAAAACAATGTAGGTACGAAAATAAGCAAAATCACCCGTTTTGGGGCAAAAATGGCGACTTTTTGGGAGAAATGCAAGATAAGATGCAAGATAACCCCTACCTAAAAAGCCGGATAATGGTGCAGGTTCGCGGACACGAATGAGAAAAAATGCAAGAAGAAAAAAATGAAGTAGTGATTTTTCGGGTTCCACTTTGCAAACAAGGAGAACCCGAAATGAAGAAAAAAACTGTAAGCAAAGACCCTTTGGCAGAAAAGATTGAAGAAATTCTAGCGCCCTATCCGAACCCGATGAGTCGCAATGATTTCCGCATCGTATGCCATATCGGAACGCGCACTTCGCTTTATCTCCTGCAAAGCGGGCTTGTTCCCTGCAAAAACAACGGAAAGAGAACGCGCTGCTATAAAATCGCCAAGAAAGATGTTGCCGAGTATCTCTACCGCCGAGAGTCCGACCCGATGCGCTACACTCCGCCCAGCGGATGGTATTACAACTACCCCAAGCACAAGAAACCCGCCTCGTCGTTGGAGCGCAAGCTGAACTATAAGGGCGAAGAACGGCTACTGGCCAAGGAATGGTACGAGCAACAGTTAGCAAATTACCCGGATGTACTGACCGTTGCGCAAGTCTGCGAGGTGACAGGCTACCAACGCCACACAATTCTGAAATGGTGCAGCAAGGGCTTGCTGAAAACCATCTTGCAGACACCCAAGTATATGATTCCCAAGGTATGGCTGCTGGAATTTGTGGCGTCCGATTTTTTCAACGAGATCAGCCGAAAATGTGGAAAACACTATGCCGCAATCAAGGAAATCAGCAGCTCACGCAAAGCCAGATAAGATGACTATCCGACCTCATGTGAACGCTAACACTTTAAGACTGCTTCCATCAGTCTGATATGGTTCCCATTTCAATTTTCCAGTCACTGACTGGAAAATTGGATGTCTAAGATATGCAAGCTCAAAAATCTAGTTAGACAGATCTCCCAAGGCATATTCAGCTTTTATGCAGAACTCAATTTGCCAGACACTGTCTGGTAAATTAGATAGCCCAATACAACAGGCTTATATGCAACGATCCTGCGGTCATACAAATCAAGAAAAGCGCTCAGATACAGCTTCTTTATCACGGGACCGTCATAGTACTTAAACGCTGTGACATCGGTCAGCCACTTTTCATTGGGTCTGTCTGCGTAAAATTCACGATTCAAAATGTTTTCTGCTGTTGTTTCCGGTGTGGACGGAATATAGCTTGCCCGTTTTCTGCGGCAAACAGACTTTTAAGCGAAGGTATCTCATCAGCCGGCGAATCCGCTTGACATTGTATTGAGTATTTTTGTCACGGTTAATGGTTATCGTCATTTGCCGATAGCCAAGGATTCCATTCTGCTCTTCATACAATTCCTTGACCCATTCGATGATTCGTCTGTTCTCTGTTTCGACTTGGCTTTCCTTTCGCCGTAACCACTTGTAATAGGAAGATCGATTAAGATTAAGAATATCGCATAATCGGTTGACCGAATAGTGCTTCTCCTCATGTACACTGCGGACTGCAAGATGCTTCTTCTCTTGCCTTACTCCGCTCAGACATCCCACCTCTCCAATTCTTTCAATTTTTTTAACAGAGCAATCTCCATCTCCTTGTCTTTGATCTGTGCTTGAAGCAGCTTGTTTTGCACACGAAGTTTCTCGACTTCGGTCATTTCACTCTCCGGCTTGTTCCTGCCTCTGCCATCCACCAGACCTGCAACGCCTTTTTCTTCGTACTTTCGTACCCATGCGTAAATCTGTTGATACGATACGCCATAAGTCTTTATCGTCAGCGGATAGTTCTTGCCATGTTCAATACAAAACGCTACGATCTCCGCGCGTTCCTTTTCTGTTGTCTTTCTGCCCTTGGTCATATAAATCTCCGTTCCGGCTGCTCGCCTCTCCTTGATTTCTTTATGACCATTATACCACTTTATCCAGTTCCGCAGCTGCTTTTTGTCTTTAATCCCGTGTTTTTTGCAAATAGTCCGTAAACTGCCACCGCCTCCAAGATAATCTTGCACTGCTTGCAGCTTTAGTTTCCTGTCGTAGTACTTGTTCCTTCTTCTTGACATAATAAAGCCCCCTTAGTGTAGACTTGAAAATTTTTGCTTCTTTAGATGTCTACTCTAAGGGAACTATATCAGTTCATCCTTTGAACTGCCGGGACGTTGTTCATTCTTTTCGTCGCTGATACTCCGTAGGGGTCAGGCCGTACTGCTGCTTGAACTGCCGGGCGAAGGCGCTCGGGCTGGGGAACGCCAACAGATTGGCCAGCGTGGCGATGGTCGGAGAATAGTTGTCCAAAATATAGCGGGCGTAGTTCAGTTTTTGTGCGCGGATGTACTCGGTGGGGCGAAAGCTGGTTTCCTTAAGAAACAGTGCGGACAGATGATTGGGAGAAAGATTGACCAGCTCGGCCAGTTCCGTCAGGCTGATGGGCTCGTGGATGTGCATCAGGATATACTCGCAGCACTGCTTGATCTCCTTGCGGCAGGATTGCAGCCGCCAGTCCTGCATGACCTGGCAGTATTCCCGGAACGCGCTGAGGGATAAGAACTGGATCTCCTCAATGCTTTCGGTCTCGTCTAAGTGCAGCAAATAGGAATCGCTGATGCTGTAGGCGAGATTCTCCGGCAAGCCGTTGTCGATGGCCGTGCGGCAAAACAGCGTGACCGAAGCCACGGTGGCGTATCGCGCCTGCTGGATCGACGAGGTGCTCATCACCCCAAAGCGAAACGATTCCTGCTTGTTGTAAGCACGAGCCAGAAACTCATCGGCCAGCACGGCGTTGCCCAGTGCGATGAACGACAGAAAGCGTTTTTCCTTGACGCGATTCGAGTCTCCACTTGCCGTTTCCTCCAACTGTGCGTAGGTGCTCGCCCGATAACGCTCACGAATCTTGACCGTGACTTCCTTCAAGTGGTTGTTGGATTTTTCCTCAAAGATACCGGGCCGCATAAAAAATCACCTTTTCGTTGAAATCGTGTTGAGATAGTTTATACCATATAGTCATTATACGTCTTGCTGTGTAAAATAGCAAGTAAGGAATGCGCGGTACAATGCCGTTGCCAAATAACAGACAAGGAGAATAGAATATGAAGCGCGATTTGAAAGCATTGATCGGCCAAATGACATTGGAAGAAAAAGCCAGCCTTTGCTCCGGCTCGGATTTCTGGCACACGCAGGGGATCGAGCGGCTGGGCATCCCGGCCGTGATGGTGACCGACGGCCCGCACGGTCTGCGCAAGCAGGCAGGTGAAGCGGACCACCTCGGCCTGAACGACAGCGTCGAGGCTGTCTGCTTCCCGGCCGGGTGCGCCACCGGTTCCAGCTTTGACCCCGACCTTTTGGAGCACATGGGTCAGGTTTTGGGCGACGAGTGCCAGGCCGAGGATGTCAGCATCCTGTTGGGACCCGCCGTCAACATCAAGCGCAGCCCGCTGTGCGGCCGCAATTTCGAGTACATTTCTGAGGACCCGTATCTGGCCGGTAAGCTGTCCGCTGCGTACATTCGCGGCGTACAAAGCCGGGGCGTGGGGACCTCCATCAAGCACTTTGCCGCCAACAATCAGGAGACCCGCCGCCTGACCATCTCCTCGGACCTCTCGGAGCGTGCGCTGCATGAGATCTACCTGCCCGCCTTTGAGGAAGCCGTCAAGGCCGCCCAGCCCAAAACGGTGATGTGCAGCTACAACAAGATCAACGGCGTGTATGCTTCCGAAAACAAGATGCTGCTCACCGACATCCTGCGGGACCAATGGGGCTTTGAGGGGTACGTCGTCAGTGACTGGGGTGCCGCCAATGACCGTGTGAAAGGCTTGGAAGCGGGTCTTGACCTGGAGATGCCTTCCTCCAACGGTTACAACGATGCCAAGATCGTCGCGGCCGTACAGAACGGCTCGCTGGACGAGGCGGTACTGGACCGCGCGGTGGAGCGCATCCTGAAGGTCGTGTTCTCCTATGTGGATGCCCGCCGCCCCGACACCGTGTTCGACCGCGCCAAAGACCACGCCGAGGCCGTTGCCGTCGAGACGCAGTGCGCGGTACTGCTGACCAATCAGGGTGTTTTGCCGCTGGGCACGGATCAGAAGATCGCCTACATCGGCGAGTTTGCCGCGGCACCGCGCTATCAGGGCGGCGGCTCCAGCCACATCCATCCCAGCCGCGTGACCTCCGCGTGGGAGGTTGCGCAGCAAAAGGGCCGCAACGTCTGCTACGCCAAGGGCTTCTCGGCGATGCGGGACGAGATGACCGACGCAGAGTTGGCCGAGGCCATTCAGGCGGCACAAAACGCCGATGTCGCCGTTGTCTTTGCCGGTTTGCCCGAATCGTTTGAGTCTGAAGGGTATGACCGCACTTCGATGGAGCTGCCCGCCTGCCAGAATCGCCTGATCGACGAGATCGCAAAGGTCCAGCCCCATGTGGTCGTGGTCCTGCACAACGGCAGCGTGGTCGAGCTGCCGTGGGCCGACCGCGTCTCGGCCATTCTGGAACTGTATCTCGGCGGCGAGGGCGTCGGTGAGGCCGCCGACCAACTGCTGTACGGCGAGACCAACCCCAGCGGACATCTGGCTGAGACCTTCCCGCTCCGTTTGCAGGACAACCCCAGCTATTTGCACTTTCCGGGCAATGACGAGCGTGTTGCCTATGGCGAGGATGTCTTTGTCGGCTACCGCTACTACGATACCAAGCAGGTCCCTGTCCGCTTTGCGTTCGGTCACGGCTTGTCCTACACCGAGTTCGCTTACAGCAATTTGCAGCTTTCCGCGCCCGCATTGCAGGATGGCCAGACTGTCACCGTCAGTGTGGATGTGACCAACACCGGCAAGGTGGCCGGGCGCGAGGTCGTCCAGCTTTACATCCGCGACAAAAACGGCACACCGGAGCGTCCCAGCAAAGAGCTGCGCGGCTTTGCCAAGGTACTGCTGGAACCGGGCGAGTGCAAGACGGTGACCCTGACGCTGGCGGCACGCGACTTGAGCTACTATGAGGAACGCCTGCACGACTGGTTTGCCCCCAGCGGTGTGTATGAGGTCATGGTGGGTCGCGCCAGCGACGACATCCGCCTGACGGCCGAGTTGTCCTTTACCACCGAAAAACAACTCCCCTTTGTCGTAACACTGACCACCACACTAGGCGAGTTGCTGACCTGCCCCAAGACCGCGCCGACCATCATGCAGTTGTTGGCCCCGCTTGCGCAAAGCGCCGGTACCGACGGGTTGGATGAAGGGTCGATGAACATGATGAAAAAGATGATCATGGAAATGCCGCTGAAATCTCTGGTCAGCGTGATCCCCGGTGATCAGGTCGAGCTGCTGATCCAGCAGATGAACCTGCTGCTGGCGCAGTAAAGGGCTTTGTATCTGAAGTTCTCTCGTGATCCCCTGTTACACGGCGCGGGACATCCGGAAACTCAAGTGAAGAAAGAAGATAGTTTGTATGAAAAAAGTAGGAAAAGTCCTTTTGATCATTGCTCTGATCCTGGTTCTGCTATTAGCGCTGGCTTATGGTGCTCTGCAAGGTCTTTTGGGCCATGGGCCGTTCCGCTTCCTGAACACGATGTACCTCAAAGGCTTGCCCGGCAACGCCGAGATCTACCGCCCCGAAAACGTGGCGCCGGTGGAGAACAGCCCGTTGAGCGGTATGAACCTGTGCTTTTTGGGGTCCTCGGTGACCGAGGGGGCTGCCTCGCTGGAAACCTCCTTTGCGGAGTACATTGCCGTTCGCAACAACTGCACCTATGTCAAAGAGGCTGTCGGCGGCACCACATTGGCCGACAACGACAAGACCTCCTACATCCAGCGGATGCTGCACAATATCGACCCCAACGCACAGTTTGATGCGTTCATCTGCCAGCTTTCCACCAACGATGCAAGCAACGCGATCCCGCTGGGGGAAATCAGCAGTTCCCGCAATTTGGAGGACTTTGACACCAAAACCGTCCTTGGCGCGCTCGAATACATCATCGTATATGCCGACACCACATGGCATTGCCCGGTGGTGTTCTATACGGGCACCCAGTACGACAGCCCCGCCTACGGCAAGATGGTGGAGCAGCTGCTGAAGTTGCAGGAAAAGTATGAGATCGGGGTCATCGACCTGTGGAATGATGCCGAGATGAATCAAGTTTCTGAGGAAGATTACAAGCTCTATATGTTCGACGGCATCCATCCCACGCAGGCTGGCTACCTGAACTGGTGGACCCCCAAGATGGAGGCGTACCTGTACGATTATCTGGGCCAATAAAGGGCCGCGTTTTCCTTCTTGACACAACAGGAGGCACCCGAAATGGGTGCCTCCTGTTGCATTTTGAAACTATAAAAACGGTGGTCTTGGCGCGGATCGCACCAAGACCACCGTTTGCTATGGCATACACCGGCGGGTGCGCCCAGAGCCACGCATCGTACGGAGTAAACAAGGGCTCGAATTGTTTGTTCATAAGCAACCTCCTGTAAACGTCCTTGCTGTTTGGGGCGGGAAGCGACTTTATATGATGGTCGTCTCCGTTTCGTTCCCTTACTTTATTATACAGTTTGAGATAGGCAGACTCTATACGTTATAGACGAAATCTATATGAAATGGACGTTCCTCTCCCGATCGTGCGGCGCAGTTCCACGCCTACCCGGATACAAGCCGTTGGTGTTCCCTTGCGGGATGTACTCCGCTTTCCCGGAACTGCGGAGAAAGCCGTTGAAATCATACAGGATTAGTTGTTTCCGTATGGTGGCAGCACGTGGAGCGTGCTATAATAATGGCGAGAACCAACCCAACAGCGTAAAAAAGTCGGCATCAAAACCGATGACTGACCATGGACGGCACGCTCTTTGGTTTCCGTTGGGGTAAAGCAGATTTCCCGTAAGATATTCGTAAAAGGGAGGACGAAACGGGTATGAAAATCGTTTGTGGGGCATTGGCCGCTCTTTTGTTCTGTGTGGCAGGCGCGATTTGGTATGTGTATCAAAAAAAGGCGGTGTTTCTGCCAGCACTTTTCGGCTTATGCGGCTTCCCCAAGATAAAGGAAAGCTGTTATTATGATGGAAGCGGACACTTCCGACCGGCAACCAAGGAGGACAAGGTCGGTTTTTTTATGCAGCATCCAATCTTTGGCGGCTTTTATCATATGTTCTTCAATCTGGAGGATAACGCGCTAAAAGCCATTGCCCCTGCAAAGTACAAGGATTTCATGCAGGCACAGGGCCGTGCGGAACAGACCGACACCTCGCTGGATGCGTTCAATTATCTGACGGGCCTTGTGGAGAAGGGACAAGCCAAATTGGTGTCCGGCCTGTACCCGCAGGAAGCCATGAAGGACCATCCCTATCGAAGCCATCTGACGGGAATGTTTTACTACGGGCAGCCGGGCAAGCCACTTGCCATTGTGGTTCCTGGGGGCGGTTTCATTTCTAATGTGACGGATTGCGAGGGATACCCCATCGCGATGGAACTGCATAAAATGGGATATTCCGTCTTTGTCCTCAGCTATCCGATCGGCAAGCAACTGGGCGAAACAGAGCCGTTGAAGCAGGGGCAGGCAGCTGCTAAGGAACTGACACAGGCGATCCGTTATCTGACGAACCATCAAAAGGAACTTGCGATCTGTATGGATGATTATGCCATCTTCGGGTTCTCGGCCGGGGGACTTATGACGACAGCCTATTCTTTTGCAAGCTATGCCGATTGCTGCCACAATCATCACCTGCCAAGGCCGAAGGCGATTTTTCCTATGTACGGACTGGATTGTTTTGAATCATATCTGCCATATAGGAGTTCTTCTTTCATTCTTGCCCACATCGCTTCACAGCGTGCATTATCGTGGCACCTTCCACCAGCACTATTCATACTCTGAATGATCCCGTAGTGCTGGAGTTCTGCACGGTAAGGGCCGCTCGTATATTGGCTCCCGCGGTCAGAATTATACCGAATTCGGTATAATCAGAATGAATGATCGCTCCACGGATACCGGGATAAGTAATACAGGCATTCTTTATTGTGGATACACACAGTTCTGCCTTCATGTTGTCCGACATTGCTAATCCAATCACTCCCAGGTCATAGCAGTCAAAAATGGCAGAAACATAGAGTTTTCCATCTTTAGCAGGTATTTCCGTTATATCTGTTACGCATTTTTCCAACGGCTTTTCTGCTGTGAAGTTCCGTTTGAAAAGATCTTCAGATTTCCGTGCCTCCCGGTCTGCCTTTGTGATCCCGTTGGGTTTCCGTTTTGACCTGTGTACCAACCCGATCTCTCCCATGATTCGGTAAACCGTCCTTTCACTGGGGATATCATCCTCCGGATACCTTAGCTTTAGCGCCTGGTACATCCGGCAGCGACCATAGGTATCGTTACATTCATCCTCAGCCACAATCTCACGCATTTTTTTAGCAATCCCCTCATATTTCCATGGCATATCCTTATGTTTCAGATACCAGTAAAATCCTTGTCTTGTCACACCGAGGGCATCACAATAAAAAGCGATCTTTCCCTTGACCATGCCGCCTTCTGTCTTGATGTCGATAACTTTCATCCTTAGTGTTTTGCTGACTTCCGACGGCTCGCTGCGAAAAAAGCGCTTGCCTCTGCAAGAAACTCATTTTCCTCTTTTAAGCGGGCGATCTCTTTTGCCTGCTCTCTGTTTTGCTGTCTGAGTTTCTGCACCTCTTCTGTAAGGCTCATGGCTGTATCTGGTGTCTGTGTCCCTGGCCCCAGATCCAATCTGGCGTCTTTGGCGCGTTTATTCCATCCGTAGAGCGTGTCGATGTTGACTCCTAACTCTTTTGCAGCCTTGCTGAAACCAATCTCTCTACCCAGCTTTACTGCCTGAATCTTGAACTCATTGTCATAAACTTTTTTTGTGCCATTTTTGACCTCCATTTTCACTTCTTTTTTTATAAATCCGTGAAGTAGAAGTGTCAAGTATTATGATACAACATCATTCTGCTCAGAAACAGGAACGGGAAATGGAAAAATGCAAAATAAAATAAAATCCGCAGTTTTTAAGAGAACCGACCAGGCTATCGTCAATGCTATCCCCGGGACATCTGTATCTGACCGTTCTTCTCTGACAGCATCCCGTTTCTGTCCTCACATCATGCATTCAAATTCATATGTCCCGCTGCCCGCTTCCCGGGAAGTTCCATCCGGCAGGCGTACAAGGGCTGTCGTATTGCAGGGGATCTCCGCCTTCATATGGAAGTGTCCGTCCTCCGTCCTCCACTCCACTCCGATCCGCCCGTATTCACTCATATAGGTTCTCTTCGCGTTGGCAAAGGCATCCGTCACCTCCGGAGCGATCACTATCTTTTTAAATCCCGGCGCGGCCATGTCAATCCCACAGATCTTGCGGAACATCCAATCGTCCACACAGCCGAAAGCGTAATGGTTAAAACTTGTCGCCAGAGGCTCTCCGTCCGGTTTGTAAGAAATATAACTCTCCCAGATAGTGGTTGCCCCCTGCTTTACCTCATAAAGCCAGGAAGGGCATTTCTCCTGCAGCAAAAGGGTAACTGCTTTGTCTGTCCGCCCGATTTTGCAGAGGGCGTCCAGAAGATAGGGCGTGGCAAGGAAACCCGTATCCAGACAGTCTCCATTTTCCTCTATCTTTGTCAGCAGACGTTCCGCCATCTTTTCTCTCTGGCTGTCTGAAGCCAGATCAAAAGCGATGGCAAGCACATATCCTCCCATAAAATCCACCGGCAGAGATCCGTCCTCCCGGATCACGCCTTTCTGAATCGCCGCTTTCATCTTATCCGCAATGTCGCGGTAATACTCCTCGTCTTCCCCACGTCCCAGCAGAGCCGCGGTTTCCGCCATAATCCTGCAGGAATTCCATCCGAAAAACGGCGTACAGTAGACGGAAGAATTCAACGGTTTTGAGAAACTGGCGTCCCCGCCATTCCCTGACTGGCTGGGAATCAGCCATTCGCCGTACTGAAAACCTGTATTCCACAGATATCTGTCGATCTCCCGCGGCAATTTGTTCTTCCCCTTTCGGGTCTCCGCAGTGGTGATAATATAGTCGCACCAGGCCTTCATGGAATCATACTGCTCCCGCAGAATTCTCCTGTTCCCGGTAATTTCATACATGCTCCAGGGCACCATGCAGGCTGCGTCTCCCCATCCTGCCGCTCCCACCGGTCCGCGGTTGCCGCAGGTAATCTGGTTGATTTTCGCCAGCAGCCGATACAGACCAACAAAGGGAACAACCACCGGAACCGCTCCGTTTTTATGCTGGTCGCAGGCGAGATTCTGCAGCCATCGCGTCAGAAACGGCGTGGTATTTTCGTTGAGCAGGGAGGTTCGGGCGTAAATCTGAATATCTCCTGTCCATCCCGCCTTTTCCCTCTGGGGACAGTCCGTAGGAATCGAGACCATGTTGGATCGCTGCGACCATCTGGTATTCTCATAAAGCCGGTTAATCATTTCATTGGACGTCTCGAAGGTTCCCAGGTCCTCATTGTCCGTAGACCATACCACCGCCGTGAAATCTTCCGCCCTGACCGGGACATCGCAGGTCACTCTCACGTACCGGAATCCGTGGTAAGTAAAATGAGGCGTATACCGCTGAGGTTTCCCCGCGGAAAGAAAGACATCCTTCTGATGGTGTCCCGAGGCGTCGCTCCCTAAAATGGTATTGACATAATTTCCGTCCCGGTCCGTCTCCTCAAAATGGTCCAGGGTCAGTCTGGTCCCGGCGGAAAAATCCGTCCTGACTCTCAGCACTCCTGCCAGAGTCTGACCGAAATCCAGAATGGTTTCTCCCTTCGGGCTTTTGTACAGATTGACCGGCGGCAGTTCCCGCACCGGCCGCACCGGTTCTCCATACTGGGCCTTTAAATGCCCAAAAGATTCCGATTCCATCAGAACGCCGCGTTTCCATTCGCTGTCGTTAAATCCAGCGCAGTCCCAGCCGTCCTGTTCCATTCCGGCATCGTAAAACTCGCCGGCAAACAGATCCGAAGAGCGAACCGGACTCTCTCCCACCCTGATCTTATCGTCTGAAACAATATCCTCAGAGGTTCCGTCCTCATACTCCAGGCGAATCTGAAACAGTACCGCGCGATGGGGACGAAATTTTCTGCCGGGAGGTTTAAAATAACCGCAGTTATACCAGCCGTCCCCCACCAGCATACCGATCGCATTTGTTCCGGCGCGCAGCAGAGACGAAATATCGTAGGTCTGGTAACACAGGTATTTCTCATAAGCCGTAAATTCCGGCGCCAGTTCCCTGTCGTCCGGCCGTATTCCGTTCACGCTCAGCTGGTAAGCGCCGTGACAGGTGGCGTAAACCCTGGCTCTCTTTAACTCCTTCTGCACAGAAAACTCTCTGCGGAAATATTCCGCCGGATTCTGTCCGCCGTTACCTTTTTTGCTTTTTTCATCGGACGGGGAGAGCGGACCCACTGAGCCCGCCACTCCCCGTTCATAAATCCGGTTTCAAAAACGGAATCTGCCGAAGCAGAATGTCCGGCATTGTCCGTCACCTCCACCGACCACATGTAATCCGTCAGACTGTCCAGCGCCTTTCCCTCATAATCCACAAACGCGCTCTGGTCGCTTTTTACCACACCCGAATCCCAGGCTTCTCCACGGTCGCTCCAGACTCTGATGCGATAGGTTTCCTGCATCACGTTCTGGCCTTCGCTGACAATGACCCAGGAGAAATACGGCGGCTGGTCTACACACGGCCTGTTCTGACTGTTTGCCCTTAATCTGACCAGTTCCATTTCTTCGCCCCTTTTCCTATCTGTGAGCCTCCCAGAAATCCACCGCTTCCTGCAGCCAGTTCTTCGCGACGGTCTCTGTTCCAAGGCCGAAACCGTGACCGAGATGATCATACACCCGGATCGACACATTTTCCTCTCCCAGCGTTTCTGTCAGCGCCGGTATCTTTTCCTCTATCATCCCGAAACCATAGGGATCCTCACGTCCCACGACGGAAAACACCGCCAGTCCCCGGTCCATCGGCAGCGGCTCCACATTCCAGTCCAGACCGTAAATAGGAAAGATCGCCGTCGGTCTCGGAAGTTCATGCTTATGGCAGCTGTCGGCATAGTGGGCGAAAGCGTATGAGGTGGTCATCATTCCGCCCGCTGAAAATCCGAAAATCGCGAAATCCTCCATATTGATGTTCAACTGTTCCTGATGATCGTTCAGGTAACGTACCGCCTGCACCAGTTCCCGGCAGGCCTGCTCTGCCTGCTTGACCTGTTCTGTCTGCCCCAGCTGTTTTCCGATGGGATAACTGAGCACCAGCACCGAATATCCCCGTCTGTGGAGTTCCATTGCCACCGGATACCCTTCGCAGTCCGTCACATTGCTGATAAAACCGCCGCCGGGAACTACGATCGCCAGAGGCTTCCCTTCCTCTCCCTGATAAAACATGCCGGTAAGATGGCTCTTATAGGGATCCTTTTCCACATCCTCTTCCGGATAAAGATCCGAAAGCAGCCAGGCCCTGCCCTGCTGCACCTGAGCGGTCAGATAATTGAAAGACTCCAAAGAACTTTCCAACTGTTCCTCTCTGCCCTGCGCCTTCATAAAAGCGCTATAACTTGCCGGGGCGATGGATTTGAGCACGTTATCCTCCGCGTTAAAAAACATATGCTTATAGCCGCCGAACACCGGATGCTGCATAAGAAATGCCATACTGTCATCTGCCGTCGCCTGGCGGAACGTTCCGTCCCCGTTGTAATATGACTCTTTTTTCACTTGCGGAAATCTCCCCAGCCCGAGCAGGGCCGGCAGAAACATCGCCTTGCTGCGGTACACGTAAAAAGTCAATCCCGCAGCCGCAAGGATCAGAACCAAAAGGATCACAGCCAATATTTTCAATATTTTAAATCTTCCTTCCTCCAGATATTTTCCCCAAGAATGTCTCTTATCTAAAACTTCGCCAGCGCCGCGTCCAGCATCTGAAACTGCTCCTCATCGCCTCCGCCGCCGAACACCTCTGCGACGGTGCGCAGAGACATGGGATAGGCCGCGTCCGGAATCATATCCACCTCGATCAGAGTCGACAGAAACGCCCGGACAGCGGGATGATTCAGAAGTTCCTCCATGCTTGACTCTGTGCTGTAGGTCTTCTTCAGCTGCTCCGAAGCAGGATACTCCGCCCGGTAAGAACCGGCCTTCACATGGCAGACGCCGTCTCGCACGGAAGCGAACAACGGATTGGACTCATCCAGATACACACTGGTATCGGCATAGGGCAGCTGCACCTCCGCCTCCGCGCCGAAGGGCACTTCCAGCGAAACCCGAATCCGGTTATCGTCCAGAATCTCCCAGCCGCACCGGTACGTTCCGCTGGCGGAATCATAAACTGCCTCCGCGCTCTTTACGTCCGCGTGAACCTTCGGGGCGATACGCACCGTTTTCGCTCCCGGCGCATTTTCCCTCACGTCAATGCCGCCCACATGGCGGAACATCCACTCCAGAATCGCCCCGTAGGCGTAATGGTTAAAACTGTTCATCCCCGTGCTGGAAACTTTTCCGTCCTCCCCAAGGGAATTCCAGCGCTCCCAGATCGTGGTGGCTCCCAGTTTCACCTCCCGGAGCCAGCCCGGATATTCCTCGTTTAAAAGCAGACGGTAAGCCGCGTCCGTCATTCCATTATCGGTCAGGACATTGCACAGAAGAGGCGTTCCCACAAATCCGGTATTCAGTTTATTCCCGCTGTCCCTCAGCAGTTTCTTCAGCATCTGCCGGGTTTTTTCCTCATCCGAAGAGATATGATATTTCAGAGCCAGCAGGAGTCCTGTCTGGGTTTTTACGGCGCAGCGGCCGGTGGACGTAAAGTATTCGCGTCTTACCTCCTGCCACTGCCGGTCCGCAAGCGCCCGGTATTCTCCGGCCTCTTCCTTCCTGCCCAGAATATCCGCCGCCTTTGCCACAATGTCCGCGCTGGCCGCATAGTAAACGTCCGCCACATACCCCTCGTCGGTGGCGCCGTAGGCATTGCCCTCGGAGGCTCCCGCCCGGTCCAGCGCAAGCCAGTCGCCGTAATGGAACATTTGGCGCCAGCCGTGATGTTCGCCGTCCACCGTCCGTATGTAGTCCACCCAATCCTTCATGCTGTCAAACTGATCCTCCAGGATCGACACATCTCCGCTGAACACATATACGTTCCAGGGGATAATGCAGGCCGCGTCGCCCCAGGCGCAGGAACATTTCGTCTGCCCATAGACAGGCACGGTCTCCGGTACCATTCCGTTCAGATCCTTCTGCTCCTGATACAGGTCAAACAGATACTTTTTATAGAACGCGTAAGTATCCGCGAGATAGCAGGCTGTGGCGGAAAACACCTGGGTATCTCCGGTCCACCCCATCCGCTCATCCCTCTGGGGGCAGTCGGTGGGCACGTCCAGGAAATTCCCTCTCATTCCCCACTCCACGTTGGAGATCAATCTGTTCACCAGTTCGTGTCCCGTCCGCAGGGACCCTGCCGTTTCGTAATCGCTGCAGAGCACCAGCGCAGTAAAGTCGTCAACGCTCAGTTCCTCCACGCCGCTGACCTTCACGTAGCGATATCCGTAATACGTAAAATGAGGCTGGATTTCCTTTTCCGTTCCATCTGATATGTAAATATATTCGGATTTTGCAGTCCTTAAATTTTCATTGTAAAAACAGCCGTCCTGCAGCACCTCCCCGGTCTGGATCCGAACCTGCGCCCCTCTTTTTGCCCGAACCCGGAGCCGGAAGGATCCGGTGATCTCCTGGCCCAGATCAAAGACCAGTTCTCCCTTGGGCGTGCGGATCAGTTCCACAGGCGTTCTCTCCTGCTGCACCTTCACCGGAAGGGACAGGCGCTCCATCAGTTTTCCCCCGGGCGGATCCGCCGCAACAGCCTGCTCCGGCTCCCTGTCTTCCAGGGTATCGTCCCTGTGTTCCCCATCGTAAAGATTGGAAAAAGTGAGACGGCTTCTCGTCACCGTCCAGGTTTCATCCGTCCCGATGATCTCCTGCGTTCCATCGGCGTAATCCAGGCGGATCTCCGCGATCAGTTTCCACTCGTCCCCGTACCAGCCGCCTTTTCCTTCGCTGTTTAAGCCAAAACGGCCCTTATACCAGCCGTTTCCCAGGAGGACGGACAAAGTGCCGCCCTCCGAGATCTGCCGCGTGATATCATAGGTCTGATACTGAATCCACCGCTTGTAATCATTGCAGTAGGGAGTCAGGTACTCTTCCCCGATCCTCTGAGGACTGCCGTCCTCCTTTGGAGTGATATACGCTTCATACAGCCCCAGACCGGAAATGTAAAGACGCGCTCCTGTCACCTGCTTTTCCGGTATGATCTCTCTGGAAAAAACCGGATGTCTCGGTTCCGCGCTGTCACAGGTAATCCATTTCCCCTTCCAGGGTTCCTCCATTTTTGCCGTTTCAAAAAACTGAGTCTCCGACGTGATGATCTCGTCTGCATCCGTAGCCACGGTTACCTTCCAGTAATATCTGCTGCAAGGCTTCATTTTCAGGCTGAGCCTTGCAGCCCGGCTGTCCAGATCCGCCTCTCCAGTATCGCAGACCGTTTTCTCAAAGGATGCATCCTCCGCCACAACAATCCTGGCCCACTTCTGCTCTTTTCCCCGACAGTCCTTTACCTTCCATGAGAAGACCGTCCGTTCCATGAGAAATCCCATCGGATTGGTCATGTGATTGATTTTTGCCGCGTAAATTTTCCCCATGCTGCTTTATTCCTGCTTTCCTTCTGCAAGGCTGGCGTGCATCTCCTCTACCGCCTTCTTATCCAGCGTATACTGCGTTCCGAAAAGAATCGCTCCCAATCCGGTCAGAATCATCGGCAGAATCAATACGCATAAGATAATTCCCGTATTGATGCTCTCCGGCTGCTGAACCGATCCCTCCACAAATCCGAAGGCAGCCAGCACATAGCCGGGGATCGCCCCGCCCAGTCCCTGGGCAACCTTTGTGATAAAGGACGTCAGAGAGGCAATGGCGGCCTCTGCGCGCTTTCCGGTTTTATACTGCACATAAGTGGTATTGTCCGCCTGGATACTGGTATTCAGAGGCTGCAGGCATCCTCCCGCTATACCGCCGCACAGGGAACTGATATAAATCAGCGTCATGGACCTCACATCAATCAGACGGAGCGCGGTAAAGATAATGGAAATGACAATACACAGCAGGTAAACGTTTTTCTTTCCCATCCGGTTCGCCAGGATCGGTCCCAGAAAAATGCCGATCAGCGCCGCCACCAGCGAGATAACCGTCACACCCGACGCCAGCGTCAGGTCACCCATGACATAAGTGTAGAAGAACGTGCCCGCGCCGCCGGCAATGGTGCTTCCGGTTCCTGCCACCAACGCCAGGATAAAGAACGACCACACAGGTTTATACCGCAGGAAGGAAACCAGTTCTTTCAGGCTGTATTTTTCTTCCTTCTTTCCTTCGAACCCTACCCTCTCCTTGACAAACGTTACTCCGACAAGGGAGAGAACCAGAACCATTGCCATGGAGCCGAAGATCAGGATGTAGTAATTTTCCAGGGTGGCTTCCGCTACGATCAGAGGAGACACAACGCCCAGCACAGCGGCTCCCGCCATGGTTCCCAGAGCGGCAAACAGGGACAGGCTGTTTCTCTCCTTGCTGTCTGCACTCATAACCGGAACCAGGCTGTTCTTGGAAATGTCCATGATATCGAACGTCCAGCCCAGGAGCAGATAGGTGACATAGACGATGACGTATTTTCCCACCGGACTCCAGGCCGCGCCGAACCACAGCAATATGTAGTTAATAACGCAGATGATCGTCCCGAGAACCAGCATAGGACGGAACTTGCCTCTCTTCGTCACGGGGAATCTGTCCATGATAAATCCCATAACCGGGTCGCTGGCTCCATCCACCACCTTTGAAATCAGGAACAGAGTGGACAGGCCCATAGGATCCAGCCCCACCACCGTCGTGTAATAAATCAGGAAATACGCTGACAGCAATGTCATCAGGGGAATATTGCCGGCGTACACCATGAATAATCCCAGTTTCTCTGACAGTCGTACTTTTTGATTGTTTTTCGTGTTCATTTGTCAACCTCCTTAATATCACTATTTTTCCTACCGATGTTTTTCCCAGAATGCAACCGCCTCCGGCAGCCAGCCTTCCGCGGCCGTGCCGTCTCCCAGTCCAAAACCGTGGCCCAGTTTATCATACATGATGATATCCACATTCTCTTCTCCCAGTTCTTCTTTCAGATAGGGGATCTTATCCTCCACTGCCGCAAATCCGGTAGGATCGTCGCGCCCCACTCTGGAAAATACCGCCAGTCCCTTATCCTCGTCGTGAACCCGAATCTCCCAGTGCAGGCCGTAAATGGGAAAGATCGCCGCCGGTCTGGGAAGGCGATATCTGTGACAGCAATCGTTGTAATCAGAAAAAGCGTAAGCTGTCGTCATCAATCCCCCTGCCGAAAAACCAAACATGGAGAACCCATCCATCGTATAGCCGTATTCTTTCTGATGGTCTATCAGCCATCGTACCGCCGGAATCACATCCCTTGCTGCCTCCTCTCCCTTCGCCTGATGTTCGGTCTGATGCAGTTCTTTGTTTACGCGATAGACGAGAACAAAAGCGCTGTACCCTCTTCTGTGCAGTTCCATCGCGATCGGAATTGCTTCCACGTAAGAAGCCACGCCGGCAAAACCTCCTCCGGCAATGACTACAGCCAGGGGCTTTCCGGCTTTCCCCTGGTATAACAGACCTCGCGTCTTTTCTTTCTCCGGATCCTTTTTTCTTTCGCTCTCCGGATAGAGCCCGCTGATAAAGTGAACGTTTCCCCTGGCTCTCTGCTCTACAAGATAATTAAATCCCTCCGTAACGTTCATCGCCTGCTGTCCCATGCCCGCCAGACGCAGCATATTTTCTATCGTCATGCCGGAAATCGCGTAGAGTTCCTTTGGAGAACCGTTCTTCATAAAGTACTCCGGATGCCCTTCCCAGACAGGATGCTGGATGAAAAATGCCAGTTTGTCGTCCAGCGCCGCTCTTCGATAGCCGCCGGCGTCATCATAATACGCCGAATCCCTGATCTTTGGCATATGTTTCATTCCAATGAGAGCAGGCCAAAAAAAACCTTTATATTTCCCCGTTGCGTCTCTCCTCCCTTCGCTTTTATGACCTGATTATAAATGATGTTTCCTTCGGTTTCATCAACCATACTTTACACATTTACCGACGAAACTTCATCTTTTTCTTGACGGGGCAGGGGAAACATTTTATAGTGAAAGCAGAAAGTTTTTACGGGCAGGCCCGTGAAAGAAAAGGCGTTTCTGCAGCGACCGCAGGAAAATCGAGGAGGCAGCGATATGAACAAACACGGCCTGGATCAGTATCTTCGCAGACTGACGCCGGAGGAGGAAGAACACCTCTCCGGAATCCATATGGACTATTCCGCCATGCCTGTGGCAGGCTATGACCGCGGACAGCCCTGCTACCGTTTTGTATATGATCCGCAGACATATATCAGCACCGCCGCGAAAAAAAACATTCTGGTGGAATACTATAATTTCTCCGTGATCAAACAGGACCGCTTCGAGGAGGTTCCTCTCCATGTGCACGATTGGCTGGAACTGAATTATGTTTACTCCGGCTCCTGCTCCTTATATGTGAACAGGACGGATATCACCCTGTCGCAGGGACAGATGGTCCTGATCAACACGGACGCTCCCCATGCGGTATCCCGCTGCGAAGAGAACGATATTCTGATCAATTTCCTGATTTCCAGAGAATACCTGAATGCAGCCTTTTTCGAGCGCATCGGAAAGGACAATTATCTCTCCGCCTTTTTTATCGAAGCGCTGAACAACCAGGCCGCCCACAATAATTATCTGGTATTCCGCCCGCAGAAAAATAACCGGCTGGCAGATTTTGCCACCCAGTTTCTCTGTGAATATTATGCGCCCTCCATCGCCGCGAGCCACATGCTGGACAGCCTGATGACGCTGATTGTCTGTGAACTGATCAACGTTTTCGAGCATTCCCTGGTCTCAACGGAGACCGGAAACAATACGATTTTCCCCATTGTCCGCTATATTGAAAACAACTATCAGCGCTGCACGCTGGAATCCACCGCAGAATTTTTCCACATGAACCCCAACTATCTGTCCACCTATATCCGGAAGCACACCGGCTCCTCCTTCAAGGAAATGATTCAGACTCAGCGGCTGCAGCAGGCCGCCCGGCTTCTGCGCAACACCGGTATGGCTGTCAACGACATCTGCTACCATGTGGGATATTCCAACACCAGTTTCTTTTTCCAGAAATTCAGGGAAAAATACGGCTGCACCCCAAAAGAGTATCGGCAGAAGCACGGGCTGTACGCGAAGGAGTAGTTCCTCTCCTCCTTATTCCTGTTTCATGATCTTTCCGTTTTCCAGACGGATCACGCAATCCGCCGCCTTCATCAATTCCTCATTGTGGGCCGCCATGATCGTCGTGCGTCCTTCCATCAGTTTTTTCAGCGAGAAAATGGTATCGTGGGCGGACTCCGCATCCAGATTGACGGTTGATTGGACAGACCCGGAGGTCCGGAAGAAAGCAAATCCCTCTCTCGGTATTACGGTAGGCATCGACAAGGTGCAGGCCGCTTGCGAATCGGCGCAGCAAAATCCCGCCGAGGAGAACGCTTTCAGGCAGCTGCGTCTTAACCAATGGGTCAAGCAGACGTCTACTTATGTAGGTGTATATACCGAAGAACTATATAATCTGCTTCTTCGAAATGCCAGAGAAGCTCGTGAAATCAGAAAATCCCTTCGCAGCATTGAAAAACAACTTGCCGCAGTTGGATATTCAGAAGACGAGCTTTCTGTTGATGTCGTAAACAACATCGCATTTGCACGTGCCAATATGAAAATGAATATCTATGATCAGGCTGTTTTAGAGGGTGTTGCTACATCGTTCCCACAGACAGAAGAAATCATAGAAAACGGCAAAGTTTCCGGTATGACTGCAACTGATGTACAGAAGATTTTGAATCTGAAACATGCATGGGAGTTTATTCTGGACCGAGATGTCGTTGCCAGCCGTTCCACAATTTCTCCCATTCCACTGATCAGAACAAACAGAACGCCTACATGCCAGAACCGCCTCTTCCACTCCTCCTTCAGCGCGAAAAACACCACGCACAGCATCACGCCGTAAGAGGTAATCGAAGACGGGATGTCGGATACGCAGGCAAGCAGTACGCACACCCCGGCTCCGACCATCTGCAGCCAGGGCATCCGCGTTTTCAGATCAAAGCAGGCGTAAGCTCCCAGATGATACAGAATCAGTTCCTCCAAATATCCCCACAATACTACTGCCATACTCCCATCCTCCCCCTGTATTTCAGTTTGAAATCAATGTACGCCCGCCGGACTTCCTCACGCCTGCGCCGGGCGATCCTGAATTTCTGACCCTCCAGAACAAAAGCATCCCCTTCTTCCTTCTCGACATAGGCCATGTTGACGACTGTGCCCCGATCAATCCGCACAAACAGTCTCTCATCCAGAAGCTCCAGCATTTTCTCCAGGCTGGTTTCCCGCCGGTACATTCTATCTGCGGTATAAATCCGCACGTACCCGTCATAGGAGAGAATATAGCGGATCTCCTTCTGCCTCAGAGCCAATTTTCGGTTCTCAAAATAAGCTTCAATGACTCCCTCTCCCAGCCACATGTTGGACGCCTCCGCCAACGCCTCGGCGATCTCCTCCTCATCAAAGGGTTTCGTCACAAAGCGCACTGCCCGGATCACATAGCCTTCCTTGAATCTTTCCCACTCTCCGCTGGCGATAATGATCCGGCAGCCCGGATTTTGTCGCAGAATTTCCTTTCCCACGTCGATCCCGTCCATCTGCGGCATCCTAAGATCCAGGAACACGATATCATAATTCTCGATCTCCCGAAGCAGCGACGCGCCGGAGGTAAAGATCCGTACCTGAGAACCTTCCGCTGCTTCGCCGCCAGAATTTCATCATCACAAATGGCTATCCTCATCCTTCGCTCCCCCAAAAAACGATGTTTTTCTGTCATTATACCCCATCCGTATTTTCAGAACAACCGGAAACAAAGCCCCCGGCGGAAGGACAAAACACAGCCCCGTTTTTTACATACCTATGTCTCTCTTTTTTTATGGATTCTCCCCCGCCACTGTGATAAGATAAGCGGGATGCGGAAAATGCTTTCCCCGCCGGCGCGGCTGCCGCTCCGGGCGCGGAAAACCACAGAACCGTTGGCTCACAGGCTGCCAGCGCTACGCATAATCAAAACCAAACGGAGGATTTACCATGCAAAGAAATATCATCATCGGCCAGTCCGGCGGCCCCACCGCCGTCATCAATTCCAGCCTTGCCGGCGTTTTCAAGACGGCAAAGGACCGGGGCGCCGGGAAAATATACGGAATGCGCTACGGCATCCACGGCCTTCTGGAACATAAATATGTAGATCTCTCGGAACACATCCGCTCGGATCTGGACATCGACCTTTTGAAGCGAACCCCTTCGTCCTTCCTCGGGAGCTGCCGCTACAAACTCCCCGAAATCAAGGAAGATCACAAAATTTACGAGCAGATCTTCTCCCTCCTTCAGAAGCTCGAGATCGAAGCTTTCTTTTACATCGGCGGAAATGATTCCATGGACACCATTCAGAAGCTCTCGGATTACGGCCACCTGATCGGCAGCGACATCCGCTTCATGGGTGTGCCAAAAACCATCGACAACGATCTGTCCTGTACCGACCACACGCCGGGCTACGGCAGCGCCGCCAAATTCATTGCCGCTACTGCCAAGGAAATCATACGGGACGGTCTGGTCTACGACATTCCTTCCGTTACCATTATGGAAATCATGGGACGAAACGCCGGATGGCTGACAGGAGCGGCGGCTCTCGCCAAGGGCGAGGACTGCGAAGGTGTGGATCTGATCTGTCTTCCGGAGGTACCCTTTGATCCCGATGCCTTCCTCTCCCGGGTAAAGGATCTGCTGCAGGAAAAGAAATCTGTCGTCATCGCCGTCTCGGAAGGCATTACCACGGCGGACGGCAAATATGTCTTTGAACTGGCGGAATCCGATTCGGAAACAAGCGCAGGCGCTGTCGATGCTTTCGGGCACAAGCAGCTGTCCGGCGTCGGAAAATTCCTGGCGGACCTGATCGCGGAAAAACTCGCGGTAAAAACCCGGGCCATCGAACTGAACACCCTGCAGCGCTGCGCCGCGTACATGACTTCCCGGGTGGATGTGACAGAGGCTTTCCAGGTCGGCGGAGCCGCTGTCAAAGCGGCCTTCGAGGGAGAATCCGGCAAAGTTGCCGTTTTAGAGCGGATTTCCGAGGATCCCTATCTCTGCATTACCGGATGCGAGGACGTTCACAAGATTGCCAATAAGGAAAAGAAAGTTCCACGAAACTGGATCTCGGAAGACGGCATGAACGTAACCGAAGAACTGATTCACTATATCCGCCCGCTGATCCAGGCGGAGCTTTCCCCCATGATGGTGGACGGCCTCCCCCGGCATCTGATTCTGCGGTAATCCTGCGCCGATCCTGAATCGGCTGCGCGCTGGTTCTGGGCTGGATCTGTATCGGTTGCGCGTCGATCCTGTGCTGATTCTGCATCGGTTGCGCGCCGTCCCTGCGTTCTCAACAGAATCTCCGGTTTCCTCACGAATTCCGGAGATTTCTTTGTTTCAGGCTGACTTTTTCCGGTTCTTCTACTTCTTCTAAAAAAGGACCCTGCCAACCACAAATCGTCCGGCAGGATCCTTGTACGCTTTACTTCTTACGCCCTCTTTTCTACTTATAGGAGAACAGCTTGATCTTCAGCAGTGTAGGCTCGCCGAAATTCATAGAGGCGGACTCGTCTCCGTTAAGCCTTCTGGTCATAACCCACTTGCCGTCCTCGAAGTACCCTTCCTCCAGAGCCAGCAGATCCACATTGGGTTTCTCCGGATCAGCGGAAAACGGCGCCAGCATACAGGCGTTGGCGATCAGATAGAAGGTATCCTCGCTCACCTGCAGCGCCAGACACACGCCGTCCTTTCTTTGAATGATCGGCAGATCGAACAGCACCATAAATCCATAGGAGCCGAACATCATCCTATTCTTGTCCGGCACTTCGGTAATAACGGCCTGCAGCCGGTCTGTGCCGTAGGCGTCCGCCAGCATGGACATCATGGCTGCGAGAGTCTGATTGTACCAGCGGTACTCCTCCACATTCTGCGGTGTCTGGAGCAGCGGATCCGAGGTGTCCACGCCAAAGAGGTAGCTTTGGGTTCCGGAAAATTCCTGTCCCATATCCTCAAAGCCGAAAGGCGCAAAGCAGATCGCGTGATGGTGGCCCACCGTGTAAACCAGGCGCGGCCCCACATGGCTGTGGGTCGCAGTCTCCGGAATGAACAGCGGATTTCCCATCTTGGTGTAGGCATCACAGATCTCACAGAAATTCTGCACATAGATATCCGGCGCGATGACGTCGATGGCCGGCGCCGCAAACTTCCACACCTCCATCATTCTCGCCACCGGGCCTCCGGAGGGATATTTTCCGGGCTTCTCGCCCTTGTCCAGCCAGCAGTTTGCCGTCATGGGCAGATCGTAGACCGCTTTTCCGGCCTCCGCTACTCTGTTCACATAGGAGGCCACATGATAGGCGGAAAAGAATAGTAATGCCGCAGTTCCTGCCGCTGGCAGACAGAGAGATCGCTTTTTTTCACCGTCTCCTCCCACACCGTTTCCCGGTCTCCCGTCAGATACGGGCCGATATGGAGGAAACACGCGGTCTCATCCCCCGCGTCCTGACCCGGAAGACGCAGGCAGATGTAATGTACCCCAAAGACATCTCTGATAAAATACAGAGTGTCTTCCTCCAGCAGATCTGCCATCATCTTCAGATCCGCGCCGGAATCCCGCCGGATCCCCAGCGCTCTGCGCAGCCCCAGATCAAACTCTGTCTCTTCCGGATCCCCGGTGCGAAGCCGTATGACCTGGATGCCGAAAATCTTCATCTGTTCCTCCAGCTGACGGATCACATCCATTTCCATGACACATCCCTCCTTTCCTTCAGCCTACCGCATTTGCCCGGAAAATACCAGTTTTTTAACGCGCCCCCTTCATCCGCTCAACAATCTCCTCCAGTCTCCTCCCGGAATCGGGCGCCATGGCCGCCAGTTCGCTGAGGGTTTTGCCTTGCAGATAGGCAGACATCGGCCCTTCCAATATCTCCGGCATACAGCATCTGATCGCGTCCGTTCCTCCCGGCTGTTCCAGGATTTCCGCTACGGTGGAATTCATCGAAACGGGGGAACGGTCCAGCCTGGTGACCGTTCCGTATTCAAAATGATATCGTCCGGACCCCACGCGGATCTCCTCCTCCCGTTCCGGCAATTCCAGGATCGCCGTAGTGTTGGCCGGAATTTCCACATCCACCGTGATTTTCCCGTCCCGGCAGGAAATTCTGCTTGCCACCGTCCCGTACATGGATTCATAGCGGGCCTCCACCTCCGTCAGGCCGCGGGTCAGCGTCGGGCTGATCAGAATCTCCTTATATCCCGGTCTGATCAGATTGATGCCTGCCACTTTCCGGTACAGCCAGTCGCCGATGGTCCCGTAGGCATAGTGATTCAGAGAATTCATGCCGGAAGCGTCAAAACTGCCGTCCGGCAAGATGGAATCCCATCTCTCCCAGATCGTTGTCGCCCCCCCAGAGGATGTTTCGCATACTCCACCGTGATCTCCGTTATCTGCAGTTTGCTTCTGTCCATCTGTCTCAATCCCTCCTCCATATTCCGTATTTTCATTTTATCGGACCATGCGTTTTCTCTTTAGGATGGCTTTTTCCCATAACAGGACAATTTTTTGCTGTCCTCTGTCAGATGGCGCCGAAACATTCTCAGAATTCAACGGGCGGCCTTTGTCAGGCCGCCCGCGCAATTTATCTTTCTCCCTTATAAAACAGTACCGACACTTTGCCGGTCATCCCGTAATCCCTCCACAGCGCCGGACGCGTCATCAGGGCCACGATCGCGGAAAGATCCGGTCCCGGCGCGGCGTCTTCCGACGCATTTTCGCCGGCCGACATTCCGGCCGCCATAGCCTCTTCCATTGCTCCATTGCCATTGTTGGCTCCCATCATCCGGGCCACGGTATTCGGGAAGGTGGTGTCATAGTATCCGCCGGCTTTCAGACAGTTGTTCAGCGAACTGGATACCTCCACCACGAGTTCATTCCTGCCGGCGCGCAGCAGATTGCCGATTTCCACCGTCCGTCTGTTGATATTGTACGCCGGCGCTTTTCTCCCGTTGACGTAGACCGCCGCCGTCTCACCGTTCGTGGAACCGATACACAGCCTCGCTCCATCTCCTTCTCTCCATTCTTCCGGAAGTTCGATCACCGTTCTGTAATACCCGATTCCCGATACCTCCTTACCTACGGCCGGAATGTCCTTCCATGGGATCAATTCCGTCTCCCCGGCATCGATCATCGTCTTCTTCGTCTCATAGTACACTTCCCTGGTCACGATGCCCGCCCGGCGTTCTTCCGAGATTTCCCTTTTCTCTCCCGCCGTCCAGCTTTCCACCTGCAGATTCCAGCGCGGCAGTTCTCTCTCCGCGTATATGGTCTCCTCCGGAAGCGTCTCCGGTTTCTCCGTCCTGTCAAAGATCAGCATCGTCGCCTCTCCGGGATTCAGCGCGAGGGATACCGCTGTGCCGCCCTCGTATTCCGTCCCGGAAATTTCCCTGATCTCACCTGTCCAGCAGTCCGCTTCGTAGGGTCTTCCGCCTCCCTCTACGCAGAGCGATACCTTCGAAACGGTCTGTCGTGTATACTGCATGTCATAGACCAAGACATAACGTCGATCTCCGTCCTCTCTCATGCAGGTCAGGATCTGCGGATTCGGCTCCAAAAAGGCCGCGCGCGGCTTCACTCCCATTTTTTCCAGGCAGGCGACGACGCCTGTCTGGCCATCCATCTCCATCACGCCCGGAAATTCCTTGATCTCGGAGACAATCTCCCTCAGTTTTTCATCCGATTCCATAACGTACGGCGTCCGGGAAGCCGCTTTTTTATGAAACGTGCATCCTCCCAGCGGCAGATTCTCCTCTGTCACGCCGTTGACAAAGAGGATCTTCTGCCCTTCCCCGGCCAGACGGAGGAGTTTTTTCGCGGAGGAGAGAGGCATTTCCTCCTGATACACGATCAGCGCCTGATATCCGGGGCCCTCCGGACACAATGAGGCGCCGTCCGTGACAACGAAGTCCTCTTCCAGGATCTGCGGAGCAAAATAATCCCAGGTATATCCCGCTGCCTGCAGACCGATGTCCTTCCAGTAGAGGCCCTCACAGCCTCTCATCCCCTTTTCACTGTAAAACGCCTCCTCGCCATCCGGTGCAAAGACCGCGTTATTGTAATGGTAATCCAGCCGGAGAATCCCCAGGTCCATTCGGGGAATTCCCGCCCTCAGCAGTTTCTGAAATCTGCCCAGCATGCAGGTCCAGTCCCTGTAGTGCCGATATGCGGGCTGACGGCACCCGAACCTCTCGGAAATCAGGGGATACATGCCCTCGTGTCCCGGCCAGTACGTCGCCTCTTCCGATCCGCAGATGCTGGCGTATCCGTGAAAAACGGTTTTGGACACCCCTGCCGCAAACTGGGAGAAACAGATCTGATTATAGAAATCCAACGGCATCATATAATTCAGAAGCGTCGCCCCCGTCTCACTGGAAAAGATCCTGCCGTACAGATGGGCGGTCCCCGCCAGTCCCCTGTGGCTTTCCACCTGGGAGCCAAACTCCAGGGACTCGGTTTCCACTCCATCCACATATCTGCCGGGAAGCGAGATCTCAAAGGGCATCCCATAGGAAATTTCCGCCCGCAGTTCCATTCCCAGCCCGTGCAGCCATTCCCGGACAGGGCACAGCATATTTTCCATATACAGTTCCGTCATGGTCTGATACAGGTCGTTGTGAAATTTGTTCAGAAATACCGTATCCTCCAGGGTACAGCGATATTCATCCCGCCCGGGCATACCCCCTTTTCTGCGGATGACGAAGGGAAGATAGCGCTCAATACCGTACCCCCTCCTCCTGCGAAACTCTTCATTCAGATGATATCCCCATAACTGTCTGCACGCCCCGAACGCGGTCAGTTCCAGGGAGTCCATATACATCATTCCCCTGCCGCTCTCCCTGAGGGTCTTCCTCAGATCTTCCGTCATCACCTCATGATCCCAATAGTCGATCAGCGCCTCCGCCCCATAGCGGTCCAGATAATTGACGGTATAGGAAATCCCGCAGGAAGGCCTGGCCGTCTGCCCGGTTCCATGCAGCCAGAACACAAAAAGTTCATACGTTCCGTCCGCCGGAGCGGTCCAGTCCAGCTGTCCCTCCGCGACGAGATCCGTCAGCACCGTTGTCTCCGGATCCAGGCAGACACAACCGTCCTTTTCCCACATCCGTCTGGCCGCTACCACTGCCACCAGTTCCTGCGCCTCCACATGCTCTGTCTGAATTTCGCATTTCGGCAATGCGCCGCAGAATCGTTCCCCCGCTTCCAACGGTATGATCACACAGTCCAGTTCCTTGGAAGCGGCGCGGTCATCCGGCGTGATGGACGTCAGATTCGCGTTCGACCAGTTGGTACCGCTGGTCATGCTGATCCCCAGTCCCCGCTTCGCCGCCTCTCCGATCAGAAGCCGGGAATCATGCACCCACTCTTCCGATCCCCATCCGTAAAGTTTTGGATCCGCTCCCGGTTCCTCCATCGCCAGAAACTCCACCGCGCCCATGCCCATCTCATCCAGCATTTCCATCTCGCGGCGCAGCGTTCCGTCCGTATGCATTCCCTCCGCGAGCCACCATCGTATCTCCGGCCGATACTTCTTTTCCGGTTCTTCCATAAAATATCTGATCATCTGTTTTTCCTCCTTTGTCCCTCTATTTTATCCTCTCCGAAAACGCTCTTCATCAACCAAACTTCACTGAATTGCGGACGAAACTTCAGGTCGTTTCCGGCCGCCGGACCGCCCCTGATCTCTTCCCGGTCTTCGGAGCATACCGGCCTTTCTTGCCAGCCGTTTTCTCTGTGGCGCCGTGCACCGGATTCCGCCCCAGGCGGAGAATCCTGCGCCGCCGGATGCTTTCTTGTTCATCCTGGGATAATTTCCATGTTTTCTATTGTTAAATTTGCATAAATTTCAGAAATTACTATTTTTTGATCAAATGGTATAATAAAAAAGGGCACTGAAAAACTTCCATTTCTTCTTAAGTGGAAGTTTTTCTTTTATATTATTTTCAATTCTTTGTTTAGAAAAATTACAAAAAAGCTATGGTTTACTCCATAGCCAGCTCCTCTAATCTTACTATTCGTTTTACATTTGCTGTAAATGCCGTAAAATACATTTGCAGATGCATAGCAAATAAACCTCTCGAATCTGCTTTACGCAAACCGTGAGCTTCTTTTAGTTCTCCATTCTTTTCTTCTATCCTGTGCCGGATCTTCATTCGCTCCTGAAAATATTCGCTTTCTTCAAATTTAAGCCTTTCAAGATTTTTCTCGCTTGCTTGCGTGATGCTGTAGCTTCGTGTCTTAGCGTTTGATCTTCCCGCACGGCATTTTTCTTTTTGAGGGCATTTCCGGCACTTTACTTTGCTAAATATATATCTTAAATATGTGTTCCCGTTTTTTGCCGTTCTTTTTTCTACACGCGTGGAAAGCTCTCCGGCAGGACACTGTGGCATCCCGGCATCTTTATTAAAGTAGAAACCTTCCTCAAGGTTCCCGTTTGCTGCAGCAGCAACTGCTGTATTGGTCCTGGCAATCAATGTAATCTCTTTTCCGCAGACTTCCAGATTATTATCACTGACATATGCCATATCACCTATAACTTCTGTAACTTTTATTCCATTTTCCTTTGCTTTTTCTATCAGTTTTGGCAGTTCCTGTCCATCTGGCGCTCCTCCGTCTGTTACACTGATCCCCGCAATGAGACGTTCTTCTGTCATCGCAAGATGATTCTTATATCCATAAAACGTACTGGCTGCCGTTTTATGTCCAAACCGTGCATCTTTATCATCTTTGGAACGGATCTCTTTGAGCTGTTCATCTTCTAGTAGTTCTTTCATTTCCTGAGAGAGTTTCTGTATCTTTTTATTTCCACTGGATTCTATTCCTTTCTCCAGAACCCGGAGGAGTTCTTTAGTATAGGTAATTTCTTCATCCAGCCCTGCTTCCAAAGAGGGTCTCTCAGGAAATCGCTCTGATAATTCAAATGCTGTTTTATAAATCTCTTTTCGGAGTTGTTTACTCATATCCCGCAGAATCTGTGTTGGGGATTTCGCCCGAACAGATGCAATTGTATGAGTGGAATCGACGATAATGGTTCCCGATTTGATTAGTTTTTTGTCCAAAGCCTGTTGAATGGTTTCTTTTAGCATTTCTTCCAGAATATCTTCTGTAATACGAGTTTTTCTGAATTTTGTAAGAAGGCTGGGATCTATCATTTTTGCTTCCGGTTCCAGATCAAGGAAAAATTTATATGCCATGTCCGTCTGGGCGTTGCTAATCAGGGCTTCGTCAGAAAGATCATACAGTTTTTTCAGAAAAAGTAGTTTAAACATCATTTCCGGTTCTTTCGCCGGACGACCAAAATTTTCACAATATTGCTTACGAAGCATTGGATTTACAAAGCTGAAATCTATATTTTCTTTTATTCTGCGCAAAAGATGATCTTCAGGAATGATTGCATCGTAAAGCCCCTGATATGGCGACAATGATAATTGTAACTGTGAATGATCTTTTAACATGGCAGCCGCTCCTTCCTTATATTTCTATTATAATGGAAATACTAAAAAAGCCCAATTCTTTTTTAGAATCAGACTTTTTCAGTGCCCTTAAAAATAAAGGATTCCGAGACATTAACCACGAGTTCGAGTCTCGCTATCTCCACTCGAAAATCCGCCGGTTATGCGGGTTCCCGGAGACGGGTAATCACAAAGCTGCCGCACAGATCAAGTGTGGCAGCTTTTTTGTATCCCCTCTTTTACAAATTTCTGTCCCGCTTTTCGCGGAATCCGTCGATACAGCCATACAAAAACTGCAGCAATTCTTCCTTTGCGCTCTCATCCTCATAGTAGCGAACCAGCAGCGTAAAAAACGATTCCAGTTTTTCCTGGCTAACAGAAAGGACACCGCAGCCATGGCTGATCAGAACCTGATTTGCCGCGAGCATCGCAATCCGTTTATTGCCATCATAAAACAACTGATTTTTCATCAGAAAAGCAGACAATTCCAACGCCTTTTTTGTCCACCCCTCCTCCGAAGAAAGGATTTCCCGGATCTTCTCATCATCATACGCAGCGTCCGGTATCGGCGGAATATAGGAACTCCCGGCAATACGTACTTCATCCAGGCGGAGCGAACCGGCGTTAATGACCGTCATCTTTCCAATGATAAGGTGCATTTTCTTTATGTAGGAAAGATCTATTTCTTCATCCAGGGAATCGAACAGCATCTGCCAGCCGCGCTTGAGCTGCACGATCGCGTTGATATCATCAATGCTTTTCCCCTGGACGCTGATCCCTTCACAGATCGTCTGCGTTTCCGGGAATGTAACAGCAATCCCTTCCAGGTTCGCGCTTTTCCAGATATAATCCACCAGGTTGCGTTTTGCCCAGAAAACATTTTCTTCCCTTGTCATGTCATATTTCTTTTCGTACATATCGGCCTCCTTTGCTCCGTTCTCATCGTACACTACAAAAAAAATCGTGTCAATGACAGGAGGCTGGCCTCCGCCTGCCCCGAACGTCTGCGCCTTACGCCGCGTCCGCCGCGAACAGCTCTTTTCTCTTTCTCAGGATAATGATCAGAGACAGAACCGCCGCAAGAACCGCAGTCGCCGCAAAGTTCAGCCAGATTCCCGTAAGACCCAGAGGCCAGAGAACCGCCACCAGAATTACCGGAAAGATCAGCGCCGTGGAGACGGAAATCATGGAAGCCTCCATCGGTTTCTCAATGGCCATCATGTAGCTCTGGGTAGCAAAGGAAAACCACCGCGTGATGTAAGTCAGGGCAAAGAGCCGCAGGGCGCCTACTGCCATGGTCATAGCCGCCTCCCCGCCGTCCGTCATAAACAGGGAAACGATCTGGGCCGGGAAGGCAAGAATCAGCACAAAGGCCGCCAGAGATACCACCGCGCTGGCGGAAAAACAGCATTTCTCGATGGAGCGGACCCGGGAAATCTTACCCGCGCCCCAGTTGTATCCCACCGCCGGCTGCAGGGAATCGCAAAGCCCGTGAAGCAGCGGCTGGATAAAGCCGTCGGTAAACATCAGAACGCCGTACACAGACACCGCCGTCTCCCCGCCGAGACGCACCAGAATCGCGTTCATCAGGATCGATGTGATCCTTCCGGCAATATTATTCAGAAAAGTCGGGCATCCGCAGGCTATGATCTGCCGGATCATCTGTCCGTGAAAATGCGGTCTGACAAAACGCAGCAGGGCTTTCTTCCGCAGGAAGGGGATCAGCGCCAGAACCGCGCAGACCATCATACCGGTACAGGTTGCGAGAGCCGCTGCCCAGACGCCCCAGCCCAGCACAAAGAGGAACAGAAATTCCAGCAGCGCGCTGAGCCCGGACATCAGAATATTCAAAAACATGCTCCCCCGGATAAACCCGCAGATCCGCAGGAAGTTGTCCATGGCAAAAACGATGGTGGTTACCGGCGAACACAGGGCGTAAACCTGCATATACTGCACTGCCAGTTCCGCGAACTCTCCGTCCGCTCCCATCAGGCGGATTACCAGCGGTGCGGAGAGGAAAAGCGCCGCCCCGATAAGGACGCCGGTTCCCACAATCATCAATACCGCACAGGTAAAAATATTGTTTGCCTCTTCCTTTTCCTGCCTTCCCAGACAGATGGATATGGGGACCGCCGCTCCGACGCCGATCAGATCCGCCAGAGAAAAATTGATAATGACAAAAGGCATAGCCAGATTGACTGCGGCAAAAGCTGTGGAGCCCAGAAAATGTCCTACAAAAACGCCGTCCACGGTCTGGTACAGCGCGGAGGCCAGCATGCTGACTGCCCCCGGAATTGCCGCCAGGAAAAAGAGTTTCAGCGGCGCTGTTCTGGAAAATAGTGCCTCAGAATTCATTTATTGATACCGTTCCTTTCTCTCAAACCAATGTTTCGCATACTCCGCCACCAGCGCAGCCGTCTCCGGGATCGGAAGCCCGCTGGTATTGACGCACAGATGATACCACTTCTTGTCTCCCCACTTGAAATCAGAAATCATCTCCTGGGTTTTTGCCCGGGCCGCGTCTACCTGGCGTATCTTTCTCGCCAGCTCCTTGTCCGTCAGGTTCTCATCCTCCGGCGCCCGCTCCCGGCAGCGCGCCATCTTGGACTCCATATCCGCGTAGATGAAAATATTAAAGGGCTCTTCCTCTTCCAGGATCTTGTTGGCTCCGCGGCCCACAATCACACAGTCCTGCTTTTTGGCCATCTCCTGAATCACTTTCCGCTCCGCCACCATCATGCTGACCGCCTGCTGGGCCACCGGCGAATAGTAGGAAAAACTGTGGCCGAAATGCATGGTATATCCCGGGAGAACTCCCCGATCCAGGACCTCTTTTGCATACCATTCGCTGGTGTTGGTCTTCTCGGCGATCGCCTCCAGGATCTCCTTGTCGAAATAAGCAATCCCCAGCTCGTCTGCCAGACGTTTCCCCAACTCTCTTCCGCCGCTTCCAAACTCACGGCTGACGGTAATAATTTTTGACATAAAATGCCTCCTTCCCCATGTTTCCATGCTCAAAATGTCTGATGCCGCTTTTCATCGCGCTTTGTTCTCATTTCTTTCGTTGGCGGCCATAGCCTCCTCCAGTTCCTGCCGGAAATATTCCGTCCGCCTTTCATTCAGGCGGGTCAGCTGCTCTCTCTCCCTGTCCCCGAGTCTCTCCAGGGACAGAAGCTCCGCCCGGACAAAGGGAGCAACCACCCGGTCAGCAAAGGCTTTCCCCTCCCGGGAAAAATAAATCCGTTTGTTTTTCCGATTGCCCTCGGCTGTCTTCAGGCAGAGGATTCCCTGCCGCTCGAGATTTTTCAGAGCCGTGTTGATGGTCTGCCTGGAATAGGACCAGGAATCGCAGATCTCCTTCTGCGTGCAGCCGTCCCCCTGGGTCCAGGCAATGTAAAGGATCCAGAAAGCCGTCTCCGACAGATGCACACTGGCGGCATAGCTGTGATAGAGTTCATCCAGAATCTTGTCATTCTGATTCAGCAGCTCCAGCTGCCTGACAATCTCATCCTTCATGTATCGGACTTCCTTTCCGAAAATCTGTCCCTTTTCCGGAAAATAATCCGAATTCGGACAAAATGTATTATACTCCTCTGGCGGGAAATGTCAACGCCGGCAGGCGAATCGGTACAGAACCGGCACAGAGCCGCCACAGAAAGACCCGGAACACAAAAAGGCAGCCTGCTTTCACAGACTGCCTTTCGTGGTTTCCATCTTCATATGCCCTCTGATAGCTGACGGTATACCCTCTGATGGCTGAAGACATGCTACTTCTCCCCCTGCTTTAAGGCCACATCGACACGATAGCGCTTCTTCTCTCCGGGCTTTAAGAATTTCAGCATCCCGGTGCGGCGCATCACGTCGCGCCCGTCGGGGTAGCAGTTTCCACACTCCAGGCCCAGCACATAGTCCCGGACGCCCATCATCTTCCACTCTACAAAACCGTCCAGTTCCTTCGCGTCAAAGCTGATCTCCAGCCCGATATTCAGCTTCGGCTGCCAAATCGAGGCAAATCCCTTTCCATCGGGAAATTTGTGATAATAGCAGCGCTCCTGGTAGCCGGCCTGGGGCTTTTCCATATGCATCCAGTTGGCAATGTCCTCGGCGGCATGGTCGTCCCTGGGCAGCACCTCCGCCGAAGGAATCGTGATCACGCTGTCCTCATCCAAAAGCGGATATCCCATATTCATATGGTAAAGAATCTCCAGGGGCTCCGTCTGATCTCCCGTATTCTCAATCTCATCCTCGATGGAGAAACGATTCTCCTCTTTCGACACGGCAATCGTCCGGCGCAGGGTCAGCTTGCGGCCGAAAATGACCTCATCCTTTGTTGTGGTATGAATGCAGATCTCCTTTTCGTCCTCCTCCCAGTAGGCATGCTCGGCAGGCTGATTTGCGATGGAGCCGTGCAGCGGCAGCACCTCTCCCTCATCCACACAGGGAGATCCCACCGCCTGCAGTCCGCAGGTAGTCAGATATCCTGCGGTAAAGGACTTCAGCCAGTTGCTCTCCGTCCGGTCATAATACGCCGGAGCCACATACCCGCAGGGAGACAGATAACTCATGTTGATTCCCTGAAAACGCAGCCGGGAAATATCTCCGTTGCGGTCAGGGGAAACGGTCATTTCCAGGCCCTTTCCATTGGTAATCTCAAAAAGGCGCATACCGTCGCCCTTTCCTCCCACCAGCCGGTGTTCCTCCACACCGCTGATCTGATGTTCATGTCCGATATATGGATTCATGTTCTCATCCTCCTCCCTCATCATAAACGGCCGGGGCTTTCAGACCGGATCCGTCCCCATCAGCGGACGGACCGCATCGTAAACCTTCGCGTAGCGCCGGTAAATTTCCATATATTTCTCATGCATTTTAAGGCGGGGCTCATAGGTTACGGTCTTCTCAACCATATGCTTTGCCGCGTCCTCAAGATCCGCGAACACGCCGATGGCAATGCCGGTAAGCATGGCGCTGCCCACGGTTCCCGCGTCCACTGTCTTTAAGGCCGTAATCGGTACATTCAGCATATCCGCCTTCATCTGCATCCAGACTGCCGAGTGGGCCCCGCCGCCGGTGGCGTGCATGCTGGTAAAGCGGGCGCCGGATCCCTCCAACGCATCCACATTGAGTTTCATCTCATAGACCACACCCTCCATGCACGCCCGGTAAAGATCCGCCGCGCTGGTATCCGTGGTCAGCCCGAGAATCGCTCCCCGGGAGCCGGTGTCCATGTAGGGAGTCGCCGCCCCGGCAAAATGAGGCAGCACCAGAAGGCCGCTGGGTTCCTCGGCCCGTTCCCCGCGGTAGGCCTGCTCCAGATACTCGTTGACCGAGCATCCCGCCTCCTTTGCCAGCTCCTTCTCCTTCTTGGCCAGCGTGTCCGTGCACCACTGCATCAGGGCGCCGCCGGTATAGGAAAAGGCGTATGCCACATATTTTCCGGGGATCACATAGGGCACGATGGAAAAATATCCGTTGTACATCACATCCACATCCGGCATAGCGTCAAAGACCGGCGTCACGCACTCCACCGTCCCCGCGCCGTCCACCGCCACGGAGGAGTCAAAAACTCCGGCTCCCACCGCGGCAGCCACCTGGTCATGGCTGACAGAAATCACATGGCAGTCCGGGGAGAGCCCGATCTCCTCCGCCGCCGACTCCAGAATCTTTCCGGCGTCCGTTCCTGTGGGCACCGGGGCGGACATTTTCGATACGTCAATCTCCGCCGCCTCAAAAATCTCCCGGCTCCAGGTCAGAGACGAGATGTCGAAAGCCATGGTCCGGGTGGCCAGGGAGTAGTCAATCTGCCGCACGCCGGTCAGATGATACACCACATAATCCTCCATCAAAAAGACATAGGCCGCCTTCTCATAAACCTCCGGCCGGTTTTCCCGAATCCACATCAGCTTGGAAATGCTGTACATCTCGTGGGGACGAAGGCCGGTAATCCGGGCAATCTCCTTCTCTCCGATCTTTTCCCGGAGACGGGCGCACTGCCGGGCTCCCCTGGGATCCGTGTAAAGCATGGCCGTATGCAGAGGTTTTCCCTCCCCGTCCGTCATCACGAAAGTTTCCCCGAAACTGGTCACTCCGATGCCGGCAATGTCGGGATACTGCCCCGCCATCTCCCGGAGAACGCCGAAAACTCCCTCCATAATGGCGGAAACGTCCATCTCATGGCCCCCGACGGAGCGCCTGACGGGATAATCCCGGTATGCTTTGCCCAGGTACGCTCCCTTTTCATCAAACACCGTGCACTTGCAGCCGGTGGTTCCGATATCCAGTCCTGCTATCTTCACGCTCTGTCTCTCCTCTCTCATCCTGGCCGCAGGCTGTCATATCCACACCCTGCGGCCGCTTCCCTTGCTCCATCCCGGAGCTCTCCCGGACTTTGTACACCGACACTGTTATCAATGAATGGCCAATATCCGGACAAAATGATATGGTTGGAATATCAAAGCACTCCCGGAGGATCAAGGTTTGGCCGTGTTTTCCATCGCAGGGCGTCAGGATGAGTTCGGCTTTGCCAACGTAGAAGCACAGCTTCCGGCGTTGGAAAAAACACTGGGCAGAGAAAATGTGAGCGTCAAAATCATTGACGGTCTGGGGCATGGCTTTGGCATTGGGTCAGAAACCAAAGTGAAAAACTGGCTTCAGGAAGCAGTTGTCTTTTGGGAAGCGCACAGATAACAGCGAAATGAGGAAAACCGTATGGGCGAGATTTATGCTGCAAAAACCAATCACATCACAAACCCTGTAGGCTATGCTCTGAAGCCGCTGGTGTTTTCGTGGAAGGTAAAAGGGTGCAAAGGGCAGGAACAGCGCCACGCAAGGATCGTGATCAGCAAAGAGCCGACCTTTACCACGCTTTGCTTCGATACGGGAGAGGCCGCACTTGACAGCCGCGCCGCAAGGGTAGAATTTGATCCACAACCCTACACAAGATATTACTGGAAAGTCCTTGTGGCAACGGATGCCGCAGAAACGATCGAGTCCGACGTGCAGTTTTTTGAGACCGCCAAAATGGAGGAGCCATGGACAGCCCAGTGGATCACCTGTGACAGCAGCCAGCAACGTCATCCGATTTTTTCCAAGCGGATCAGCCCGACCCGGGCAGTTGCACGCGCAAGGCTGTATATTTGCGGTCTGGGATTGTACGAAGCATATTTTCTGGGGGAAACCAGCAAAGTATCGAGCAAAATCGGCGACGAGTATTTAACGCCGTACTGTAACAATTATGCACAGTGGATTCAGTACCAGACTTATGATGTTACGGAGCAGGTATCAGAAGGTGGTATGCTGTCGATCCTGCTGGGAAACGGCTGGTACAAAGGGCGGTTCGGATTCAGCGATCCTGAGCGGAAAGAATACTATGGAAGTGAATGGAAGCTGATCGCGGAGATTCACATTGCGTACCAAGATGGCACAAACGAGGTGGTCGGCACCGATGAGACTTGGTCGGTAAAACGAAGCAACCTGTGGTTCTCCAACATTTATGACGGCGAACGGCGGGATGATACCTTGCCGCCTACCCCGGAATGCTGCGCTCGGATCGCACAGGCACCGAAGGGGCGGCTTATGGAACGGCTGTCTATCCCGGTCAAGGCACAAATGCTGCGGAAGCCGGTGGCGTTGATCCATACGCCGCGCGGTGAAGAAGTATTCGATTTGGGGCAGGAAATCACAGGAATTTTCCAACTGCGTGTGCGGGAACCGGCGGGGACAACGATTCGCATTCAAACCGGCGAGGTGCTTCAAGATGGGTGTTTCTATAACGAAAACCTGAGAACGGCACTTTCGGAATATATCTATGTCTCAGATGGAAAAGAAAAAACCATTGTTCCCCATTTTACATACTATGGCTACCGTTATGTAAAGGTCAGCGGTGTTTCCAACCTGTCATGCGAGGATTTTACAGCCATCGTGCTGCACAGCGATTACGAGAGCATCGGCAACGTGAAAACGGGCAATGCGCTGGTAAATCAACTGATCTCTAATGTAGAATGGGGCATGAGGGGAAACTTTCTCGATGTGCCAACCGATTGCCCGCAACGCGATGAGCGAATGGGCTGGACCGGCGATACGCAGGTCTTTTCCGCAACGGCAAGCTATCTGGCCGATTCGTTTGCCTTCTATCGGAAATATTTATACGATCTGTATCAGGAACAGCTCTTGGCTGGCGGTATGGTCCCCGAGGTCGTCCCCACATTCGGGCCGAGCAAGTGTTCCTGCGCATGGGGCGATGCTGCGTGTATCATTCCGTGGAATGTATATTTGTTCAGCGGTGACAAAACGATCCTTGAAAACCAGATCGAGAGCATGAAAGCATGGGTCGATTATATCCGCAAGATTGACGGCGATCACCATGGATGGAGACAGGTTTTTCATTACGGAGACTGGCTGGCGCTTGACCGTGCCGGGGCCGTTGCAAACAGCGTTTACGGGGCGACGGACGAAGCCTACATCGCTGACATCTACTATGCGGCGAGTGCCCAGATCGTTGCCAAAGCGGCCGCAGTTCTCGGTCTGGAAGAAACAAGACAGAACTACCAGGCCATCGCCGACCGCCAGTGGCAGGTGGTGAAGGAAGAATATTTTACCGCTACCGGCAGATGTGCCGTGAAAACGCAGACAGGGCTCGTCCTTGCACTGAAATACCATTTGTCGGACAATGAACGTCTGACGGAGCAGATGCTCCGAAAACTCCTTCGGGACAACAAAAATAAGCTGAACACCGGCTTTGTGGGGACCCCGTTGTTGTGTAACGTCCTGACCGAGCATGGCATGACGGATTTGGCTTATCGGCTACTCCTGAACGAGGAGTACCCGGGCTGGCTCCACGAAGTAAAGTTAGGGGCCACAACGGTGTGGGAGCGCTGGAACTCGCTGGATGAAAACGGTCGCATTTCCAGCACCGGGATGAACAGCCTGAATCATTATTCCTATGGCGCTGTATTGGAGTGGATCTTCCGCCATGTAGCCGGGATCGATGTGACGGAGCAAGGCCCGGGCGGCAAGATGATGCGCATCAGCCCCAAGGTGGATCACAAGTTGGGCTCGGCAAGCGCGGTTTACGATTCGGCCAGCGGGTGCTATCGCTGTGGGTGGCAGATCGAAAACGGCGACCAAATCACAGTCACCATCACCGTTCCGTTCGGTGCAAAGGCGCAGGTGATCCTTCCGTATGCGCCAGACTCCGTATACCACGATACGGATAACCCTTTGTTTGAAACGGTGGAAAACGGGATCTGCTGCGTAAAGGCCGGGCAATATACGGTCACCTACAAGGCCGCAAGCCCCTTGAAAAAAAGCTACAGCGTAGACTCCACGCTGGAAGACTTGTTGGCTGAGCCGGCGATCAGGGCGTTCCTTTCCAATATGATGGAGGTGGATATGATCCCGGATCTTGCGTATGGGCTTACGCTGCGGCAGGCCGCAGAAGCTTTCGCGGGCGGGGTGAGCGCGGAGCAAGCACAACGTCTCAACGTATTGCTGGAAGAATTTTGAACGTTTCAGGAACACGTTCCCGACGAAGGAACGCTAATTTCTACAAGCGCAGGAGACCATTATGGAGCTTACAAGACTTAAAGCAAACAGTCAATACAGACCATGAAGATATAGAAGTGGATATCCCCTGCAACACTACGGCAGTGGTAAACCTGCCAGACGGAAGTTCGTACAAGATCGGAAGTGGTCCCTATACGTTTGATTGCGATGTAAAGCAGTAATTCCGGGCAAAAACGTCAGATCAGCGGGCGGCACCGCGATGGAACGCCCCATTTTCCAACACACGGAAAGGAAGGATAACATAATGGAAAACGCTGTTACCAAAAAGGAAAAATTCAGCTACGGTATGTATTTTATGGGCCAGAACGTATTCTACGGCCTGATTGGATACATGACCACTTATTTCACGGATGTCGGCATCACGGCGGCTTTGGTTGCGGTCGTGGCACTGATCACAAAAGTATGGGATGCCATCAACGATCCCATCTTCGGCATGATCATGGATAAGGTGCATTTTAAGAAAGGAAAATTTCTCCCCTGGCTCCGAATTTCTGTCATCGCGATCCCGGTCTCTACCATTCTTCTTTTCGTGATCCCTACGGGCATCCCGTTGGTGGCCAAGCTCATCTGGGCGACCCTTGCCTATATGCTGTGGGATACGGCCTATACGCTTTGCGATGTGCCGATTTTTGGCATTGTCACTACAATGACGCTTGACCAGAAAGAGCGCGTGTCCCTGAACAGCATCGGAAGAATTTTTGCAATTTTTGCCGGCATTGTGACCGGCATCCTTTTGCCACTGGTCCGGCAGAGTTTGGGCGGCTGGGCTACGACTGTGATCGTGTTGTCCATTTTGTCCGCTGCCATGATGATCCCGATGTGTCTGTTTGCAAAAGAGCGCGTGATCGAAAGAGAAAAAGCACGGGATGGAGGAGCCGAGGAAAACTATACGCTGCGCGATATGGTCGAATGCCTGCGTTCCAATAAATACCTGTTGATTTTCTTTGCTGCTCCTCTTATCAGCAGTCTGCTCAATGTTGGTGCCACCTGGGGGTTATACATTGCCCGGTATTGCCTCGGCGGCGAAGAAATTGCTTCCTTTGTCTCGATGGCGGTGATCGTTCCGACACTGATCGGTGCGGCGATTGCTGTACAACTATGCAAGAAATATGACAAATTCAAAATTTTCTATTTCTCCTATATGTTTGCTTTGATTTTGGGCATCGTTCGCTACATAGCCGGATATGAGAACATGATGGTCTATGTGATCCTAAACGCACTGGGTGGATTTCCGCTGGGCATCGCCGCGATCCTGCAATACCAATTCACCCCCGATTGTTATGAGTACGGGCAGTACAAAACCGGACTGAAAATGCGTGGCGTTACTTTTGCGGCGCAGACGTTCTTTACCAAACTGAACGGTGCGATCGCAACCGCCGTCAGCGTTTTTGCCCTGACTCTGATCGGTTTCAAAGAAGGTGAGGGCGTCATTCAGGCGGCAGGATTTGCCGATAAATTGTGGACCTTCAGCTGCCTTGGCAGCATCATTGGGGGAATCTGCACGCTGCTCATCCTGCACCTGTACAAACTCAACGACCATGATGTTCAGCTCATGTCCAAGTGCAACAATGGTGAGATCACCCGCGAGGAAGCGGAAGCACAGATGATCAATCGGTACTAAGTCATCTCTACGTCAATCACTTGCGGCTGAGAAGCACTTTTTCCTGCATCCCTCCCAAGAATCCAATCGGTATCAGAATCCCGGATTTTTTGGGGGGGATTTTGCCGCATGATCCCGTTGGACGATCTGATCGGCTGTTTCTCGTTTGTACGGGAGAACAGCATAAAATCATTTGTTTTGCTAAACTTTGGAGGCAAGCTGCAACACATGAATGGATAACGCCCAAAGGCACCGACGACGAACGGTATAGCCTGCGGGAATTGTTTCAGTTCCTTCGCTTCAAGCCAGTCTGGACGCACTTCCTCACGATTCTGCTATCCACGGTCGGCACCTCCCTTAGCAGTGGCACCGGCACCTTTTTCTACACTTATATTATGAAGGATCTCAAACTGATGTCAGGTGTTTCGGTTGTTTCCCTTGTGATTACTCTGCTCGGCATGGCTGTGGCACCTGTTTTGGCAAACAAAGTCGGAAAGAAAAACGTTTTTCTCGCGGGGATCATCGTTGCCGTAGGTGGGTCACTGATCCGGTTTATAGATGTCCGGTCTCTGCTGCTGATCTATTTGGGCGCTGTTTTCGCCGGGATCGGTGGGGGTTTTATCGGACCCCTTGCCTACGGCATTCAGGCCGACAACACGATGTATGTGCAATATAAAACCGGCAAACGAGCCGAAGCCGCCGTCGCATCCCTGTCCTCTTTTGTCTCCAAAGCCGCCCAAGGCGTTGCGGGGGCAATCCCTGGATATATGTTGGCGGCAACAGGATTTATTGGAGGAGCAGCGCAACAACCGCAGAGCGTCGAAGGCGGCATCATCTTCTGTTCCATCATGCTTCCGCTGATTCTGTGCGCTGCTGCCGGGCTGGTTTTTGGGACCTTGTACCCTCTTGGAAAAAAAGAAGTCGATGAAATAACTCTGGCGATTGAACAGGGTGTCTCCACAAAATGACACCCCCAAACACTTTTTCTTACACGCCATCCACCAGAAAATCCAATCGGCATCGGAATGCCGGGATTTATTACGGAAGCAACGCAGCAACCACAGAGCAATGAAGCATAATGCTGCTCAAAAATGCCAGCGCAGAGGAAAAACGGGAGTTCGCGCGGACCTTTTCTGTTGTCTTTCTGCCCTTGGTCATATAAATCTCCGTTCCGGCTGCTCGCCTCTCCTTGATTTCTTTATGACCATTATACCACTTTATCCAGTTCCGCAGCTGCTTTTTGTCTTTAATCCCGTGTTTTTTGCAAATAGTCCGTAAACTGCCACCGCCTCCAAGATAATCTTGCACTGCTTGCAGCTTTAGTTTCCTGTCGTAGTACTTGTTCCTTCTTCTTGACATAATAAAGCCCCCTTAGTGTAGACTTGAAAATTTTTGCTTCTTTAGATGTCTACTCTAAGGGGACTATATCAATTGTCAGCGCATTATCAGTGAATACAACTATTCAAAAATGAGCATTTTGATATATATCATAGGAGATTACGGTACAATTCCCCAAATTCTTTGTCACCCCCCGCTGTATCACCCGATACAGCGGTATTTTTTTATCAAAAAGGAGTTTTCTACCTGATAAACGAGAACAAAATCCGTATTCTGTATGTTCAGCCGGGCAAGCATCCGGAAAAACGGTTCGCTATGAATAAGCTGCGCACTCTTCAGCAGCTTGTCGGTGGGGATATGCAAGCCGTATACCCATGGTCAAAGGACGATGTGGCGCTTATCTGCAACGATTCGGGCAAAGTGGATGGTCTGCCGCTGAACCGTTCCCTTGAGGATTATGATATTATCGCGGGCAATTTCTTTATTTGCGGTTTTTCCGGGGAGAAATTTTGCAGCCTGACCGACAAGCAGCTCCGACACTACGAAAAGCTGTTTCGTGACCCGGAGCTGTTCTTGCCGACCCCCATTGGCATTATGGGCATCGCCCTGTCCATTGAACACGGGCAGGGTTATTCCTGCCGTAGCCACATACTGGCAGCTGTCCCATGGAGAATCGTTGCGGCCAGCCTTGAGCAGCTTCAGCACTACTGTCCTGTCAGCAAATTCCGCGGCGGTTTTGGCTGCGGGATCTGTATCTGTGTCGCTCAGATAGTAGCAGTTGGTGGGGTTGTTATTAGCTTGGCCGTAGCCTACGATTTTACTAACATAATTGCCACCAGTGATTTCGCCGACATTATAGCAGTTGAAAATTCGTCCGGAAAGATTATAACCGCAGATACCGCCGGTGTCGCTACTGCCGGTGATGTTGCCGATGTTATAGCAATCGCAGATTATTGTCATAGAACTTGAACTGGGGACATATCCGACAATTCCGCCGACTCTGGCATCTTTGCCTGTGTAGGAGACCGTGCAGAGGCTGGCGCAGTTTTCAATGGTTTCTCTCTCAGCGTAGCCCGCAATGCCGCCGCACCACCCCTGGTCAACAGTACATGACACCGAGCCTGCCACCGTCAGTTTCCGGATGGCACCGCCTATTACGCAGCCGAACAGACCGGCGCGCTTGACATCGCCGGTTATGCTCAGATTCCTGACGGTGTGTCCCTGCCCGTCAAAGGTACCGGTATAGGCACTGGATTCACTCGGGCCGATGGGCGTCCATTCCTCATTATTCAAATCAATGTCCGCAGTCAGCACAGCGCAGATTTTGGTTTCATCTGGGGTTTTGGCATTATTCACCTTATCCCGGAACCATTTCAGCCCCTCGGCGGTGGAAATCTGATAGGGGTCGTTCTCCGTGCCGCTGCCGGTGGCAAGCGCGGGGGTGCCGGTGATCGTACCGTTGAATACCAATATGGATTTTCCCCTTGAACGCAGCTTAGAGGATTGTCTAAAGGCCGTTGAAGTCAAGTCTTTATCGAGATATTTTGATGATCAGCTTGATGCGGCAGAGGAATTATACGGTATACAGCTTCACTTCAACTTTAACACAAACGATGTAAAGGTGCTCATCGACAGCTATCGAATCGCATACAGCCAAGAGATATGTGACCGCTGCGAAGCTCTTATACGCCGCCAGATGCTGCATTACGGATATCTTGTTAGATAGATTGAATGCGGGGCAGAGCGAGCCATTAGGCAAGAAACGACAAGATTAAGACTTAATTGATAATTAGCGCCGCCTAGAATTTACAGGTCACTGTATCAGCAATGTAGAATTTCCACAATCGGTAATGTTGAATGCATGCCCTCACAAAATAGAATGTGGCATCAAACTCAATTTTCCAGACACTGACTGGAAAATCTAATAGTTAAGATATGATTGCGACAAAGTCTTTTCACGGCGTGTAATCCGAACGCTATCGTTCTGCAATAATTATACCGCTTTTCTAATAAGATAATTCAATTCCATAATTCTTATCAAAAGTTAACAGCATTCCACCGTGGTGCGACATCTCAAATTGCCAGACACCGTCTGGCAATTTGAGGATTTCACTTAAGAATATCCTCTGGTAAGCGTAAATAAAATGTTGGATGTTCTGTTGGAACAGCAGACATATTATAAAACGGAAAATGAATAACAGCCGCAAATAGGATCCTCACACAAAATCATCTAAAACTAAGGAAAGCACACGCGATACTAATCCATCTGATTTTTTCAGCGGATTTGGTCGTGTGTGCTTTTCTTGGTATATGATTTTATGGATGGTTATGGAACGCGGTGATACCTTTTATTTGGCTTTTCTCCATTTTCTTTTCGGTTCGCGCTTCCCGGCCATATCGGAGGAAGCGGGCCATTGGAGCAACCATTCGAGATACTCGGATTTTGTGATAGTGCCGGAGGCAAGTTCCTGCTTTCGGGTAAGCCACTCCTTCATGAGGTCATTAAAGAGTGGTACATTCACCCACAGTACGGTTGCGGGTGCGATTGAGTCGCCCCATGTGGTGCAGGCGTTGCCGCGCAGTTCGATTGTTTTACTTTCTATCGGCGCAATCGAAGCATCAAGCGTGGTTTCAGCCAGTTTGAAAGATCTTCTATGTTCAAAATCATACCACATAATTGTCCGCAGAATATCCGGAAGAAACTTGTCGCTCACGAAAAATGTTTCTTCTTTGACATCCAAAACTTTTGCGATTTCTTTTAGTAGAGATGGCTTGGGAACACGGTATCCTATTTCATATTGTGCGATTCGATTTGCGCCGCCGTCCCCAAGATTGAGAAGGTCACCCAGTTGTTTTTGCGTCAGACCTCTATGAAGTCGTACTAGTTTGATTTTTTGACCTACTTCCATAAAAAAGTCCTCCCATAAATTTTCTCTATTGTAACACACTATAACATGAAAGCGCAAGTAAAAAATCGAAAAATGAATTTTTTGTGACTTCTATTGACATTCGCTCGTGGGCGAAGTATCTTATATGTATACTTCGCTTGCAGGCGAAGGAGAAATACTGATATAAGGATGGTGATCGAATGGATTGTAAAGAAATCAGAGAAATGTACAAGCTCATGTTTGCGGAGTACCCGGACATTGTAACGGTCAAGGATCTGCAAGCCATGCTGGGCATCAGCCGCCACGCGGCCTATGACCTGCTGGGGGAGGGCGAAATCAGCTGCATCCGGCTGGCAAACGCTTACAAAATCCCCAAAATCAATGTGATCAATTACGTTCTGAAAAGTCCGTGCGGTCAGAAGCGCGTGAGCGCGTAGGAGCTGCCTTGATTCTGGCAAGAGCACCTCCCCGTCTCAAATAGATTCGGCTAGATTCGGCACCTTGAAAACTGCATATCCGACAAGCAAGGTACATTCACCACATTGCCGTCAACTTACGAGTACGGCAGCGCAGACAGAGTACGCGCCATGACTGCCACCGGGCACGAGCGATTCAGTCTCTGGTAAACACCCCGTGGCGGAGTGGAGCGCAATGACAGATGTGGTCGTAAAGATACTTCCGTCCAGTCATAGTTCACACAATGAGGGCGGCAGGCAGAGAACCTGGCTGGGGTAAAAATACCCATGATGCCGTTGCAGCCGAACGGCAGCCTTGCAAGTCGTCCCCGCAGCTGGGGCAAAGTGGACAAATGCAGCTGCAAATCGAAAAGTTATCCCGAAAGTATGCGGAACCGATTCACGTTTTCCAGTCTAATAAAAGTAGGGAATCAGAACCGTATACTTTCGGGGAATTTATTGCAAGTGAATCAGATTTGATTCACTTTCCAGAGCGTAAGGCATAAAAGTGAATCAGTTCTGATTCACTTGCAGTAACCGCCCAAATCCGCCCGGTGTGGGGCGGATGCCCCGCGTCGCACACGGACGCGACATCACCCGCAGACCCGCCGTTGGGCGCGTTTGTGGCGCTGTGGGGCGGCGTGAGCCGTACAATTTAACACTAGAGAATAAAACTTACTACACACAAAAAGACAATAGTATGAGATAATAGATATATACCAAAACAGAAAGGACGATGCGAATGAATTATGAAACACTTCCAAAAACGATCTCTGCCGAAGAACTCCTCTCCACGCCGCTGCCGCCGGTCAAGTGGATCATCCCTGATTTGCTTCCGGCAGGGCTGGCACTGTTTGCCGGTCCCAGCAAAGCGGGCAAAAGCTGGCTGACCCTGTGGCTGTGTTTGCAGGTAGCGCAGGGAAAGCCTATGTGGGGACGCGAAATAGAGCCGCACACCGTGCTTTATCTCTCGCTGGAGGATACCTTTAACCGCCTGCAAAAGCGCCTTCTCCAGCTTGTGGGCAGCGAAGAAGCCCCCGAACGGCTGGTCATGCAGACGGAATGCAGCAGCATCGGGCAGGGGCTGGAGGAACAGCTTGTCAGCTTTATCTACCAGCACCCAGATACCGGGCTGATCGTCATCGACACCTTGCAAAAGGTGCGTTCCAGCGACCAGAACAACAGTATGTATGCCAGCGATTACAAGGAAATCAGCGCCTTGAAAGCACTGGCAGACAAGTACAATGTCTGCATTTTGCTGATCCACCATCTGCGTAAACAAGCCGCAGATGATCCGTTCCAGCAGATTGCAGGCTCCAACGGTTTGATGGGCGCGTCCGATACCAGTTGGGTCATGCAGCGCAAGCGTATGAGCCAGACCGCCAGCATCTTGGTGACCGGGCGCGATATGGATAACAAAACGCTGCGTCTGCACGAAGAAAACTGCGTTTGGATACTGGATGAGGAAGAAAGCACCGAACAAATTATCGCTAAGGCTGTGCCGAGTTACCTTTGGAAAGTGGCTGACTACATCGATAGTGTCGGAACATGGCAAGGCACGGCTACCGAATTGCTTTCTGCAGCCGATATTGAGGGCGTTTTGCCCCACCAGCTGACCCGGAAAATCGTGGAGCATTACGATACCGTATTCACCCCAAGAGGTATCCGCTATGAAACCCACCGCACCTCGCAGGCGCGGCAGATGAAGTTCTCTCGTGACGGAAATGACGCAGATGACGCTAATGACGCTGAAATTGACATAACCCAGCTTTTCAAATGGGATATCTCACAAACAGCGTCATCAGCGTCATTAGCGTCACAAAGATCGCGTAGGGAGAGCAAGCATGGGCGAAGTGTTGCCACAGGGCAACCCGCCGAAAAGCCTACGGGGCCAGCCCCGAACCCCTGTGAGGCTGCGAGCGCATGAGAAAGCGCAGTGTCGGAATCAACGTCCGCGTCAGCGTCACTGAAAAGAAAAAGGTGACGATGTTGGCTCGGAAGTGTGGCTTGTCACTCTCAGAGTATTTACGCCAGCGGGCGCTGGGATATGAGCCGGGCGGGCAGCCGCCCAAGGAGGTATTTACTGTGCTGGACAAAATTGATGAACTTGCAGAAAGTGAATCATCGTCACCGCATTCTTCGATTGTGGATTGCACAGACGAGATAAGGGACTTGCTCATTGGCGGTCACTAAAATTTGGACCATCAAAGACAGCTTACAGCGTGTCCTTGATTACGCAGCCAACCCGGATAAGACCGAATTTGATGCGCTCGCCAAGACTCTGCACTATGCCGAGAATGACGCCAAGACCAAGCTGAACGAGAGAGCCCAGCTTGTCACCGGCATCCATTGCAGACCAGACTACGCATGGGAGGATATGCGGGCTGTACAGGAACGCTTTGGTAAAACAGACGGCGTGGTGGCGCTCCACGCTTACCAAAGCTTCCGCGAGGGAGAGGTCACCCCGGAGCAGTGCCATGAGATCGGCGTGGCACTGGCCCGCAAGGTCTGGGGCAAGCGTTTCCAAGTGCTGGTTGCCACCCATATGAATACGGATAATCTGCACAACCACTTCGTTATCAATTCCGTGTCCTATGTGGACGGCAAGAAATACGAGCAGCGCCGCAGCCAATACACTGAGTTCCGGGCGGCATCCGACAAGCTGTGCCGGGAGTACGGCTTGTCGGTGGTGGAACAGCCTAAGAAAAAGGAACCGGCGAGGTATGCCCGGATGCGGGAAGCCATCGACCAAGCCTGTGAGGACGCCAGCACCGCCGAGGACTTCCACAGAGCGCTGTATCGGCAAGGGTATATTTTCGGCAGTGACCCTAACCGTAGGTACGCAACCATCCGGGCACGGGATGGTGGTCGAGCCGTGCGGCTTTATAGGCTGGGAGAAGAATACGATTTATCTGCCATAGATGACCGACTGCGCGGAAATTACCTGTTGTATGGACCAAGGTTGTATGAGTTGAAACACCCGCCCCGGCAGTATACGCCGAAGCGGTATCGCCCCAAGGATACCTATGCAGGAAAAGGCATCCTCCAAATTTTCTTTGAGGTATTCTTCGGGGAATCCCAGATGCACCGCTTGTATCTGTACTACTGCTATCAGCTGGGCATCCTGCCCAAGAAGCAACAGCCCCGCATCAACCGTCCGGAGTTGGAGCGCATCTGGAAAGACACCGAGAAAATCCTTGCAGAACACGCCTTTGTCCACGACCACAAGTTTCCCTCTTTGCAAGCAATCGTGGACTACCGCAAGGGCTTGTCCCGGCAGATAGATGCCCTTGCCGCGCAGCGGGCGGAAATCGTCAAGCAGATGCGCCGAAAGGATGCTCCGCCGGAGTTGGCTGACCAACGCATGGCGTTGACCTGCAAAATTACCGAACTCCGCAAAGAGGATAAAATCGCAGAGGGAGCCATCAAGCGCATCCAAAGAACACGCGAATCCAACCGTATTGACCGGGAAAACAGGATACCGCTGCATCCCAGACCACGCCGCCGCAGAAGGGAACGGGAGCGCGAATGATGTCAGTTTGCACCCAATGTGCAGGACGATTCTTGTGCAATTCTGTGAATAGCTTTCCGGCGGGATTGCTGGTATCGTTGTACCGGACCCAAAATGCAGCAACTTGAAAAAAAGGAGAGATGCCTATGGTAGCAGGACGCTTACAGGAGAAAAACGGATTTTATTACATCGTGCTGAGTTACACGGACTCGGCGGGCAAACGCCGTCAGCCTTGGATCGGCACAGGGCTGCCCGTCAAGGGCAACAAAAAACGCGCCGAAAAAATGCTGGCGGATACGCGAAAGGATTTCACGATTCCCAAGGGTCAGGTGTCCGAACTCAGCCCCGACATGGCATTCAGCGACTATATGCGGTACTGGCTGAAAATGATGCGCACAGCCGTAACGGAAACTACTTACTCGTCCTATTGCTTCAATGTGGAAAAGCACATCATTCCCTACTTTGAGCCGCTGGGCGTAACGCTGGCAGGGTTACAGCCGCGCCAGATTCAGAGCTTTTATCTGCACGAAGCGGAAACGCTGAAAAACACCTCTATCCTGCGATTCCACGCCAATCTTCACAAAGCGCTGAAATACGCCGTGCGCATCGACCTGATTGCCAGCAACCCGGTGGACAAGGTAGACCGCCCCAAGCCGCAGGCGTTCATGGCAAGCTATTACAGCGCCGAGGAGATGGAAAAGCTCTTTGAAGCCGCCCAAGGGCATAAGCTGGAACTTATCATCCAGCTCGCAGCTTTTTACGGCTTGCGCCGAGCCGAGGTGATGGGGCTGCGGTGGGAGGCCATCGACTTTGAGGCCAAGACGCTGACCATCCGCCACATCGTGACCAGCACCCGCATTGACGGAAAGAAAATTTTGGTAGAAGCAGACCGCGCCAAAACAAAATCCAGTCTGCGCACCTTGCCGCTGGTAGACCCGATTGCCGAACGCTTAAAAGCGGTTAAAGAGCAGCAGGAATACAACCAGAAAATCTGCGGCAACTGCTATAGTCAAAAGTACCTTGGATATGTATTCGTGGATGCAATGGGAAACCTGATCCAGCCGGATTCCGTGACGACAGGCTTTCCACAGTTGCTGAAAGAGAACGGTCTGCGCAGGATCCGATTCCACGACTTGCGCCACTCCTGTGCCAGCCTATTGCTGAAAGAGGGCGTACCGATGAAGCAGATTCAAGAGTGGCTGGGCCACAGCGATATTTCCACCACGGCCAACATTTACGCGCATCTGGATTCGCAATCCAAGAACCTGAGCGCCCGGACGATGGCAAACACGCTGACACTGCCCAAAGCGCAGCCCATAAAGAAGTGGTAATTTGAACAGCGGCGGCATCTGAGAAATCAGATGCCGCCTTTTTGCTGTCAATTTGTACCCAAGCTGCGGGAAGAATCTTGTGTAGTTCTGTGAATAGCTATTTGCCGCGATTGCTGGTATGATTTGTACCGAACCCGAAAATCACTACTTGAAAATAAAGGGGAGATATTTATAAGAAAAGCAACGGAATTTCTCAAAGCAGAAATAAAAAATCACTACCCAATGTAGAATTGAGTAGTGATACTTGGCGCAGGCGGTGGGATTCTCCCGCGCCCTTGCAGCAGTCCGCAGGACTGTTGCAGCCCGGCGGGACGCAAAGCGCCGGGCACGGGCTGTTCGAATCCCACCTTGTAGCCCTTGCATAGTTTGCCGCAAAAATAAAAAGCAGCACCCCGCAGGGTGCTGTCTTTGGCGCAGACGGTGGGATTCGAACCCACGTGACATTGCTGTCAAATTGATTTCGAGTCAATCTCGTTACGACCGCTTCGATACGTCTGCTTATTTAGTTTTTATCGCACCGCCTCGCATAGCGTTTGGAAAAATGCGAGATTTCGATGCAAGATAACGATGAAAGGTTGGGTACGCGACACCCGATAAAGCCCGCCGTTATGGGATTTCCTGCGGACAAGGTGGCCTGCCGGATGCAAACTTTCGAGTCAGTCCCGTTATGACCGCTTCGATACGCCTGCCTATATATTCTAGCATCGCCCCGCACGTCGCTTGGAAAAATGCGAGATTTCGATGCAAGATAACGATGAAAGGTTGGGTACGCGACACCCGATAAAGCCCGCCGTTATGGGATTTCCTGCGGACAAGGTGACCTGCTGGATGCAAACTTTCGAGTGCTCCCTCTTACGACCTCTTAGGGAATGCTCTATGTTCTGGGTTCCTGCCGGATACTAAATTAGTATAGCAAAAATGCCGTCCCGCGTCAAGATGCGGGGCGGCATAATTCCTGTATGCTGGGGGATATCTCATGTACATCAGAACAAATGCTGTTTCTGCACCGGGCCGGGGGCAAAGGGGGTATCCTCGTGGTGGCGCACCACGGTCACCTCGCGGGTCTTTTCCTCCACATGGCCGTTGGCTTTGGGCACACTGTAAAAGCTGCGGGTAATGTTATAATAGCCGCGCATGTGCTGCACCAGGTATTCGGCCACAGCGGGCAGGCAGTCGGTATCCTCAATGTTTTCATAGTTATAGTCTGTGTACAAAAATGCCGTGTGCTCCCCCTTGCAGACCAGCGTGATTCCCGCTTCGTCCAGATGCAGTTCATCCACAGCGCACTGCTTCAGGCCGCTCAGGCCGCTTTCGCTGGCAAGTTGGGTGGCGCGGCGGCGCATAGCCAATGGAACGGACTGCGGGTCCAGCGCTTCGTTGCCGCGCTGGCCGATCTCCAGCAGGATGTCCCGCATCATGCGGCTTTCCAGCAGCGGGCGAATCTTCTCCTTCGCTCGGGCTTCCTCGGTTTTTGCCTGAATTTTTTGCAGCAGTCCCATTCTTTTTCCTCACTAAACACATATCATTGCCCTGCGCACATCCGCACTGGCATCAGGGGCATCTTACTTTTTCATCGTGTAACTAATATTATATTATAGCATATCTTTTCATCCTGTGCCAGCGCGGAAGATAACTTTTACACCAAATTCATTCCGGTAAATCTTTTTAGCTGTGTGCTTTTTTGTATTCAGCTTTCATTCTTCTTTCTCCATCAAAAGCACAAATTCAATCCCCGTTTTTTGTCTATTTTGTTCTTTGCCTCATGCCATTCATTCTTATTTTTCTTTTCTCCGCTCTTTCCCGTTGCACCCTGCCAGTTTCTGCATTATACTGATAAAAAAGTGCACCGGCAGGTTTCCCCCGCCGGCAGCCGGACAGGAGTGCGGCCTATGAACATTACCGCGTTTGCCCAATATGCCGGGGTATCCAAGGCAGCGGTCAGCCGCTATTTTAACGGCGGGTACTTAAGCGCCGAAAAGCGCGCCCAGATTGCCGCTGCGGTGGAAGCCACCGGCTACCGCCCCAGTATGCAGGCCCAGATGCTGCGCACCCGCCGCACGCGGCAGATCGGGGTGATCATGCCGCGGCTGAGCAGCGAAAGCTGCGCCCGCATGGTGGAGGGCATCAGCCGGGTACTGGACGACCAGAACTACCAGCTGCTGCTGATCAACACCGCCAACGACAACACCCGCGAAGTGCGCGCGCTGGATACCCTGCGGCATGATACGGTGGACGGCATTATCCTGATTGCCACCATGTTTACCCCGGAACACCACGCGGTGCTGCAAAGCCTGCATGTGCCGGTGGTAATCGTGGGGCAGCAGTATCCCGGGTTCAGCTGCGTGTTCCACGATGATTTCGGCGCGGCGCAGGCAGCCACCGCCCACATGCTGCAAAAGGGGCGGCGCAAGCCGGGCTACCTGGGCGTGACTCTGCTGGACAAAGCCGTCGGCCTTGCCCGGCGCGAAGGCTTTGACAGTGCGCTGCGGGATGCAGGTCTCGTGCCCCAGCCGCAGCGAATGAGCATTGCCAAGTTCAACATGGAATCCGGCTACCACCAGGCGGAGCAGCTGTTTGGCCGTGCGCCGGGGCTGGACTGCCTGTTCTGCGCGACCGACTCCATCGCCCTGGGTGCGCTGCAATACTGCCGCAGCCACAGTCTGCGGGTGCCGGAGGACATCATGATTGCCGCTGTGGGCGACAACCGCATTGGCCGCGTTGCCTATGTGCCGCTGACCAGCGCCCATCTGCATTACCGCACCGCCGGGGACAAAGCCGCACGCCTGCTGCTGGACATGCTGGCGGACCCCCATGCCGAGCCGCAGATGATCAAGCTGGATTATGAGTTAAAATGCCGGGCCTCCACCGGGGATGACAACTCAGATGAAAATGTCTGGTCGCTATAACAGGCATCCTTTGCGCCACACTTCCCTGCATCACTGCGGGGAAGTTTTTGTTTTGTGCACCCTTTCCATGCAGCCCCCTGTTTTTTGTGCATTTTACCAAAGAACGGTGTGAAACTGTGTGAAATCGATAACAGAATCTTTGCAAGTTGGGTCGTTTGGTCAATAGAAAAAGCACTCACCTTCGTATATAATAAAGCTGTCAAATGAAACAGGCCCCGGAACCTCCTACCGGGCCAACAGATAAAAGAAGGAGCGTGCAACATGGATTACAAGAAAGCAGCCCAGCAGGTACTGGACAACATCGGCGGTGCTTCCAACATTGTATCGGCCGCACACTGCGCAACCCGCCTGCGCCTGGTGATTGCGGATAATTCCAAGGTGAACAAAAAAGAGCTTGAAAATGCTGAGGGCGCCAAGGGCGTATTTGAAGCCCAGGGCCAGCTGCAGATCATCTTCGGCACCGGCATTGTGAACAAGGTGTATGACGAGTTCACCGCCCTGGCCGGAATCACCGGTGCCAGCAAGGAGGAAGTCAAACAGGCTGCCGCTTCCAAAGCACCATGGTACCAGCGGGCCATCAAGACGCTGGGCGATATCTTTGTTCCCATCATCCCGGCCATCGTGGCTTCCGGCTTTTTGATGGGCATTATGGAAGCGCTGAACTTTATGGTCAACAACGGCTTCCTGAACATTGATACCAGCGGTTCCATCTATGTGTTTGCCCAGCTGTTCTCCAACACGGCGTACACCTTCCTGCCTATCCTGATCGCGTTCTCCGCCGCAAAGGTGTTTGGTGGCAACCAGTTCCTGGGTGCTGTCATCGGCATGATCATGATTCACCCCAACCTGCAGAACGCCTGGACCGTTGCTTCTGAGGGCGTGCAGACCTACCAGTCGGTGTTTGGCGGGCTGTACAAAATTCCGCTGGTCGGCTACCAGGGCCACGTTATCCCCGTTATCATTGCCGTGTGGCTGATGTGCCAGATTGAAAAGCGGCTGCACAAAGTTGTGCCCGCCATGATCGACCTGTTTGTTACCCCGCTGGTCTCCGTTTTCGTTACCGGTTATCTCACCCTCGCTGTCATCGGCCCAATCTTCACCACGCTGGAGGACGGCATCATCAACGGCGTTCAGGCTTTAATTCAGCTGCCGTTCGGCATCGGTTCCTTCATCATGGGCGGTTTGTACGCCGTCACCGTTGTGGCCGGCATCCACCATATGTACACCCTGATCGACCTTGGCCAGCTGGCCAAGTTTGGCTTCACCTACTGGCTGCCCCTGGCCAGTGCCGCCAACGTTGCCCAGGGCGGTGCCGCTTTTGCCGTTGCCCTCAAGAGCAAGAACGCCAAAATTAAGTCTATGGCCCTGCCCTCCGCCCTTTCTGCCTGCATGGGCATTACCGAGCCCGCCATCTTCGGCGTCAACCTGCGCTACTTTAAGCCCTTTATCGGCGGTCTGGTCGGCGGTGCCTGTGGCGCTTTGTATGCCAGTGTGACCGGCCTTGGTGCTACCGGCACCGGCGTGACCGGCATCTTCGGCATCCTGCTGCATCTGCACATGCCGCTGCAGTACCTCATCATGATGGCAATTTCCTTCGGCGTTTCCTTCGCTGTGACCTGGGTGATCTGGACCCCCGAAGCCGAGGAAGCCAAAGCCTGATGTTTTCCCCTCTCAATCAATAAGGAGCTACCTGTTATGAATGCCTTGCAGCGTGATTTGAAGCGTCTTGTCCCCATGGTGGAAGCCGCCGGGGCCGCCCGCGCGGCGGCGGATCCCCACCGGCAAAAGCTGCATGTTCAGCCCCCGGTAGGCTGGCTGAACGACCCCAACGGGCTGTGCCAGATCGGCGATGAATACCATGTGTTTTATCAGTACGGCCCGTTTGACCCCACGGGAGGGGTCAAGCACTGGGGGCACGTGCGCAGCCGCGATTTGTTCCACTGGGAACGCCTGCCCGTAATGCTGTACCCGGACGAACCGTTTGACTGCCATGGCGTTTATTCCGGCTCCGCTCTGGTGGAGGACGGCATGCTGTACCTGTACTATACCGGCAATGTCAAGCACCCCGGCGAATATGACTACATCAAGCAGGGGCGCGGGCACAATGTCTGCCTTGCCACCAGCCGCGATGCCATCCATCTGGACAACAAGCGCTGCCTGATGTACAACCAGGATTATCCCGCCGGGCTGACCTGCCATGTGCGCGATCCCAAAGTGTTTGCACTGGATGGGCGCTACTATATGGTGCTGGGTGCCCGAACACTGGACGACCATGGCGAAGTGCTGGTGTTTGAAAGCGCCGACAAGCTGCACTGGAACCACATCAACACCATCACTACCCCCAAAGCCTTTGGCTACATGTGGGAATGCCCCGATCTGTTTGAGCTGGACGGCCAGTGGTTTTTGGCGGTATCGCCCCAGGGCATTGCCTGCCAGAACGTGTACGGCTGCGGTTACTTTGCCCTGCAGGGTGACTGGCGCACCGATTGCACATTGAGCGAATTCCACGCCCTGGACGATGGCTTTGACTATTACGCGCCTCAAAGCTTTGCCGCCGCGGATGGCCGCCGCATCCAGTTTGGCTGGATGGGCATGCCGGATGCCGATTACACCAACCCCACCGTGGAGTATGGCTGGCAACACTGCCTGACCCTGCCCCGCGTGTTGACCCAGGACGGCAATGGCTGCCTGCTGCAAGCCCCCGCCGCCGAGCTGAACGCCCTGCGCGGCGAAGCCCGCCAGCCGGCAGACGGCGAAACGGTTGAAACGGACCCCTGCTTTGACCTGACCGCCTCCCCCGCCGGGGATTTTGTCCTGACCATTGCCAATGGCCTGACCCTGACTTACACCGAAGCGGACCGCACCTGTACCCTGCGCTTTACCGATGCAGCGATTGCCGCCGGGCGCACCGAGCGCAAGGCTGTGCTGGATGCCCCCTGCCGCAGCCTGCGTGTTGTGGGGGATGCTTCCTCGCTGGAAATATTCCTGAACGACGGTGCCGCGGTGCTTTCCACCCGGTATTACCCGGCAGCGGGCAAGGTTGCCGTACAGCTTTGCGGCGCAGGCAGCACCCTGTATTCCCTTTCGATTTAACGGAGGACATTCCATGGCACATGATACCTTGTATGCGATCGGCGAAGCGCTGATCGATATGATTCCGTCCAAAACCGGCTGTTCCTTTGCCGAGGTTCCCTCTTTCAGCCCCCGTGTGGGCGGCGCGCCCGCCAACGTGTGCGGTGCTTATGCCCGCCTGGGTGGGGATTCTGCCCTGCTGACCCAGCTGGGAGATGACCCGTTCGGCCACAAGATCGTTGATGAACTGGCTGCCTGCGGCATTGATACCAGCCACATCTGTTTGACGGACAAAGCCAACACCGCCCTGGCCTTTGTTTCGCTGGAAGCGGACGGCAACCGGACGTTCAGTTTTTACCGCAAGCCCTCAGCCGATTTGCTGTACGCCCCGGAGCTGGTGGATACCAGCCTGTTTGCCAACGCCTATGCCCTGCATTTTTGCAGCGTTGCCCTGGTGGAAAGCCCCATGCGGGAAGCCCACAAAACTGCCATTGCCGCAGCCCGCAGCGCCGGGACTATCATTGACTTTGACCCCAACCTGCGCTTTCCGCTGTGGCCGGACCGTGATGCTTTGCGCCGCACGGTGCTGGAGTTCCTGTCGCTGGCCGATGTGGTCAAAATCTCGGACGAAGAGCTGGAATTTCTGACCGGCACCAGTGATATTGAAGCCGCCCTGCCCAGCCTGTTTGTGGGCCATGTACAGCTGGTGCTCTACACCTGCGGCAGCGCCGGTGCCCACGCTTACACCCGCACCGCCCACGGCTTTTCCGCCAGCAAGCCGGTAAAGGCCGTGGATACCACCGGCGCCGGGGACGGGTTCATCGGCTCGTTCTTGTGGCAGCTGCACAAAAACGGGGTGGACCGCGCCGCCCTGCCCGCTCTGCAGGCGGACCAGCTGAACCAGTGGCTGGATTTTTCCAACCGGTTCTGCGGTTACAGTGTGCAGCGCTACGGTGCCATTGACAGCTACCCCACCATCGACCAGCTGTAACTTTCTGCCATTCTCTGCTATTTCATCATAAAGCAGCCGCCCGGTACAGGATTTGTACCGGGCGGTTGCTTTACGGTATAGATTTTTCTTTTCTATATTCGCTTTATTTTATTAGGGCAATACCGCATAATTCTAAGTGCCGATACGGCGAGCGAGGTGCGGCAGATGCCAAGCCAAAAGCGCAGATAATACTGGATGTCTTATCGAGCATTTTGGCAACGCAGATGCCGTGCCGCAGCTGCCGGAGCGGTGCTTAAGCCGCAAGGCGGGAATTGTGCGGTGTTGCCTTAGCTATCTTAGCAACAAAATGAGGCGTATCCATATATCGTGGATACGCCTCATTTTGTTTATTCTATTATCTTTATACGTTTTACAGATGCAGCACGCGGTCCTTGATTTCGGCGGTGCGGCCCTGGTTCCAGAACTGGGTACCGATGTAGCCGCAGGTGCGGCGGGCAACGTTCAGTTTGCTCTGGTCGCGGTTATGGCAGTGCGGGCACTCCCACACCAGCTTGCCGTCGTCCTCCACGATCTTGATCTCGCCGTCATAGCCGCACACCTGGCAGTAGTCGCTCTTGGTGTTCAGCTCTGCGTACATGATGTTATCATAGATGAACTGCATCACTTTGATGACAGCTTCCAGGTTATCCTGCATATTGGGCACTTCCACATAGCTGATGGCGCCGCCTGGAGACAGGCGCTGGAACTCGCTTTCAAACTTCAGCTTGGTGAACGCATCGATCTGCTCGGTCACATGCACATGGTAGCTGTTGGTGATATAGTTGCGGTCCGTAATGCCCGGCACAATGCCAAACCGCTTTTGCAGGCACTTGGCAAACTTGTAGGTGGTGGATTCCAGCGGGGTGCCGTACAGCGAGTAATCAATATTTTCAGCGTTCTTCCACTCGTTGCACTTATCGTTCATGTGCTGCATCACACTCAGGGCAAAGGGCTTTGCGGCGGGATCGGTATGGCTCTTGCCGGTCATATATTTGCAGCATTCATACAGGCCCGCATAGCCCAGGCTGATGGTGGAGTAGCCGCCGTACAGCAGCTTATCAATGGGCTCGCCCTTTTTCAGGCGGGCCAGAGCGCCGTACTGCCACAGAATTGGTGCCGCATCGGACAGGGTACCCTTAAGGCGGTTATGGCGGTACTGCAAGGCGCGGTGGCACAGTTCCAGGCGCTCATCAAAAATTTTCCAGAATTTATCCGGTTCACCGCCGGAGGACAGGGCCACATCCGGCAGGTTGATGGTAACAACGCCCTGATTGAAGCGGCCATAGTACTTCGGCTTGCCCGGCACATAGTTCTTGGCGTTGGCCACGTTGTTCCAGCCAGTGCCGGAACGGTCGGGGGTCAAAAAGCTGCGGCAGCCCATGCAGGTAAATACATCGCCGTTGCCCTCGGTCTCACCCTTAGACAGCTTGTATTCCTTCATCTTCTTTTCGCTGATATAGTCCGGCACCATGCGCTTTGCGGTACATTTGGCGGCCAACTTGGTCAGGTAGAAATAGGGGGTGCCTTCGCGGATATTATCGTCTTCCAGCACATAGATCAGCTTGGGGAACGCGGGGGTGATCCAGACGCCCTTTTCATTCTTAACACCCTGGTAGCGCTGGCGGAGCATTTCTTCCACGATAATGGCAAGGTCAGATTTCAGGCGCTGGTTTTCGCCCGCTTCGTTCAGGTACATGAATACCGTGATGAACGGTGCCTGGCCGTTGGTGGTCATCAGGGTAACGACCTGGTACTGGATGGTCTGCACACCGCGCTTGATTTCCTCGCGCAGACGGGCTTCAACGATCTGGGAGAGCTTTTCTTCACCGGGATCAATGCCCAGTTCCTTCATCTCCGCTTCGGTATCGCGGCGGATCTTTTTGCGGCTGATATCCACAAACGGTGCCAGGTGGGTCAGGCTGATGCTCTGGCCGCCGTACTGGTTGGATGCCACCTGCGCAATGATCTGGGTGGCAATGTTGCAAGCCGTGGAGAAAGAATGCGGTTTTTCGATGAGGGTACCAGAAATAACCGTGCCGTTCTGCAGCATGTCGTCCAGGTTGACCAGGTCGCAGTTGTGCATATGTTGGGCGTAATAGTCAGCATCATGGAAATGAATGATACCATCCTCATGTGCCTTTACAATCTCGGCAGGCAGCAGCATACGCATGGTCAGGTCCTTGCTGACCTCGCCGGCCATATAATCGCGCTGAACGCTGTTGACGGTCGGGTTTTTATTGGCGTTTTCCTGCTTGACTTCCTCATTGTTGCACTCGATGAGGGACAGAATGCGGTCGTCGGTGGTGTTATGGGTACGGCGCAGGCTCTGCACATAGCGGTAGGTGATATATTTGCGGGCCACCTCATACGCATTGGTCTGCATGATGGCGTCTTCCACCAGATCCTGGATCTCCTCCACGTTCATGGCGTGGTTGCGGCTCTGGCATTCCTGCGCCACATCGTCGGCAATGGCCGTGATCTGTTCCTTGGTCAAGCGCTGGTTGGAGGCAACAACGTTGTTGGCTTTGGTCACCGCTGCAATAATTTTGGATATATCGAAAACGGCCTCGCTGCCGTTGCGCTTGATGATCTTCATGAACTGTTATCTCCTTACCTCAATAAAAGCTGCCGGGTTGATACCACATGCCAAAATCGCTCCATGATTTTGGCGAGCGTATTTATCTTACCGCATCGACCCGGCAAAGTCAAGCCAATGTACCACAATATATTGTATATAATTTGCTAATAGCACCCATATATGCCATATAGCGCGATGGGACGTTCAAAAAGATTTCAAAACAAAACGCCGAAAAAAGCGCTGTCTTTTTGGGTAAAATAGGCACTTTTTTTCAAAGCTGCGATGATATGTGATTTTATTGTTCCCTGGCCGCTTGCTTTTGCCCGGCACGGCTGGTATACTGGTGCAAGGCACCTGCCTATTGTGATGATTTGCCGCAGCACTATACAAGATATAGTGTTGCATTTTATAAGGAGGCTCCCCGCGTGAACTACGCAACCATAAAATACTGTGATATTGCCAACGGCACGGGCGTGCGTACCAGTCTGTTTGTTTCCGGCTGCCGCCGCCACTGCCCGGAATGTTTTAACGCCGTTGCCTGGGATTTTGGTTATGGCCTGCCCTTTGATAAAGCCGTGCGCAATGAAATTTTGGGTAGCCTTGCCCCGGATTATATTGATGGGCTTTCCCTTTTGGGCGGCGAACCCTTTGAGCCGGAAAACCAGCGTGCGCTGGTGCCGTTCCTGCACGAAGTACGGGTGTTGTACCCCCACAAAACCATCTGGTGCTACACCGGCAATGTATACGAAACCGAACTTTTGCAGCCCAGCCACGCCCGCTGCGAAGTGACGGACGAGATGCTGAGCCTGATCGATGTGCTGGTGGACGGCGAATTCATCCCCGCGCAGCACGATATTTCGCTGCGGTTCCGCGGCTCCGGCAACCAGCGCATCATTGACCTGAACGCCACCCGCGCCGCCGGGCACACCGTACTGTGGCAGGATGACCCGCTGTTTGCTGACCACAAGATGTAAGGCAGCGAGTTCGCGTTTTTGGATTTTGTGTAACTTTTAACAAATTTGACTTGTATTTCTGCCCCGCAGGGTGTTATACTGACACTAATTTAAGGCAACACCGCACAATTCCCGCCTGACGGCTTAAGCACCGCTCCGGCGG
>ERZ791821.180-NODE-180-length-63398-cov-8.378305_pt1 | contig 63398 bp, 55 predicted proteins | sample MGYA00510300_ERZ791821 | MGnify/ENA primary metagenome ERZ791821 (study PRJEB30046, sample SAMN00792034) | human gut metagenome | study: EMG produced TPA metagenomics assembly of the A metagenome-wide association study of gut microbiota in type 2... | reverse complement strand
GCCGACGGCTCCGCCGTACAGGCCGCTGCCGCCGCAGTGCTGCCGGCCAGATTCCGACGACACTACGCCGCATGTCCAAGGGTGCTCCCTTCACGCGTTTTCGTACCTGCCCTGCAAAGGCATTTGATACAAGCATGCGTTGCAGCCGGTTTATCCCATCGTTTTCCTTCTGCATAAGCCGGCTGACTAGAAAAAATAAATCGAAAGAAAGTCCGCTTCATTTCCGAGACATACTTTCAATCGCCTATATTATATCATCATATATTCTAATATTCAATGTGAAAATTAGAGCAAAGACGGCGATTCTGGCGAATTTTTCGCATATATGTCATCCCCGATTGGCGGCAAAAGAAGGACAAAAAATTCAATAAATATTCAAAACAGCAAATTTACGTGTTTTTTACAATTCCCACCAAAGGAGTGTCTTTTCCCTATTGGTACGCATTATTGCACATTTTGCATCCATGATATTTCATCATATTTATTATTCTTTTATCGTTTCATCTTATTAAAAATAATTCCCATGACGATGTGTTCTTCTTGTCACATATATATCTTTCTGTTTTTCAGGAGCATATATAAAAAACAGAGGTTTTCCGCTGAAAAACCTCTGTTTTACAAAGTCAAAATTTATTTTTATTTCTTTAAATCCAACGCCGTCTTGATCAGGCCCTTGAACAAGGGATGGGCCTTCGTCGGACGGGATTTGAATTCCGGATGGAACTGGCAGCCGACGAACCAGGGATGATCCTTGATTTCAACGATTTCGACAAGGCGGTCGTCCGGCGACGTGCCCGAAATCACCAGGCCAGCTTCGCTGAGCTCCGTTCTGTATTTATTGTTGAATTCCCAGCGGTGGCGATGGCGTTCGTAAATGAGGTGCTCGCCGTATACATCGAAGGCCTTTGTGTCCTCTTTCAGCTTGCAGGGATATACACCCAAGCGCATCGTACCGCCTTTGTCGGAAATATCGACCTGATCCGGCATGAGATCGATGACGGGGAAGGCCGCGTCTTCATTGAATTCCGAGGACGTAGCGCCCTGGAGGCCGCCGACGTGGCGGGCAAATTCCATGACGGCGCACTGCATACCGAGGCATAAGCCCAGGAAGGGAATCTTGTGCTCGCGGGCGTACTGGACGGCGCGGATTTTGCCTTCAATACCGCGGTTGCCGAACCCACCGGGAACGACGATGCCGTCGATGCCCTGGAATACGTCTTCCATCGAAACGGCCGGGTCTTCCAGCGATTCCGAATCAATCCAATGGATATTGATCTTGGACTTGTAGGCGATGCCGGCATGGTTCAGGGCTTCGGCGACGCTCAAATAGGCGTCGTGAAGAGCGACGTACTTACCGACTAGGGCAATATCCAATTCGTTTTCCGTGTGGTAAATATCGTATACCATCTGCTTCCAGTCTTCCATGTCGCACGGTTTGTCCGGCAAATCCAGTTTTTCCAATACGATGCGGTCCATGCCTTCTTCCGCCAGGAGCAGCGGCACTTCGTAAATGCTGTTCAGCGTCTTGTTTTCAATTACGGCTTCCTTGTCGATGTCGCAGAACAAGGCCAGCTTTTCCTTCATATCGTCCGACAAGGGGCGTTCCGTACGGCAGACGATGATGTCCGGCTGAATGCCGATGCCGCGCAGTTCCTTGACGCTGTGCTGGGTCGGCTTGGTCTTCAGTTCGCCGGCTGCGCCGATATACGGGACGAGAGTGACGTGGATGTACAGCACGTCGTTGCGGCCGACTTCCTTCTTAATCTGGCGGATAGCTTCCAGGAAGGGCAGGCTTTCGATATCGCCGACGGTGCCGCCGATTTCCGTAATGACGACGTCGGCGTTGTCGTCGTCGCCTACGCGGTACACGCGCTGTTTGATTTCATTGGTAATATGAGGGATAACCTGAACGGTATGGCCCAAATAATCGCCGCGCCGTTCTTTCTGCAGGACGGACCAGTAAATCTTGCCGGTCGTAACGTTGGAGTTCTTGCCTAAGCTGATGTCGATAAAGCGTTCGTAATGACCTAAATCCAAATCTGTTTCCGTGCCGTCGTCTGTGACGAATACTTCCCCATGCTGATATGGGCTCATCGTACCGGGGTCGACGTTGATATACGGGTCAAATTTCTGAATCGTAACCTTGAAGCCGCGATTTTTCAGCAGCCGGCCCAAGGCCGCCGCCGTAATGCCTTTCCCCAATGAAGAAACAACCCCGCCTGTGACAAATATGTATTTAGCCATAATTCCTCCCTGCTGAGCTTGCGCTCCTATGAATACTGATAACTATATGCTTGAAAAGTACGTAGTGTTTATTTTTATTATATTACATTTTTTCAGGCGCAGAAACCCCTAAAATAGCCAAACTGTTGGCAATTGTAATCCGCACGGCCGTAACCAGGGCCAGGCGCGCCTTTTCCAGTTCCTTGTCTTCCTGAATGATGCGGCAGTGATTGTAGAACGTATGGAACAAGCCGGCCAGCTCGTGGGCAAAGTGAGCGATGCGGTGCGGCGCCCGTTCGCGGGCAGCCCGCTGTATTTCTTCCGGGAAGGCCGCCATCTTTTTGATCAGTTCCAGTTCCTGTTCGTCCTTCAGTTTATCCCACTGCACGTCGGCCCAGTTCATATCCAGCGCGTCGCCGGCTTCCTGAACCTGGCGGTAGATACTGTAAATGCGGGCGTGGGCGTATTGGATGTAATATACGGGATTTTCGTTGCTGTGCGATTTCGCCAAGTCCAAATCAAAGTCGAGCTGCGTGTCGAGAGAACGCATGATGAAGAAATACCGGGCCGCGTCGGCGCCGACTTCTTCGACGAGCTCGTTGAGGGTAATTGCCTGGCCCGTGCGCTTGGACATCTTGACCGGCTTGCCGTCGCGGAATAAGCTGACCATCTGCAGGAGCAGTATTTCCAGTTTTTCCGGGTCGTAGCCGAGAGCCGCCATCGCCGCCTTGACGCGGGCCACGTAGCCGTGGTGGTCTGCCCCCCAGATATTGATGAGGCTGCCAAAGCCCCTGTCGTATTTATTCTTGTGATAGGCGATATCGGCGGCCAGATAGGTCGGTACGCCGTTGTCGCGAATGACGACGCGGTCCTTGTCGTCGCCGTAATCCGTCGATTTCAGCCACAGGGCGCCGTCCTTTTCATACAGCTTGCCGTGCTGTTTCAGCACATCGCAGGCCCCATGAATCGCGTCGGGGTGAAGGGTCCGTTCGCTGAACCAGTTGTCAAAATGGACGTTGAAGGCAGCCAAATCCCGCTTTAAGGCTTTCAGCTTTTCAACATAGGCCCGGTCTTTAAACAATTCCAGCCGTTCCTCTTCGGGCATATTCAAGTAGGCGTCGCCGTCCTGGTCGATAATCGCCTGGGCCGTATCGATGATGTCGTGGCCGTGATAGCCGTTTTCCGGGATATCCGCTTCCCGTCCCAGCAGCTGCAAGTAGCGGGCATTGACCGAGGCGGCCAGGTTGTTCATCTGATTGCCTGCGTCGTTGATGTAATATTCTGCCTGCACGTTGCAGCCGGCGGCGCGCAGCAAGTTGACGAGGGCGCTGCCGTACGCTGCGCCGCGGCCGTGGCCGACGTGAAGGGGACCTGTCGGATTGGCGCTGACATATTCGACCTGTATCGTGTCTTCTTCACGCAGCGGCGCTTTGCCGTAATCGGCGCCGGCGGCTAGTATATTTTTCAGCGTATCGTAAATGACGTCGTGCTTTAAAAAGAAATTAATGAATCCGGCGCCGGCGATTTCCGCCCGGTCCAGCCAGGGATAGTCCATCTGCGCGACGATGGCTTCGGCGATCATCTTCGGCGCACGGCGGGCAATGCGGGCCGACTGCATGGCGATATTGGTAGCAAAATCGCCGAATTCCTTCTGCGGCGGAACTTCCAGGCTGATAGCCGGATAGTCGCCGGCAGGAAGAGTCCCTGCCGCAATCGCTTTGTCCAGAGCTTCAGCAATGCCCTGTTTCAATAATTCCTTCATTTCCATTACAGTTATCCTCCTGCACAGTAATCGTTAATTGCGTATAGTTTGAACCGACGCCTTCCAAATCGACATCGTAGCCGAGATGAATCGTGCCGACGCCATCGCATAGCTGAACGTCACACTCATAGGTTCTGAATGTGACGTTCAATGCGCCGATAGGCGTTTCATACTTAGAATGCGAAACCTTTCCCTTGCGGTATTCCTGACGCTGGTGCACCTTTCCGAGACGCAGCAGCATGACCGCGCCGTCCGGCAGGACTTTGATAACCGTCGTCACGCCTTCCATATCGGTCAGCTCGCTTTCTTCGTACACGATGTACTGCGTGCGTTCTTTTTTATACGCCTTGCCTTCGGAAACGAGCTCGATAGCCAGCTCCTCTCCCTCTTCGTTGCGCTGAACGCTCTTTACCTTTACGATGACGGGCTTCATGCATTCCAACCTTTCTTATCATACTATCAATAATCCAATATTGCTATTATATAACAAGTGCCGGGAAAAAGAAATAGTTTATTTCGCGATTTACCGCGAATTCTCCCCGTCCCTGACTTCGATGATATAGGGCCAGTATTTTTTCGGCATGAACTGCCGGCGCAGCGGGTCGTTCCGCCGTTCGGCAATGGCGATGGTGCGGTAATACTGCTTCCACAAGGCGGCGAACTCTTCTTCCTGAGCCGACACGTCGACGCGCTGCAGTACCTTGGGAATGTCTACTAAGACCGCTTCATGGCGGTCGTAATATACGCCTATGCGCCGCTGCCTGTCGTGGATAACCCACTCTTCGCTGCCAAGGCGCTTCACAAAGTGGGGAGCCATGACCGGCACGACGCAGCACGTCGGCGCCAGCGGGCAGTACAGCATGCCGCCCTTCAATTCCTGAAACCTCGCCAGCCCCAGCAGCTTATGCCGTTCGTTTCCCGTCTTGCGGGCCCACTGGCGGACTTCCCATACAGCGGGCTCGCTCAGATGATGCAAAAACTCCCCCTTCAGCCGGAAGGCCTGCCGGATATACTGGAGCAGCTTCATCTCCCGCTGCGGCTGTTCCGCTAAAAAGGCGTAGTACAGGAAATGGCAGGTCTTCCCGCCGCACTGGGCCTGCAATCCGTCCAGGATGCGCTTCGCTTTCACGCCGTCTGCAGGCACATACTGCTGACAGCCAAACAAATCGCCCGCCCCGTCGCAGCGTATGTCCTCCGTATGCTGCAGCCCGTCGTGCCAGGCGTCGAACACGGCGGACAGATAGCCGAAAAAGGATCCGTCGTATACATAAATCATGAGTTGACTCCTGCAAATAAATCCATCGGTTCATATTTCCCGGCCTGCTCCGCGCCCAAGAGGCGGCTGCGGATGTAGTCCGGCCGGTCCGATTCTCCGTAAAACCGTCCCCGACAGGTGATGAAGTATTTGGCCCGTTTCAGGACGATGCCTAAGCGGCGCAGCGTATCGTAGGACAGCCACGCCGACCGGCGGGCCGCACAGATGCGCCGGGCCGATGTCACGCCGATACCGGGAACGCGGAGCAGCATGTGATACGACGCCTTATTGATTTCTACGGGAAATACTTCGGGATGACGCAGGGCCCAGCAGGCCTTCGGGTCCAGATGGAGATCAAAATCCGGCTCGGCGTCGGTCAGGATTTCGTCGGCAGAAAACTGATAGTACCGCAGCAGCCAGTCGGCCTGATACAGGCGGTGCTCCCGCAGCAGGGGAGGCTGCGTCAGGGCCGGCAGGTTCGGGCCGGTCATGGCCGGCACATAGGCGGAATAATACACCCGCTTTAATGCAACCTGCTTGTACAGCGCCTCGCTGAGCCGCAGAATCGTCCGGTCGCTGTCCGGCGTCACGCCGATGATGAGCTGCGTCGTCTGTCCCGCCGGTACAAATGCCGGCGCTTTTCTGCTCGTTTTTCGATTTTCTTTCCGCTCGGCAATGCCGCTGCGGATTTCCCGCATGGGAAGGAGGATGTTTTCCTTCGTCTTCTGCGGCGCCAGCAATTTTAAGCCTGCCGAAGAAGGCAGCTCGATATTGACGCTCATGCGGTCTACGTATTTCCCCAATTCGCGGATGAGGCGCGGATCCGTTCCCGGAATGCCTTTCATATGAATATATCCATTGAAGTTCTTTTCTTCCCGCAGAATTTTCGCCGTCCGAATCAGCAGCTCCGTCGTTTCGTCAGGCGAACGGTACACGCCGGAGCTGAGAAATAACCCTTCGATATAATTGCGCCGATAAAACTCGATAGTCAGCTCAGCAATTTCCTCAGGCGACAGCATGGCCCGCTCCGTTTCATGACTGCAGCGGTTTACGCAGTAGGCGCAGTCGTAGATGCAGTAATTCGTCATGAGAATTTTCAGCAGAGACACGCATCGCCCGTCGGCCGACCAGGTATGGCAGATGCCGCCGTACGCGCCGTTGCCGATTCCGCCGGCTTTATTTTCCCGCCGGCTGCCGCTGGATGAACACGACACGTCGTATTTTGCAGCGTCGCTCAAAATCGTCAGCTTTTTCTGCATAACGTCCCATTTCATAAGCATCCCTCCCTGTTTACGTTATATCATACCATAAGACGGACAATATTTCAAACATATGTTCTTAATATAAAACCGGCGCGTCCGCTCTGTTGCGAAACGCGCCGGTTTGCGGCGATTATAAATGGAGCCCTTCTTTTAATTGGGCAAAAATCTTTTCCTCTTCTTCCGTCAGTGAACGACCTAAATCAATGTGCAGCTCTTCGCCCTTGTTTTTAGCCTTTTCCTGCTCATGAGGGTCGCCGCTCTTGACGCTGTTGTCTCGGATAATCACCGTATTCACCTCCTGCGCGTCTTTAGAAAAAAAGGGCTAAACCGTATATGATTTAGCCCTTTAACCTTATGCGTTCTTACTCCACAACGAAAGACGCAGCGTTTGCATCTGTCTTAAAGCAAGGATTTCGGTTCCGGATACGCTTTGATATCGTCGGCGACAGCTTTGGCAATTTCGTCGATGATGCCTTCCTGGTCGTCGCGGAGAGACGATTTCATGTCGAGGGTCGGTTCGAGAAGTTCGCAGTTCTTGAAGCGGTTCTGTACGTAGTCGACCATCGTGTTGTACGCGGCGGATGCCCAGCTGTGATTGCCGATAACGGCGATCTTGCGGTTCTGGAACATGAGGGTCTTCAAGTCGTGGAGGAAGTTTTCCATCGGCAGGAAGAGGTTCAGGTTGTACGTAGGAGCAGCCAGAACCAAGTGGCTGTATTCCCAGGCCTTCGCCGTAACGTAGGACGGGTGAATCTTGGCTACGTCGTACAGGCGGACGTCGCGGATGCCGAGCATGCTCAGCTTATGAGCCAATACGCAGGCAGCCCGTTCGGTGTTGCCGTAAATGGACGAGAAAGCGATGACGACGCCCTTCTTTTCCGGTACGTATTTTGCCCAGTGGAGATATTTTTCAATGATGTACTGAATTGTTTCCGGAGTACGGAATACGACGCCGTGAAGCGGGCAAATGACTTCGATAGGAATGCCGGCAGCTTTCTGCAGGACTTTTACGACCTGCGGGCCGAATTTGCCGACGATGTTGACGTAGTAACGGCGGGCCGAATCGAGGTAATTTTCTTCAAAATCGACCTGGTCGGCATATACGTTGCCTACGGTGCCGAACATACCGAAAGCGTCGGCGCTGAACAATACCTTGTCCGTAATGTCGTAGGACATGATGACTTCCGGCCAGTGAACCATCGGCGCTTTGACAAACGTGAGGACGTGCTTGCCCAGTTTGAGCTGGTCGCCTTCCTTGACTTCTACATAGCGGCTCGGCATGGGTTTGCGGAAGAACTGTTCGAACAGCTTAAAGGTCTGAGCCTGAGCGACAATTTTTGCTTCCGGATGCTTTTCCAGCAGAGCGACGGCGGAGCTGGCATGGTCCGGTTCCATATGCTGCAAAATGAAGTAATCCAATTTGCGGCCTTTAAGCAAATATTCTACATCTTCAATAAATTCGTCGCGGCAACTCTTGTCCATCGCGTCGACAACGCAGGTCATTTCGTCATCGATGAAATAGGAGTTGTACGTAACGCCTTCGGGAATCGGGAAAATCCGTTCAAATATTTCAGTGCGGAAATCGTTGCACCCCATCCAGTAAATGCCATTTTTAATTTCTTCTACGCAATGCATAGCAGACATACCTCCTTATGTACATAGTAAACACACGTTTAAATCGCTGGTATAAAAATCTTGTTACATATGTATCATATCACGTTTTACACTAATAGAAAATATCTTTAAAGAAAAAATATTGATTATTTAGGTTTCTTTTCCGATTCTGATTTCCCAGCGTCCGATCCGCCCTTTCGTTCCTGCAGCGCGCCGCTGTCAGAAGAGGATTCTTCCTGCCGTTCGCGGTCTTCGCTCTTCGCCCTTTCGTCGGACGGCAAATCCTTGTCTTTAGAAGACATAGCATCGGCTCGCCGCTGTTCCTCCGATACGCCGCGGCGTTCCGTCTGGGAAACGGCCGGTTCGTCGCCGATGGAATTCGCTTCCGATACGAGCCGGTCTACGAGCTGCTGCAGCACATCCTGATCGGCCTGAGACAACTCTTTGCTGCTGAACAGCATTTCCTGCGCCTGTTCGGCCAGAGCCGATGCCTGGGACCGGGCTTCGCGCTGGCTGATACGGCCTGAATGATAGTTTCGGTTCAGCTCGCGGAGAGCGCTGGAAATTTCGGCAGTCTTCGTGCGGATGCGGGCGGCAGCCAATTCGCCGCTGCGCTGCTTCTGCGCGTCGGCGTCGTGAATCTTCTTATCTTCTTCGCGGCTTTCCAGCAGTTCTTCCTGCTGCTGTTCCGATACGCGTTCCAACGACGCCGCCGTCACATGGGTACCAACGTAATACTCGTAGCCCATATAGGCCAGGATCGCAATGGGAAGGCACAGCAGCATCATTTCAATCCTCCGCAGATGAGCCGCCTGCTTCCAGCTGATGACGTTGCGCCGGCGGTGCTCGATGACCAGGACAATGCCGATGATAAGGACAATCAGAAGCATCGCTATATAGATGAATAATTTATGCCAGACCGTCGCCTGCAGCTGTATTTGAAAGGGCTCCGACGCATTGAGGCTCCACATATACGTGCTGCCCTGCTCGTCGGCCGTCGTGCTGTTGCCCTCTACTTCCGTTCCCGACGGAAAAGATACAATGTATTCCAAGTCTGCGCCGTTTTCTTCCATCGGCATGCCCAGCCGCAGGTGTTCCAGGCTGTTTTCATCGAAGGTGTAATCAATGTAGTACGTCGAGCAAATCAGCCCGTCGTGGGTCTTATGAATAATGCGGTCGACAGAGCTTTTATTCGCCCCTTCTTTCGTCACGGTCTTCATAGCCCGGAAGCCCTCGCCGTTGCTGTTGTTGTAATCCATGATCGTATAATTCCGCTTCTGGAATTCGTCAGCGTCGCTGCGCAGGGCCTTCTGCCCTTCCGCCGTTTCCGACACCTTCAGCACGTCCTGCGTCTCGCTGCCGTCGTCATGAATAATAGTCTGAGCGCGAAAGCCCGTCAGCAATACGAATGAAAGGGCCAGTATCAGGGTAATGCCCAATTTCACATACGATTTCATAATAGCCTCTCCTTCTGTCCAAGCGGTTATTCTTCTGTCGGCGGCACCATGCCGGACTCTACGATGCTCGGCTTATTGAATACGGAAGCGGTCTTTTGTTTCTGCTCGGCTTCCTTCTTCGCCCGGGCTTCGGCCATCGCGGCGCCGTTACCGCACTCTTCCAAGGGAATGCCGTTGACGAACACGCCCTCGATAACGCCCTGGCCTTTTTTCATGCGGACGCTGGCAACGACGTTATCTTTCTCGCTGATATTGTAAATCCCGTCGGCCAGCTCCGGCGCAATGCGGTATCGGTCAAAGGCGACTTTAAACTGGACGACGCCTTCCTGGAACGATACGACGACGGCATCCATATAATCTCCGCCGATTCCCGGTTTTTCCGCCGACGCGCCTTCTACCTTCATCAGGCCGCTGGCGTCATGGGAAATATGGACGTATATTTTTTCCCCTTCTTCCGGAGCCGACCCGTCCATCCACGTAGTCGAATCTTCCGGGAATACGATGCGCACATAATCCGTGCCGAAGGACGATTCTTCCAGTCTCGGCAGGCACCGCCACTGGTACGGGATGCCGTCTACGCTGATATTATGCCAGCGCCATCCTATGTAAGACAATACTCCCAGCTGGATGAGAACGACGAGGAGGAAAACCATCCATTTATGCTTTCCGTCAGGAGAAAAGGTTCCTATTCCTTTCATTTCTTCGTGTCTCCTTCCTGCGACCACGGCGACCGCGAAAAATGTTTTTCCCGCTTAGCCGGTCCGGCCATCGACTGCCACGGCGAAGTGGTTATCCGTTCTGCCTGCCGCGGCTCGTCGGCTTTCTTCCGCGTGCGCCCTTCTTCCTTCATCGCCGGCAGGGCGATTGCGTCGGGACTGCGGAACACAGGCGGCACAAACTGCGACCGCGGCGCCTCCTTCGGCGTCACCGTTCCGGCCGGTCGATACCCTGCATCTGCCGGATCCGGCGTCATCTCTTCCAGCGGCGGAAGATGAATATCCTTCATCCATTCAGCCAGCGTATCGGCATCGGCTGCCGCGTCCTTCGTCTCCTGCGGAGACTCAAATACAGGCGCCGTTTCTCCTCCGTCGGATTTCTCCTCTCCTGCCTCCCGGCGCACCGTCGCCGCCTTATGTTTTACGCGGGAACGGCGGGCGGCCCGCAATTCTGCGTTTTTCCGACTGGACGCCGTGCGGCGGCGCTGGAAAAATACCAGTCCTAAAATCGCCATGACAACCAGGGGCACGACGGGCGAAAAGGTCGTAGCGAAGACAAAGACCAACATCAGGCAGGCCAGCATCACCGTACCGAAGCGCGTATGATTGACATGGCAGCCCTTGACGCCCTGCATGATTTCATAAAAGCCCAGGAAGATCATGTAGGCCGCCGAAATGATGAGCGGTACGGACGAATAGAGCCCGCTGCGCACAATCAGAGTTTCCCCTAATAAGATGAAGGGGATAAAGGAGTATATCACCGGCCCCCAAAGGCGCGTCTTGACGCCTCGGGCCAGCAAGGCGATGATCAGCAGAAACAGGAGAAACAAGATGGTCATCGTCGTCCAATGAAAGCCCTGAATATCGGCGACGCCGTACCAGGAGACGGGCATACAGGAAATAAGCAGCGACGCTGCCGCGGCAAAGCGCCCGAACCAGCGGAACGGAACGCCCCAGGACTTGCGGATATCGATAGAATATCCAGTCAGCATGATGACCGCAGCCAATGCCGACAGCAGCAAAAAGGGAATGTACGCCGCGTTGCGCGTAGCCAGTCCGAAGGCGGCGAACACTGTGACGGTGACGGTCCAGGAGAAAACAGATAAGCGTACCTCGTCCTTCTGCTGCACCAGCAGGCGGTACATCGGAAGCGGCAGGACGACGAAGAGCCAGAAAAAGGCCGCTCCTCCCGGCGCGTTGATATACCCGCCCAGAGCCGCCCAAACCAGCACGGCAAGGCAATACACCACGACGGCCCCCACAGCTCGCAGCAAGTAGGCCGCCGGCAAGCTCAGGACGGCGCAGCTGAAAATATAGGCCGGCGTATCCCAGCCCAGATAAAAGGTCTGTCCCGCCATGGCTATCGACACGAATACGGCCACGCACTGGGCCAAGGCGACGCCTTCTCCCAGCAGCGTCCCCTGACGATTTTGAAACAAGGCCAGGGCCACGCCGCTTTGCGAAAGGACCAGCAGGACGACAGCTAGGGCCATCCGCAGGGCGACGGAAATATGATACCACACGTAAGCGGCGCCCCAGATCAAGGCGACGCCGAGAATAGAACAGGTCACGATGGCTAAGGCCGTATACACCAGGGCCGGCCAGCCCGTAACGCCCTGTCTCCGGCAGGACTGCCGTATGTTTTGTTCTGCCTCCGCAGAAATCCAGCCTTTAGCGGCCCAATCGCTGATTTGCCGATTCAGCCACTCTGTATTATTTTTCCATATCATATATGCTGCCTCCCAGGCACGTAGTAGTCATAGTATCGCGCAGTCGTATTCCTGCGCATCATCAGTATATCACAAAATAGGCAAATCCCATACATGAAAAAAAGACTTTGTCCCGCCTTGCGAGGGACAAAGCCTTCTCTTATACCATTATTTTACAATCAGCACGGAGCATCCCGCACGAGTAACGACATAACTGCTGACAGACCCGAGGAACAGCCCTTTCAGCGGCCCTAAGCCCCGGCTTCCCATGACGATTAAATCGAAATCGCCGTCCTTCGCCGCTTCTACGATAGCCGGTCCCGGAGAACCGACAGCAAATACGCTTTTGACGGGAATCGACTCCGGTACGGTCTTCGCAATACCGTCGAGAAATACCTGGCCCTCTTTTTCCATATCCTGAGGCAGGTGCTCTTTTACGTATTCCGTCGCCGTGGAAATTTGGTCGAAATTTGCCAGCGGGGCGATATCATGAGCCACATAGGCCAACGTAATAGAAGCGCCGTAAGTCGTCGCGAGGTCAACGGCTTGTTCCAATGCCCGTTTAGCATTGTCAGAACCATCAATCGGAACGAGGATCGAGTTGTACTTTGTCATATGAATCCCTCCTGTCGATTAGGTCTAGCAGGTCTCTATATTAAATAACTTCTATATACGTTGAAAAATTCCTTCTTTTTTATCGTCTTTTGTCTTATGAAATTACGGAATGCAAACTACCCTTGTGTCCGCCCAGTTCCCCGTTTATTTGACAATCAATACGGGGCAAACGGAATGCGTGACGACGTAGCTGCTGACAGATCCCATGAACAGACCTTTCAAAGGCCCTAAGCCGCGGCTGCCCATGACGATGAGGTCGGCGTTGTACTTTTTAGCGACAGACAATACGGCTGGTCCCGGAGAGCCGACTTCAAAGACGCTCTTGACTTCGATATTCTGCGGAATGACCTTCGCATAGTCGTCGAGAATGCTCTTGCCTTCCTCTTCCATATCCAGAGCGACTTGTTCCGTCACGTATCCGCTGGCATTCGGAATTTGGTCGAAGTTAGAGATTACCGATACGATATTCGCCACATATACCAACGTAATCGTAGCTCCCAAGGCCGAAGCGATGACGACGGCATGTTCCAGCGCCCGCTTGGAGTTAACCGAGCCGTCCGTCGGAACGATGATGTTGTTATATTGTTTCATATGAATCCCTCCTGTCTTACCCTTTCTATATAGATAATTTCTCTATACGTCGCCAAAATCCTTCTTTTTCTTTACGAAAAAACAGATTTCTGCGTAAAAATCTATCTCGTCATGTCATTTCGTCATACAGTATCGGCAGGTATCGGAGCTCATTTCGATGTGTTATACGTTATACTCATCTTTTCTAAAAATTAGTACATTCATCCTCTAACTTATGTTATAATTATAAGTAATACATGGAAACGGCTTGTATTTCCAAAAGAAAGGCGGTTGTTACCGAAATGAAAACATTATTCCGTCCCTTATGCCTTGCGCTGCTGCTCTGCCTGACGTCTGTTCCGGCAGCGTTCGCCAGCGAAGGCGGCGCTCACGCCGTCGTCAGCGCCACCCTGCCGGCCTGGAGCATTATCCCCTTCGTCGGCATGCTCTTGTCCATCGCCATTTGCCCCCTCATCAAGCCCCACTGGTGGGAAAAAAACATGCTTGCCGTGGCTATCGGCTGGTCGCTGGTCTTCCTCGTTCCCTTCGCCGCGGCGTACGGCATGGGCGAAGCCCTGTTCCGGCTCCTTGAATCGGTATTGATCGATTACGTTCCCTTTATCGTCCTTCTCTTCGGACTGTTCGTCGTCGCCGGCGGCATCGCCGTCAAGGGGACCTTAGCGGGCACGCCGAAGATCAACGCCCTGCTCCTGCTCATCGGCACCGTCCTGGCCAGCTGGGTCGGCACGACCGGCGCGGCCATGCTCATGATCCGGCCGGTCATCAAGGCTAACGCCTGGCGGCAGAAAAAAGTCCACGTCATCGTGTTCTTCATCTTCCTCGTTGCCAACATCGGCGGATGCCTGACGCCTCTCGGCGACCCGCCCCTGTTCATGGGCTTCCAGCGCGGCGTTCCCTTCACCTGGACCTTCCATCTCCTGCCTATTTTATTGTTTAATATGGTCATCCTGTTCCTCGTCTTTTTCTTCCTCGATTCCCATTTATACAAAAAGGAACTGGCCGCCGGCCGCTCGCCTCAGGATAACCAGCCCGCTGAAAAAGAACCGATCCGCGTTGAAGGCGCGCACAATATCGTCTTCATCGCCCTGATCATCGTCGGCGTCGTCGCCAACGGCGTCCTTCCCAAGGAATTCGCTTTCTTCGCCAATGGAGCGGGCATTCCCGTATACGATGAAATCGTCTTCCCCTATGCGACGGTAGTCGAAATCATCCTCATCCTGCTGGCGGCGTACTTATCCCTCAAGACGACAAAGACGGAAACGCGTCAGCTCAACGAATTTACCTATGCGCCTATCGCCGAAGTGGCGAAGCTGTTCATCGGCATTTTCATCACCATGATTCCGGCCCTGATTTTCCTGAAAACTCACGGAGCTGAACTGGGCTTGTCCGAACCGTGGCAGATGTTCTGGGCGACGGGTGCGCTGTCGTCCTTCCTGGACAACACGCCGACGTACCTCGTCTTCCTCCAGACGGCAGGAGCCCTCGGCGCGACGCAGGGCATCGTTACCTCCGTCGGCACGGTATCCCAGCTCATGCTGGAAGCCATTTCAGCCGGCGCCGTATTCATGGGGGCCAACACGTATATCGGCAACGCGCCGAACTTCATGGTCAAATCCATCGCCGAAGAAAACAAGATCAAAATGCCCAGCTTCTTTGGTTACATGGGCTGGTCCTGCGCCATCTTGATCCCGACTTTTATCCTCGATATGATTATATTCTTCTGGTAAATTCCAGAAGCATGCAAATGGAGCTGTCATACGTTAACAGTATGGCAGCTCTATTTTTTATATAATTTTTTGTAACATGGAGTAGCGGCAGATATACGACGGCTGTCGTTACCCCAGCATGTATTATAGAACCACCAAGCCCCTGACTGTACAGCCTAATGCCTAGAAAGGGCTGCAGCACGGCATATGCGAAATACATGTATTTGGGAAAACAAAAAAAGCCGTCCCGTTGGACAGCTTTCTTATGGTGATTCACCCGAGATTCGAACTCGGGACACCCTGATTAAAAGTCAGGTGCTCTACCGACTGAGCTAGTGAATCATGGCTGGCAGGGGTAGCTGGATTCGAACCAGCGCATAGCGGAGTCAAAGTCCGGTGCCTTACCACTTGGCTATACCCCTATGGGGCGAGTAAAGGGATTCGAACCCTTGCGTAACGGAGCCACAATCCGCCGTGTTGACCGCTTCACCATACCCGCCATATTGTAATCTGCGCGACAGCGCCCTTAGCTACGCTATAAGCGCCGTCAACGTAGATTATAATATCATTTCACAGATGCAATGTCAATAGCAAAATTATATTTTTATGTACTTTTTTCGCTTAGCGATCTTTTTCCCCATACAGGACGTCTTTTACGAAGTTCGGCAGTACGAAAGCGCTGCGCTGGATGCCTTCGTTGTAGTATTTCGTCGGGAAGGTGCGCGTACGGTTCGGTTCCCATGTCAGGGGATCGTATTTCTTCGAGCCCATAGTAAAGCAGTGCATGCCCGTCGGATACAGGGGAATGAAGGCCGTGTACAGGCGCGTAATGGGGAAGATATCGGACACGCAGTCCTTGATTTCCCGCACGAGCTTGCTGTGCATAAAGGGAGATTCCGTCTGCTGTACAAACAAGCCGTCTTCCTTCAATGCCTTAAAGGTGTCTTTATAGAATTCATACGTAAACAAGCCTTCGCCGGGGCCGACCGGATCGGAGCAGTCGACGATGATGACGTCGTAGAAATCCTTCGCTTCGCGCATGAAGGCAATGCCGTCGCCGACCTTGACGGTCAGCTTCGGATTGTTTTCCCGCATGGCTTTGGAAATCGCCGGGAAAAACTGCTTCGACAGCTCAATGACCTTGCCGTCGATGTCGACCATCGTGACGTGTTCTACTTCGGGATGGCGCACGGCTTCACGAGCTGCGCCGCCGTCGCCGCCGCCGATGATGAGGACGTTTTTCGGATTGGGATGCAAAAACAGCGGGATATGGGTAATGCATTCGTGATAAATAAACTCGTCCTTGTCAGACGTCTGGAACACGCCGTCCAGCACGAGCATACGGCCGAATTCCTTCGAATCGGCTACGATAATATCCTGAAAATCAGATTTGCCTTCATATAAAATTTCCGATACTTCTGCGCTCAGGTCCAAGTACGGAGACTGATGTTCTGTCACAAATTTTTTCATGAGTACCTCCTATATTGTCTCTTAACTATATGTTATTGTAACACAAAAGAGTAAACAAAAGGAAGTAATTGTATACGTATCGCTCATAGGTGGAGGTAAAATTTTCATATGAATTCTCATTCCGGCACCTTACAGTTTTGACTCCATATGGTACAATATAGAGTAGACTTATATGCGCCGTATTCCTTTAAACGCGGCGCCTGCATCTATAGATTATCAGAAAGATCGGCTTTGCAGCCGATAAGGTGACTCACATGAAAAACATATTACATATAGGCATTGACATTGGTTCGACGACGGTAAAGATCGCCGTCCTCAACGACGCCAAGCAATGCCTGCACGCGTGCTATGTCCGCCACTACACGGACATTCGCCAAAAGGTGTGGGATTTGCTGCAAAATGCCTATGAGATTTTCGGTGACCAACAAATCACCATTGCCATTACAGGCTCCGGCGGCATCGCCCTGGCAGACTACCTGGGCATCGCCTTCGTTCAGGAAGTCATCGCCGGCACGAAGGCCGTCCGCACCTATTACCCCCAGTCGGACGTCATTATCGAGCTGGGCGGCGAAGACGCGAAGATTACCTATCTGACCGGCGGCAACGAACACCGCATGAACGGCAACTGCGCCGGCGGCACGGGCGCGTTCATCGACCAGATGGCCACGCTGCTCCACACCGACGCCAGCGGCTTAAACGCTCTGGCCGAAAAATCGGATACCCTGTATCCCATCGCCGCCCGCTGCGGCGTATTCGCCAAAACGGATATCCAGGCCCTCCTCAACGAAGGGGCCAGCAAGGAAAACGTCGCCGCGTCGGTCTTCCAGTCCATCGTCTTCCAGACGATTACAGGCCTGGCCTGCGGCCGTCCCATCAAGGGCACGGTCTGCTTCCTCGGCGGCCCGCTGACCTATTTGCCGCAGCTGCGCCGTCAGTTCGCCAAGACCCTTCATTTAGACGACGACCACGTCGTCGCGCCGGAAAACGCCCAGGTATACGTAGCCATCGGCGCGGCTCTGGGCAGCTTCGATGAAACGCCAGTATCCTTCATGAACCTCATGGGACAGCTGAAAAACGTCGACGAATCGTCTCTGGCAAAATCGGACCGCATCGATCCCCTCTTCGACAGCGAAGAAGAGCTGCGCGAATTTCAGCAGCGCCACTCGCAGCATACCGTCCCCTACGGCGACCTGGCCGCCTACAGCGGGCCGTGCTACCTGGGCCTCGACGCCGGCTCGACGACGATCAAGGCCGTCTTGCTGAGCGAAGACCTGAAAATCCTCTATACGCACTATCAGAATAACGAAGGCAGCCCGCTCATGGCCGCCAAAAAGATCATAGAAGAAGTGTACAGCCGCCTGCCCGACGGCGCGTTTATCGCCAAGACCGGCATTACAGGCTACGGCGAAGCCCTGCTGAAAGAAGCGCTGCACCTCGATATCGGCGAAGTCGAAACCATCGCCCATTATCAGGCGGCAGCCCATTTCTGCCCAGACGTCGATTTCATCCTCGACATCGGCGGCCAGGACATGAAATGCAGCCGCTTAAAGGACGGCCACATCGAGGACATCCTCCTCAACGAAGCCTGCTCGTCAGGCTGCGGCTCCTTCCTCGACACCTTCGCCAAGTCGCTGAACCTGTCTATCGAAGAGTTTTCCAAGGCAGCCCTGATGGCCAAAAGCCCTATCGACCTGGGCTCGCGCTGCACCGTCTTCATGAATTCCAAGGTCAAGCAGGCCCAGAAGGAAGGGGCGACCCTCGCGGATATTTCCGCCGGCCTGTCCTACTCGGTCATCAAGAACGCCTTATATAAAGTAATAAAAGTAAAAGACCCGGAAAAGCTGGGCAAATACATCGTCGTCCAGGGCGGCACCTTCTACAACGACGCCGTGCTGCGGGCCTTTGAAAAGCTCCTGGGCCGCCAGGTCATCCGGCCGGCCATCGCCGGCCTCATGGGAGCCTTCGGCATGGGGCTTATCTGCCGCTCGGCCTACCATGGCGACCACGCCAAGACGACGCTGCTCAGCCGGCAGGATCTGGCCGGCCTATCCGTCGCCACGTCGATTCGCCACTGCGGCCTGTGCACCAATAACTGCCTGCTGACGGTCAACACCTTCAACGACGGCCGTTCCTTCATTACGGGCAACCGCTGCGAACGGGGCGCCGCCGGCTCGACGACAGCCCGCAAGAAAGCGCTGCCCAACATGTACAAGGTCAAATACAATTTGCTGTTCAACCAGTACAAACCGCTGGAGCAGGGCCCCCGCGGCACCGTCGGCATTCCCCGCGTGCTGAACATATACGAAGACTATCCCTTCTGGTTTACCTTCTTCACCAAGCTGGGCTACACCGTCGTCTTGTCCGACCCATCCTCCAAGGAACTGTTTGAAAAGGCCATGGACACGGTTCCCTCCGATTCGGCCTGCTATCCGGCCAAGCTCGTCCACGGCCACATCGAAAACCTGCTGGAAAAGGGCGTAGACCGCATCTTCTATCCCTGCATCCAAAACGGCCCGCAGGAAGGCAGCCGGGACAACAGCTTCAACTGCCCCATGGTCATGAGCTATCCCGAAGTCATCCGCCACAATATGGTGGAACGCCTGTCCGACACGAACACCCTCTACCTCTGCCCCTTCCTGCCGCTTCACGATAAAAAACGCATCGTACCGCGCCTGCAGGAAGAGCTGCGCGTATGGAATATCGGCAAGAAGGAAATCAAGGAAGCCGCCCTGGCCGCCTGGGACGAGGAAGAAGCGTACAAACAGAAATACCGCGACCTGACCAGGGCCACGCTGGAACGGCTGGCAAAAGACGGCGACAGGGCCATCGTCCTCTGCGGCCGCCCCTATCACATCGACCCGGAAATCAATCACGGCATCCCCGAGCTCATCAACAGCCTGGGCCTGGCCGTCCTGACGGAAGACGGCGTCGCTCCCCTGGGGCACCTGCCGGAGGAACTGCGCGTCGTCGACCAGTGGTCCTACCATTCCCGCCTGTATCGGGCAGCGCAGTACATCGTCACGCATCCCAATCTGGAATTGGTCGAACTCAACTCCTTCGGCTGCGGCCTCGACGCCATCGTCGCCGACCAGGTACAGGAAATCCTGGCTCAGGGCCATAAAATCCATACATTGCTGAAAATCGACGAAGGGTCCAACCTCGGCGCCATCCGCATCCGCCTGCGCTCCCTCTTGTTCGTCATGAATCACCGGAAACCGAGCACGGAAGCGACGGAACCCTATTCGTACCACAAGGCCTTGTTCACTGAGGCCGACAAGAAGACGAACGTCATTTTGGCTCCCTCTATGACGCCGATTCACTTCCCCATGTTCGAAGCGGCCTTCGCTCACGAAGGCTACCACATCGAGCTCCTGCCCCATCAGGGCCAGGAAGCCATCGACACGGGCTTGGCCTATATTCACAACGATGCCTGCTATCCGGCCATCATGTCCCTGGGGCAAATCATTACGGCCCTAAAATCGGGAAAATACGATCTGAAGCACACGTCAGTCATCATTTCCCAGACAGGCGGCTGCTGCCGGGCGACGAACTACATCGGCATGATCCGCAAAGCCCTGGCCGACGCCAACATGAGCGACGTAGCCATCATTTCCCTGAATACCAAGGGACTGAATCCTCAGCCGGGCTTCAAGCCCCATATCGGCTTCTGGCACCGCCTGGTCATGGCCATGGTATACGGCGACGCGCTGCAGCAGGTACTATACCGCACGCGGCCCTATGAAAAGGTAAAGGGCACGGCCGAAAGCCTGTTCAAAAAATGGCAGGAAAAATGCAAGGTCGACCTGATAAAAGCCGACGTCAAGACCTTCAAGAAAAACATCCGTGCCATGATCGACGAATTCGACAATATCGACATGAGCGAAGAGATGAAGCCGCGCATCGGCCTGGTCGGCGAAATCTACGTCAAGTTCCATCCCATCGCCAACAACCACATCGTGCGCATGATTGAAGAAGAAGGCGGGGAAATCATCGTCTCCGGCCTGACGGATTTCTTCCTGTACGGCCTCCTCGACACCCAGTTCCGCCAGAAATACCTGTCGGGAAGCTGGATGTCGGCTCTGGCCAGCAAATCCATGGTGAAGCTCCTCGAATGGTACCGCAAGCCCTATTGCGAAGCCGTCGCCAAGAGCCGCCATTTCGACCCGGTCACGTCGATTTACGACATCGCCGACGAGGCGAAGGAATACTTATCCCTCGGCCACGTCGCCGGCGAAGGCTGGTTCCTGACCGGCGATATGATCGACCTCATCAAGCGAGGCGCGAAGAACATCGTCTGCCTCCAGCCCTGGGCCTGCCTGCCGAACCACGTAACGGGCAAAGGCATGATCAAAGCCCTGAAAGCGGCCTTCCCCGACACAAATATCGTCGCCATCGACTACGACCCCAGCGCCAGCTCGGTCAATCAGACAAACCGCCTGAAACTCATGCTGACGACGACCTTCGAAGGCATCCGCGAAACGGTCAGCACGACGGCCAAACCGGTAATCCCCTTTTTAAACGGCGTCCGCATCAACAGCACACTGAACGCAGAAAAATAATATCCGAATGTATGCCGGCAGGAATGATACGCCTGCCGGCATATGTTATCGCTTGCACAAAAAAAGCCCGTATGACAGATACTATACCCTGTCATACGGGCTTTGCCCTTCTCTATTTTATTTTTGCTGCATATCCTGCTTCCATTGTTTCAGCTTATCCTGGTCCTCTTTCGGGAGAGAAACGCCGCAGCAACCGCCGGTCGAACATCCGGCAAAGCCTTGGTACACGTCGGAAATCACGTTTTTTACTTGTTTCAACCGTTCTATTGTCATGGGGGACCCTCCTTTTACATTTATAAGCTAAGGCTATGGTTACAGTATATCATATCTTTTCTTAATTTAAAATAATTATCTGCAAATATTTTATATTATTTATATCCATTCTGCATAGCCTCACTTCAGCACGACAGAGCCCGGCTCCAGCATGGCTTCCAGCTCCTGCCGCAGGGAATCCTCCGTTTCTACCCAATACCGCGGGTCGGTCAAAATCGTGCGGCGGCTGCCCATGAGGTGGAAGTATACCTTGACGTCGCCGTGATGCTTTTCCAAGACGCCGCCCAGGCGCGTGCTTAAGTCGCTTCGTTCCAGATGGGCCGGTATCTTGATAAACAGCTTCGTCCCCTTTCCCGGCTGCCAGAGTGCGCCGGCCCGGCGGGCGGCTGCAGCCATGCTCACGGCGTGCCCCTCTACTGGCTGGTCGCCTAAGGGTGCTAACGCTTCGGCAATGATTTGGATATCGTCGTCGTTGATATCCGCCCGGCCCTGAACGGAAACAGCCATATCGACGACGCAAAGATTCATGTACTGGCTGAAAGCCTTGGGAAAGACGACGACGGTGATAGAGCCGGTATAATCTTCAATCGTCAGGATAACCATCTGCTCGTTCCGCTTCGTTGTCACCTGTCGCCGGCCCGTCACCAGACCGCCGACGCGCAGCATTTTTCCGTCGTACTGGCGGTTGTCCTCGCCGAAGAGGACCGAAAGAGGCGTCATAGATTTCAGCACGTCTTCGTATTTTTCCAGAGGATGCCCGCTGAAATAGAAGCCGTCGTATTCCTTTTCCATAGCCAGCAGCATGTCCATGGGGTACTCAGGATCGTTGGGATAGGCCAATTCCATCGCCGCATTGTCGTTTCCGTCGTCGAACAAGCCCATCTGTCCCGACGCGTCGTCCTTCTGCTTCTGCGCCCCGACGCTCATGGCCTCTTCCAGTACGGCGATGAGCTGCGACCGCGGCCGGCCGAAGGAATCCATAGACCCGCCCTTGATAAGACTTTCCAGCATCTTGCGGTTCAGGAGATGGTAGTCGACGCGGCTGCAGAAATCGCTGAGAGACGTAAAGGGCCCGTCTTTTTCCCGGCTCGAAACGATAGCTTCGATGACGACGTCACTCATACTTTTTACTGCCGAAAGGCCGAATCGTATGGCGCCGTTTTCAACGGAAAACATGGACACGCTGGCGTTGACGTCGGGAGCCAGTACCTCGACGCCGTGACGGCGGCATTCCGAAATGTAATAGCTGATCTTGCGGATATCGTTGATAAAGCTGGTCATCGTCGCCGCCATGAATTCCGCCCGGTAGTGCGTCTTCAAATACGCCGTCTGCCAGGCAATGTAGGCGTAGGCCGCCGAGTGGGATTTATTGAAGCCGTAGCCGGCGAAGTATACCATGAGGTCAAAGACCTTGTTGGCAATGTCATCGGAAATGCCATTCTTCTGCGTCCCGGCCAAAAAGCTTTCCCTTTGGGCTTTCAGGATCGATTCCTTCTTCTTGCCCATGGCCCGGCGCAGCAAATCTGCCTGCCCCAGGGAGAAGCCGCCCATGACGGAGGCAATCTGCATGACCTGTTCCTGATACAGGATAACGCCGTACGTATCCTTTAAAATCGGCTCCAGCAAGGGATGAAGATAGGTAATCTCCTTTTCGCCGTGGCTGCCCTTGATGAAATCCTCTACCATGCCGCTGCCCAGAGGGCCCGGACGGTATAGAGCGACAAGGGGAATCATGTCTTCGAAATGCTTCGGCGCCAGTTCCTTGACCAGCGTCGTAATGCCCGACGATTCCATCTGGAATACGCCGGCCGTATCGCCCTCCGTCAGGAGTTTGCACGTCTCCTGGTCGTCCAGGGGAATGGCGTCAATATCGACGTCGACGCCGTGCTGCTGCCGAATGAGCTTGACGGCGTCGCCGATGACGGTCAGCGTCCGCAGGCCCAGGAAGTCCATCTTGAGCAGGCCCAGCTCTTCCACCAGATCTTTGTCGTACTGGGTCGTCAAATATCCTTCCTTTGAATACTGCATAGGCACGTAATCGTCTACGGGCGCAGCGGAAATCACGACGCCGGCCGCATGAGTCGACGAATGGCGCACCATTCCTTCGAGGGCGCGGCTCACCTCGACCATGTGATGAATCGTACTGTTCGTCTCGTATTCCTGGCGGAATTCCTTGCTGATCTGCAGAGCCCTGTCGATAGTCAGGCCCAATTCTGTCGGCACGAGCTTCATAAAGCGGTTTACTTCGCCGATGGGAATCGCTAATGCCCGGCTGACATCCCGCATAACCGCCCGGGCAGCCAGCGTTCCGAAGGTAATGATCAGCGCCACGTGCTCCTTGCCGTATTTGCGCGTTACGTAGTCGATGATGCGGCCGCGGTTTTCATAGCAGAAATCCATATCGATATCGGGCATCGTCACTCGTTCCGGGTTGAGGAACCGTTCAAAGAGGAGATCGTATTTCAGCGGGTCCAGCCCCGTAATTCCCAGCAGATACGCTACGACGGAACCGGCCGCCGAGCCGCGGCCCGGGCCGACGGGGATATCGTGGTCGCGGGCAAACTTGACATAGTCCCATACGATGAGGAAATACGACGGAAAGCCCATCTTGTTGATGACGTCCAGCTCGTAATTCATGCGTTCCCGCACTTCCGGCGTCACCGGGTCGTACCGCGTCGGCAGGGCCTCCTCGCAGAGCCTGCGCAGGTATGACTCGTCCGTCTCCCCTTCGGGAACGGGGAATTTCGGCAAATGGCGCTCGTCAAAGGATATCTCTACATTGCACTTATCAGCGATTTCCAATGTCGTATCCAGCGCTTCCGGCATGTCGAGAAACAGCTCGGCCATTTCGTCGCCGCTCTTCATATAAAACTCGTCGTTGGCAAAGCGGAAATGGTCCGGGTCTTCAAGGGTGCTGCCCGTCGAAATGCATAATTTGACTTCCTGCGCCGCCGCGTCGGATTTTTCAATGTAATGGTAATCGTTCGTCGCCACGACCTTCAATCCATATTCCTTCGACCAGCGTTTAAACACTTCGCGGACGATCTTTTCTTCCGCCAGCCCGTGATTCTGCACTTCCAGATAGAAATCATCCTTGCCGAAAATACGCACCAGCCGCTCCAGCGTCTGCCTGGCCCCTTCTTCGTCGCGGTTGAGGATGTTCTGCTGAATATGGCCCTCGATGCAGGCGCTCATGGCGATAAGCCCTTCATGGTACTGCTCCAGCAGGTCGTAGTCGACGCGAGGCTTATGGTAATTGTTTTCTCCGTCGACAAAGCCCTTCGACACGATTTTGACCAGATTGTGATAGCCCTTCAAATCCTTCGCCAGCAGGATTAAGTGACATAACCGTTCCTTCGTCTTCTTCTCAAAGCGGCTGCCCTTGGTCATATAGACCTCGCAGCCTAAAATCGGCTTGACGCCCTGCTTTACCGCTTCTTTATACAAATAGATGACGCCGTACATATTGCCGTGATCCGTAATCGCCACGGCGGGCATATTCAATTCTTTTGCCTTCTGAACCATGTCGGGAATGCGGCACAGCCCGTCGAACAAGCTGTACTGCGTATGGACATGCAAATGGACAAATGGCCTCATGACAACGCTCCTTATCGATAAGTTACATACTGCAATGCTGCGTATCTTTTATTATAGCATACCTGCCCCAGCAGCATAAGCCGGAGGGAACACAAGCGCAAAAAAACTCCTGCCGCATGAGCAGCAGAAATAGGATCTGCGCTATGCGACAGGAGATAGGGTGAAATATCGCTAAGGTTTCATAGGACGTCCCGCTCAGCGGGTCAAGGACAATACCATGTCGTACCACACGGCGCCGCCGTGCGTAGACTGGGACTTTCCGTAGCATTCGTAGCCGAACTGCTCGTAGAACGGGATAAGCCGTTCCTTGCAGGTCAGTATAATCTGCTTTTTACGGCGCGACTCCGCCTTTTCGATATAAGCCTTCATCAGCGCCGCGGCGAAGCCCTGATGCTGCTCCTGAGGGATTACGTCCAGGCCAAACACCATGACGTTCGGCGCGTCGTCGTCGTGCAGCGCCGTCGATTCATACAAATCGTCGGTCAGCTCGTCCTTATTCGTCACGCAGCCGTTGATAAATCCAATAGGCCGTCCATCCTTTTCCGCAATGAGAAAGGAATGGGTAAAGGCCGCCAATCGCTGGCGAAAGCTTTCTTCCGTCGCCGCTTCCGCCGCAGGAAAGCAGGCTGCTTCAATGGCCGTCACGGCCTCCAAATCTGTCGGCTCCGCAGGCCGAATTACTATATCCATACAATCCCCTTTCTATACCCTGCGTTTATTCCATCGGTTTGACGTAGATAGACGGTTTGCCGTCGGCAGGATAGCCCATAGCGTCGCCCAGCTCGTCGCCCGTCACCTTCAGGTCCGTATTGCGGCTCACGGTCACGCGGAACAGCTGCCCTTCTTTATAGTTCAGCTCTTTCCCCTTCAAAAATGCCGAAATCCACCACGGAGCAAACCACGTTGAGCTTTTCTTTCCCCGGCCCTTGACATAGCCGTTTAAGGGTACCGTCACGCCGTTCAGCGTTTTGATTGCCGCAATGGACAGCTCCAGCTTGCCGCCTCTGCCGAAGCCGCGGTTTCCCCTGCCCTTCAGCACCTTGCCGACACAGGTCGTACCGGCCGGAATGACGACGACGTCATTGACGACTACGTCTTCCAGGTTCTTCAGCTTAAAGGCCTTGCCCTCCTTGCTGGTCTTCGAGCTAATCGGCTCCTGCAGAGCCAGCATGAGCGGCGTACCCTTAGGAATATACACGTGGCCCAGTTCGACGCCATGATGAGTTTTCGGCCGCTTCGGGTCGTTATACTCATCTAAAATGGCCTTCGTCCGTTCTTGAATATTCGGTTTTACTGCGGGCTTTTCGACAGGAAATTCCGCCCCTACGACGGGAGTCTTCACATCATGAAATTCCTCGCTGGCCTGAACTGCGCCGCCAGCCAGACAACAACAGCAGCATACGGCGGCTAATACGCGTTTTACCTGCATGACCGGTTCCCCTTTCGCCAAACGATGCGTATTGCAAAAACAAGAAAAGCCTTCGTCCAATTCTGAACAAAGGCTTTTATGCTGGTCGGAACGGCGAGATTTGAACTCGCGACCTCTTCCACCCCAAGGAAGCGCGCTACCAAGCTGCGCCACGTCCCGTTAACAGACATTATTGTACCCGATTCCACAGGACTTGTCAAGTAATTGAATACATAAACATTTCCATATCGTATCAGCAGCCTTCTCTTTCACTTGACGGCGCTTTCAATACTCAGTATAATGAAGGTGAAATAAAAATGAGGCATTACACCGACAAACGGTTACAGCCCCTACATTAAGCAAGATTTAACCGCCTAAAGTTTGGACGCTATGGGCGGTTATTTCTTTTGTAAAAGTACCACTAAGAGAATCAAAAGTAATAGTGTTACGTTTGTCTCGTTCATGGGCATCACCCCCATTCATTCGAAATGGATAGGGGCGATATAACCGCCTGCCGTTGTGTGTGTAATGCCTACGGCAACATCATATACGAACATATGATGTCATGTCAATATAGTTTACTATCTAACGCAAAGATATACGCTGCAAGAAGCTCAGGTCTTAATCCTCCCATCGGTCGTCGTCCCAATCGTCGTCATCGTCATCTTCCCAACGATCGTCATCCCAGTAGTCATCGTCATCGTCTTCCCAGCGGTCGTCGTCCCAGTAATCATCATCGTCAAAGGACTCCAACGCCGGCATGCCGCTTCCCCAAGTGGGCGATGATCCTATCCCCAGAGGAGACGTCATGGCAAAGGAAAGATTACCCATCAGAAAACATACGGCGCACATCATCATTATGAACCAACGCTTCATATTCTTCACCTCTCTGTCAAAAAAATAACAAACCGCGTTATATCAACATGGTACAGCCCATGTTGAATATCCCTTTCATCTCATGTATATATTACACATTGTACCATAAGGAAATACCAAAAAAGAAGAATTATGCAATTTTCAAATGTAAAATTACAGTAAAATGACATAATCTATTTCTTAAATACAACAGCCTCGGAGTCTTCACGAAACTCCGAGGCTGCTGTATAGTATTTACCATTCATCACTATCATCGTCATCGTATTCATCAGCAGAATAACCATCGTCATGAGCTGCATCCAATTCATCACGCCGCTCACCCTGTCCGTCGGCATAGCCGATTTTAAAATCTTCCGAGCCGTAATCGGGCCACTCGTCCCACAAGCCCATGCAGGCGTCTTCATAACCTTTCGCATACCCTGCATCGTATTCCTCATAGATCCCATGCGACGCCGCACTGCCGCAAATCCAGACACATAAACATACTGCCATCAGTATCCATATCTTCATGTGACGCACCTTCTTCATTCAATACGTCTCATCACCGCAAGGACAGGCCGCAATGTGGTCATTCAACACGCCGGCAGCCTGCAGAAAGGAATACATAATTACCGGCCCGACGAAAGACGCACCTCGCTTCTTCAAATCCCTGCTGATGCGCTCCGATAATTCTGATTGAGCCGGCATGTCGCCCTGATCGTTCCAGGCATTGCGAATCTGCTTTCCTTCCGTGAAATGCCATACGTAGGCGTCAAAGGAACCAAACTCCTTCTGGATTTCCTGCACGACACGGGCGTTCTTCCGTACCGAGGCGATTTTCAGGCGATTGCAAATCACATTGCCATGAAGACGAATCTCCTCCAGCTCGTCGTCGGTCAGCGCCGCGCAGGCTGGTATGGAAAAATTCCGAAAGGCCTTACGATACGCCTCGCGCCGCTTCAAAATCGTCAGCCACGACAACCCGGCCTGCGCCCCTTCCAGACACAGCAGCTCAAACAACATCGTATCGTCATGACAAGGCACGCCCCATTCGGTGTCGTGATACTCCCGTAGCAACGGGTCGCCTAAGGCCCATGGGCAAATTGAATTCATGAGAAACTCCTTTTATAAATCTCTTAATTTCACACCATCTTGCGTTTTCCATAATATATTTCCATTTGAATGACTTCCCCTCACGACAGCAGCTGCTGCCGAAGGTGAGCTGAACTCATAATCTCGTGAAAACGTTTCTTCGCAAATCGTGCCGTCCGCTTCCAAGCGTTGCCTTAATTTATAGTATGAATTATCTTGTATAAATGACGGCACGACGCCTTTAGATACGGCAGAATCTTTTACAACGGTAAAGCCATTCGTAGTAATAAAACCCTTTGCCATACGTTCGCCGCATTTGCAATATAAATACACCGTCTTTTCATCGCCCTGCGGAGCCGGTACGAGCACTTTATACCCTAGCGTTCCCAGCAATACTTTAATATTCTCGATAAACTCGCCCATACTGGCAATATCGGCTTCTTTTAACCATGTGTCATATGTCGTTTTCGTCAACACATCATATTTTCCGCACGACTTGGCAATCGAAACAAGTTGATCCTCTAAATAGCGAATCAACGCTTTATTGAGCATACTGCTGATAAAACACACGGCAGCATTCCAATAGTACGCCTCATTTCCAGCCTTATACGCCGCCATATGCTGCTTCAATCGTTGATACACATTTTCCGCTTCGCCAATATACACAGCATCTTTACCACTGACCTCGTCCTGGCAAAACAAGAAATACACACCGATACCTCGAATATCGTCACGCTCGCACTCCAATACATCTGTCCGCGGAATCTTTATGGCCTTGCCATTCCAATTCGACAATTCCGCCGTTACCAAGCCGTCCATTGTACCTTGAACCAAAAATAATTCTATCTTTTTTCCTAATTCCATTATATATCACCTAGCTGAATAAATATTTTACTTGTTATTAATAAATGATTTATCTTCAATTAAATTCATAATCGGATAATTCAAAAATTCTTCTTTTACTTTATCTAATAATTCCTCATAATAATACTGTATATCTCCTTGATTTCCTAATAAAATACTTATTCCTAACAAAACATCCGTATCTTGATATTTTCTTTTAACGTTTTGAATTTCTTTTAACTCATTGTGTAAAAACTCTCTTTTTCTTTTAATGATTTGATAATAATTTAATCTATATACGATATGTTCCAAAATAAATTGGTTTACAGATTCGCTATGTGTAAACTATTATATAGAATATTAGTAACCGAAACTTTAATAGCATTAAAATTAATATTATCTATGTCTAAGAGATATTCTTTGGGTAATTTTACATATATACTTGTAGGATAATATATTCCTATTTGATCTTTTAAAGAACATTTAAAATGTTTCCAAAAAAATCAAGGTAATTAACTTGTCCGTTTTTTATGATATCAACTAAAAGTACTTTTATATTACCTATTTCTACTATTTGCATATCTACATTTCTATCTTTATCTTCATAAGATATGCAACTTCTTTTTTCAACAATATATTGATAAAACAGATCCAAAGTATTAATACTATTCTCACTTATTGCTCCATGTACAATTCTTTGCTAACATGCAATATTTATAATAAAAGTTTTACTTTCATCCAAAATCTGATGAAGATATCTATTGCATCCGTATCATCATCTAAATCCAGATCTTGTCCATCAATAAAATCTCCAATCTGAACATTTTTCTCATTTTTAAGCTTTTAAAAATTCTAAGCCGAAAATCTACTCAGATAATGATCCAGCAAAAAGCAAATCGATTTTGACTTTTGCATCTTCGTTTTTTAAGAAACGCAATTATATACAATAATTTTTTCTTTATTAATTTCAAATGATACATTTTTAGCATATGTTTTCCCATCAACAATAACATTAATATCCATATTATGAAAAGTGATTAATTCAGTATATATTTTTGTAATTACTTGTCATACGCCTCCTTCCAATGATTTATACATGTAAACAGAATTACCAAATAGGTCAGATAAATTATTCATTCTACTAAAAATTTTATTCTACTATTTAGATTAATACTTGATAAATCTATTTATTAAGGGTTGTACCATGTCATCATCAAAATTAAAAAAATTCAGTTCATTTCTTTTTCTGTTTACAGAAAAAGAAATACATATAAAGATTTCGGGCTACAAGTAAGCATTATCTTCCAACTAAGAGAGCGCAATCGGGTAAACCCGCTTACGCTCTCAATTCAGTATAATATGTTACGGAGTAGAGGGGGAAAGTTTCTTGATTTATACGGTTTACAGCCGTGAAAATATTAATTTCTGCCTATTCGTTTTTTACTCCCTATATGGTAGCTTACTTATATTTTGGATTTAATTACTATTAGGCGTATTAGCCATAAATTATTCAACCATTGAATAACCATATGTTAGTGAGTCAATATCATACGATTCTGTACCAATACATTCAAAAAGTGTTTCATCAAAAATGGCAAAGTTAACGCCTTTCTTACACATGGTACTTTTATATTCAATCCCAGCAAATCCAGCACTTTTTATATAATCGCTGATGTACTGGGTTGGAAGATAATCTAATGGACTATCATGACGTCTCAATGGTTTTGATATTTCATACCCTATTTTTCTAAGATGTGGTAGATTAATAGCCAGTAAACTGCAATCAATCTCTTGAAATGGACTTATTTTATCTATTGCAGCGAGGTTTACAACTTCAATATCCTTTAAAAGACGAAATGTTGCAACAGTGGCACAATCATATACTCCAGCTCGTGTTTCATGTAGAGTTGTATCTACAGAGTCTGCCAAATAAAGGCAACTTATTCCCTCTGGATTAGCTCTACCAGCACTAGCCTTTAATACTGGCGGGGCTCCCATATGCTCTTTGTCAAATCCGTGCCTATCACTCCAAATTCTAGCTCGATAAAATGTTGAACCGACTTTATATTGTTTACAAGTTGCAAGAAGAATAGTTTTTAAAATATCTTTGTTAATAATATTTGTGTGAAAACGGTTCTTTTCTTTTATTTCCTTAACAAAATCTTCCCATTGACATGTACCTAATATAGAATATTGATTCATATACTCTTCATCTACGCTTCCAGAAATGCCAATAGGATTATCAAATAACGCAGGTTGCTCACTGTATTTTTCTGGCAACAATGAAATTAAGAATTTATACACACTATCTGGATCTAAGTTAAAAATGCTCCATTGCGAACATAAAACATTTTTTATTAAATCAACTCTTTCTTTAGGATAATTACATCCCATTTCATTAACGGGAGTATATACATCCAACAATGACTCAAAATTATCTCTCAGATATTCATTGCTCTCGAGAGCACAAATAAACACATTATCGCTATGGCAAAAGTCACATTTTCCGTGTGTATTATTCCCTCGAATGATTGCTTTTATCTCGGAGTCTTTAAAACATCTTTCACAACAATGCATACTATTTCTCCTTATCTAAATATTTACCGACAAGTTCTAAGTGATGCATTAGTGATAACTTTTTCACACTTCCTAATCCAGGGTAAGTTTGGTTATCATAGTGCTCCAAAAATCCGGAAAGTCCAGTAGTAATTGTGATTTTGTTCTTATTTACCCATATCGATAATTTACGCACTGCTTCATAAAATTTTTTTGCAGGGTTCTGTATATCATCGTTTGAATCCGAAACAAAATGGTGGACTCGTAAACTATTATCTTCTGCAAAATACACAATATGGATAGCAACTGCGTATGGAGCAAATCCAGATTCCAGATAATCTTTTCCGATTACGGAATAATCTCCGAACCCAATAAAACCCTCTTCATTATAAAAAATGTGGTCTTCAGAAAAAAACTCATCAGAGTTTTTTGAATAATCGGAATTACGATCACATTTTGCAAATTTATCTTCAAACAACACTTTTCCATGTCGTATTTTTCTTCTCAACTCATCAGGTATGAGTACATACTGGGGAGGGTTTTCCCCAAAAATATCTAAATATGATTCAACGTAATCTCGATTATTGCAAATAACAAGCCAATCTTTTGCCTGTATATTTTTTTGTCTTTGCCAACTTGCAATTTGTTTTGCAGAATTAACTTTCATAATGTGTGATTTTATAATAAAAGAATCGTCCAATAAACTTAAAAATTTTTGCTTATTAGAATCATTTTCTTCATTTTTCATATCACTACTAAAAGATCCAACAGCTGGATTGCACACTATTCCTATCTTCTTTTGCCTTTTTACAAATTCCTCCATTGTCTTTGATAGGGTAGAAGACAATTTTACTGGTTCTACTACAGGAAGAATATGCGGACTTAATAAATCTTTAGTCACTAGTTCTCGAAGAGCAAGCAATTCATATTGTCGACCTCGTACATATGGAAAATACATTTTGTTACCCCCTATACTTATCATTAAGAAAATGTGACAAGTTTAAATAGTCCTTTTCTTTTGCATTATAAAAATATAATAATGATTTTAATTCATAAGGAACATTTTGATAATACTCTTTTATTATGTGATTTCTCTTTTTCAACTGGACCAATACCATTGGATATAAAATAGATATTGGAATACTTAAAAACATACGCAAACACTCATCATAATAGAATACTTGTGTCGCTTTGGGAAGGCTTCCATAATAGCTATTGAGTATTTTCTCAAATTCTTTTTTATGCAAAATTTTAAATAATACCTCATGTGACAATTTGTCATTACTTTCCACAGGCTCTTTAGGAAATTGCAAAGTATTTCTATTAGTTAAAATACATATTCCAACTGGAGTGCTCCTTAAGAGTTTACTTATTTTTTCAAAACTACTTTCACAAGTAACAACACAAACATGATTAAATGCTTTAAAATAGTCATTTAACTGGGTATTTAATCGTTCAAAGCTATCCAATTCTGTTTTGATTTCATAGACTACAGCTTTACCATTTATCATGATAAAATCTGCTTTAGATTTTCCAATCGGTATTTGTGCAAGCGCCGTAGTAGTATTGAGGCTATGCCTTCCTAGAAGAAGTTTGTTGAGCATTGTATTCTGATAAAAGTATTCATTGCGATAATTTTTAGACATATATTTGTATATTTGACTGATAACTTCACTATTGTTTTTCCCTTGTTCATCTTTTAAATATCGTTTTACCACAGTGCAATATGTACTATTTGTGTGGTTAGTTACTAAATCACTAAACACATATTGAGTAAAAAGTCTATTTAACACAAGATTATTACTGCTCATCCAAACACCTCCTTTCACAAGAGTATATATTTATCATTATAACATCAACAAGAAATAAAAAGGAATATTTTTAGTTTTTTGGAGTTCTCCCTGCCGTAAAATCATCATTAATTCATAAGAAAGCCATTTTTGTAAATTCGATATTTAAGTTTAGGAGAAAGATATACTACAAAAAAGCTCACCCCGCCATCCTTTAAATAGTTTTTTATATCATCAATCTTAACAGGGTATGTTGTATTTTCTATTTCTTTTTCTTGAACATTTTTTCCTTTTACTTGCACGGGAATAGATCCATAAAAATCTTTTTTTTTTGCTCTACATTAGTATATACAAATATAGTGCCATCCCATGATACTGTTTTATCATTTTTCTTAATATCACTACTAATAAAATTATTGCAATTCAATACATCTTCTAATTTAGTAACAGTAATACGTTCAGTTTGTGAATTAGATCTCTTCATATATTTCCTCTGTTTTTATATAAAAAACAATATTAACTTAATTCTCCATGAAAAGCTTTTGATAAAATAGCTTTTTTCATTACATCTATCCTAAAAATAAGTCCTTCCGATATTCTTTTTATCTGAAATTCCATAGTAAAGATTTTATGAATCTCGCGGATAATAACTTCTTGTTCCTTTATTGAAGGAATAGGAATAATAAATTCTCCTATTTTTTGAGCATTAATATTAGATTGGCTAACTCCGTCGCTTTTTACAAAATAACAATATTCCCTAGCATCTGGTGAATTTAAAACATAATTCAAATATTCACCTAAAATCTCTGAATTATACTCTAATTTAATTAGATAGCCTGCATATATTGCTGGATATTCCCCCCTATAGATTGCAGTTTTGCCTACTAACTCAGGGCTATTCGTTCGATTAAAGAGTACGTCTCCCTGCTTTAGTAAATATTTTTTTATATCAGCTTCATCACTTGTATATGCCAGATTCGTCCAATCTATCTCTCCATTTTGCAAATTCCCCATCCTCAAAACTATCATTTTACCTTCTTTTTGTGATTTCTTTGACGTTCCATATTGAAATTTGCATATACTATTAATCGCCTTATATATCCAGCTTTCATCACTTATATTATTTTCTCTACGCCATTTGGCCGTGAGTTCGCCTGTAAAGGCTTTATGGAGAATAGCAGCTTTTCTTTTCTCAGATAAATTTAAAACATGCTGAATGAGCTTACTCGCCTCATCTAATCTTTGGTAGTAGCTATTTATCTTTTCGACAATTTGTATTTGTTCTGTCTGTGAAGGAAAAGGAACCGGCATGGACTTCAAGGCACTACTTCCTATTGATAAGAAAGTACTTCCTGTCGCGTTATCATACAAATACTGCTCAAAATTCAAAAACATATAACGCAAAAATTCTTTTGAACACAGATTAGAACGAATAGCCGCTACTCCGCGTCCTAAACAATACTCTCCATCTGCAAAATTAGGACGCCCTAAAGTGGCTCGAATACACAATATTAAATCATCGGCTTTAGATATTTTAGTAGGTTTCTTAGTATATTGATGCGGCTGCAAATACAATTCGCCCATATCAGCAGCACCGCCTATTAGTGGTATATATGAACTATCATCAGTTGTTTCGACTCCATTCGGTGATTGCCCCATGATTACTTCACAAATACTTTCTAATCGCACCCACCGCCAACCTTCCGGCAATGGATAAGGCTGTTCTTCTTTCGGCACGATAGCCTGCTGAAGCTTTTCTTCTGGTGTTAATTCTTTCTTTTTTGCCATGTATGTGTTATCCTTCCTTGTTATTTCACCTTCAAGGCCTGCAATTCATCGGCTATTTCCTGCAAGAGTTTGGCTGCTTCCTGCAAATCTTTTACCGCTTGAGCCGCACTTTCGGCCGGGTCGGGTAGATCTTCATAAGAAATAATAGAGTCGTCTTTAATCAAGCCGAGGTCGAGGCTGTTTCCTTTGGCCGCGATTTCTTCTCTTGTAAAAACGCTCCACCGTTCGTCTTGTATATCACGCCGATTTTCAGCCTCATAGGCCGTTTCAAAGGCAGCAAAGTGTTCCTTCTTCAATGGATTTTTCTTACCAAAAGACGGCATATTGGTCCGCAGATCGTAAAACCAAACTTCTTTTGTATTGTCTTTCTCTTCCGTACCACGCGTAAAGAATAAGACGTTCGTCTTAACGCCCTGCGCGTAAAATATGCCTGTCGGCAGGCGCAAAATCGTATGGAGATTGCATTTATTCATAAGGTCAACGCGAATTTTTTCACCGTCGCCGTCGGCAAAGAGGACGTTATCCGGCAGGACGACGGCAGCGCGAGCCTTACCGTCAGCTTTCAGACTGCGGTAAATATGTTGCAAGAAATTGAGCTGTTTATTGCTCGTCGGATAGGTAAAATCGTCGCGCGTCGCCCGTTCGCCGCCTTTTTTTGTCCCGAAAGGCGGGTTCGTCAGGACGAGGTCAAAGTTTTTCAATCCTTTCCCCGCATCAGACAAGGTATCGCCTAACAGGATTTTCCCATGTATGTCATGAAGCATAGCGTTCATCAAAGCCAGCCGGTGCGTATCATGAACGAGCTCGCAACCCGTAAAGGCCTCGTTTTGTTCAAACTCCGCCATATCGGCGTCGAGATCCCAGAAATCATTTGTACGCTCTTTGACATACTGATGGGCGGCAATCATAAATCCAAAGGTGCCGCAGGCCGGGTCATTGCACCGCTCGCCGGGCTGCGGTTTCATAAGCCGCGTCATAACGTCGATAAGGACGCGGGGCGTAAAATACTGGCCTGCGCCGGACTTCTTTTCATTGGCGTTCTTCTCCAACAAGCCTTCGTAAAGATTTCCCAGCCCTTCTTCTTTGGCCGAAAACCAGTCCAATTCATCAATAGATACGATAATCTTTTCCAGATTTTTCGGTTCGTCAATATTCGTCGCCGCGCCAGCATAAATCTCCTGAATCCTTCCTTCCCCATGTTCGCCCAAATAGTCGAGAAGGCTTTTGTAATATTTCTTAAGGTCGAGACCGCTGCGGGAGGTCAAATCGTCCCAACGGTATCCTTGAGGAATGTTTTTTTCGCTTCCCGTTTCCTTTGCCATTTTCAAAAACAATATATATGTCAGCTCCGTCACGTACTGGTGATACGTAATACCGTCGTCGCGCAGCACGTTGCAGAGATTCCAAAGCTTTCCAACAATTTCTTGTGTCGTCATCCTAATTTTCCTCCGTCGTCATAGAGATAGGTGTTGAGTTCATCTATGATGTATTCCAATTTATTGTCAAATACGTTTTTGTTTAGCTTGGCAAAACCGCCTTTGCTTTTAAAGCGGCTATCCGTATTAAACGTGTCCGTCGTAATAACTGATTCTTTCATGAGGTACGCTTCTATCGTTCTCAACCAGGCAAGCTGTCCGGCTGTAAAATGATGGGCCCGTTTCAGCCGTTCTACAGCCCGGCGGATGCGAGCTTCGTGACTGAGCAACGTCGATCCCAGGGCGCTGCGGCGAATAAAACTGATAATGTCGGCAGCCATCTTTTCATTCGTCATCTCCGATACAGCCGTATTCAGCTGTGTCACAGAAAAGCCGTTTGCCATCAAGATATGCTCTAATTGACGCAATTCTTCCCGTTTCAATTCTTTTGGGCGCGTGCAGAGAATATTCAGAGCAGCAATTTCATTCATGTTATGGCTGATATACGAGGAAAAGGCCTCTAAATAATCTTCAGGCTGCGTAACTTTTCCTTTTTCTTCGCTGGAACCATAGTCTCTCTTATGTTCAATAAGCCTATCCGGCGCATCAGATACGATGATGTATCGTTTCACCCCCAGCCCTTTGCTGTCATCCAGCATGTTGAACAATTCTTTTTGTTCCAAAATACGGTTGCGGCAATCGACCGGCCTTCTCCCTTTTAAGTCTTCCAGCCAAGTTTTGATAGATTGGCCGCACAATGTATCGGCACGCTTTCTATCTTCATCACTCATACGACGAAGTTTCCGCTGAGTCTTCGCTAAAATCTGCCCGACGAGTTGTTTTATTTTTCCCTCTTCTTCCAAAGATTCTAAACCGTCTAATAGCTGTGTATACGTTACGGACGGATCGACGACAATAGGCTTCATCGAAGTTACGTCTTCAAGGCAGTCGTATACGCCGACGGCATCGTAGATCTCAAAATGGTCTTTATGAATATCCGGACAAAGGCGCGTCGCCCGTCCTAACATTTGCTCAAATAAAATACGGGATTTCACGCGCCGCAGAAATACGAGCGTCGTAATTTCCGGCACATCAATTCCAGTTGTAAGCAAGTCGACAGTCACGACGATATTCGGATAGCGTTCATTTTTAAAACGGCGAATGGCATCTTCTATATACTTACGGTTTCCGCCGCCAGCTTGTCCCGTAATTTTCAAAATAGCCTGATTGTCTAATAGTCCTTCGTATATTTGCCGCAAAATCTGCACGATGAGATCAGCATGCTGATCGTTTACAGCATAAATCAGCGTTTTCCCTTTCTGCGGGTCCGACGGATCTAATTCTTTAGCAATTTCCTCTAACACGGCGCGATTAAAGGGCTCTGTAATCACCTTACGGTTAAAATCCTCTACGTCATAGTCCACTTCATCGGCTAAGGACTCGCCGTTGATGAGTTCGCCCGTATCGGGATCGTACATAGCTACGACGTCGCCCTTTTTATAGTGAATGCCTTCCTGACTCAGCTTTGTTTTCAGCCGATGAGGCGCGTCATGGTCTACAAGATAGCCGTCTATAACGGCCTGACGATACGTATACGTATATACAGGCAGTCCAAAAATCTGCGTCGTATGCAGAGCCGGCGTCGCCGTCATGGCAATTTTTACTGCATCAAAATAATCGACGACGGCTCTGTATTTACTCTGGTATTCATCTTGACTGCGATACAGTTCTTCATCATCACTCATTTCTTTATCGAGAATATAGCCGCGGTGAGCTTCGTCGATAATGACTAAATCATAGTCTGTAATAGCCGGCATCACGTCGTCGTCATTATACAAAATCCGCTTTATCATACTCTGTACCGTAGCAATTTGTACTTTTGTTTCTTTATCGGGCTTTTTATCTTTTAACTTTTTGATATTATATAAATTGTCCAACGTCTGCATTTGTTCCAATTTGGCGTTGCGAAACGTTTCCAAGGCTTGCGTCCCCAATGCATTCCGGTCTACAAGAAACAAAATGTGTGAAAATCGTTTAGTCACCAAAAAGCGGTACATTAGGCCTAAAATAGTACGCGTCTTTCCAGTTCCCGTAGCCATAGCCAGCAACACATGCTCCTGTCCACGGATGACTGCCTGTTCGGCAGCCCGCACGGCGTCGATTTGATAATAGCGAAGTCCCAAACCGGCAGGATCTTTCAATACGTTGTATGATAACCGATTTAAACTGATGTTTGCTTTTTCAGCATCCCGATGTAAGAGTTCTTCCATGCCTCTGGGACTCATCCAGCCATGAAGGGCCTTGGGCACATTGGACGAATCACGCAGATCTAAAAACCACACGCCCGATTTCGTCTGATATTGCTCCAAATAGGGTCGGCCGTTCGTCGCAAAGGTGAACGGAACTTTATACGCTCCCCACTGACCAGCTTGATATATTGCGTCGGCTTCGCGAATAGCCTTAGGATACGCTTTTCCCTGATAGTCCAAAACAGAAGGAATATCTTTGTGCATTGCTTTAGCTTCAATAATAGCTACCATTTTCAAACCGATAAAGACAGCATAATCAGCATGGCCAGTCCGTCCGCCCGACAACTGCATCGGCCATTCAGCAATCGCCATATTATGTCCCTTTTTCGGCCGTGTGCCTTTCGCATAGCGCAGTTCCTGACTATCCGCTTCCCAGCCGACTTTCCGAAGCTGTTCGTCAATCATATACCGCGTTTCTTCTTCTGAAATATAACGATACCCTGCAGCGGTCCGAGCTTGTTTTCTGCGAGCATCAGCACCTACCGAAACGGCTTTTTCTGCAATCACTTCGGCAGACTGCATTAATATTTCATCTAATTCTGCTGGCGACGGTTTTACAGAACCAGCAACTGCAGCAGCTCCAGCATCGACAGGAACATAGTCTTTGTGCTGATAATTCCAATCGCCATACGTTTCCATAAACCATTCGCACAAACTGTAGGCCATGGGCAGCAGAACCCTTGCCTTTTCTACGGAGGCATAATTTTCATGAACAGCCTTATTTCGCACTTTACGCAGTACATGCAAAATATCTGCCAAGCTGCGATCCAGCATCTCTTCGCGCAGCAACACGTCAATTCGCATAGCCGCCGTATTTTCCTGCGTGAAGGGAATATTATCATAGGCATACATCAAATTGACAATAGTCTCCCCAATCATCCCCAATTTCATTAAGCAGGAATTGGCGTCGCTATAACAATACTGCTCTGCCTGACGGCCAAAGGTCGCTAATACCGAAAATCGTTCTTCTAAAAAATCAAAGTTAGAATACATAGCTTCACCTTCTAACTGTAATATTAAAATGTTAATACGAAATTATTTTATATATATTATATCAGAATTTCTCTGCAACAAAAACTACATCTGTTCCCCCTATGTTTGATAAAAACAGGTATTTCTTTTACAACAAAAAAGCGAAACAAAATCAGATACATCTCCCAATTCGTTCCGCTGTCATACATGTATGTACTTATAAGTCCTACAATTTCCCAGCCAATCTCTCCACAATCGGCATATCAGCCGGAGCCCATTCTAACGTTATCAGTTCTTCTGGCGCCAGCCACTTGGCATCGACGTGTTCCTTGCGGATAAAATCAGGCTTGTCCAAGTGACACATAAAAGCATGCATAGTAATGGAAAAATCGGGATATGTATGGTTGACGGTCATGTACAAGTCTTCTTCCTTTACTGCAACATGAACGTCCATCTCTTCCCGCAGTTCCCGTTCAATGGCAGTGTGCTTTGCTTCTCCCGGTTCTATTTTTCCTCCGGGAAATTCATATTTAAAGCTGACATAATCATATTTTCCCTTTCCCCGTTTCATACAAAGAATTTTGCCCTTATATTCCAAAATCGCTGCTACGACTTCTAAATGTTTCATGATTCAGATTCCCTCATTTGCTACACATTTATTATATTGGCGAATTTACAATACAAGTGCAACACCTATAAAAAATGACACATAGGTTTCTGATATAATAATGCTACCAAACAAAATCTATATCTCGGAGGAAACCTATGTGCCACTATCATCATCTTACTCTATCTGAACGAGAAAATCTACTCTTTTTTCGCGCGCAGTCCTATTCTATCTCTCGAATTGCGGCGGCCCTCGGCCGAGATAAATCCACGATCTCACGGGAACTACGCAGAAATACAGTGAACGGCAAGTATCTGCCCATCACCGCACAACAACAGTATGCCCGCCGCCGTAAGGCATGCAAGCCTCACAAGCGGTTAGAGAATGCCGAGCTATTCGCATTGGTTAAAAATCTCTTCCTGGTGCATCATTGGTCCCCAGAAGAAATTGCCGGACGCTTGCAGCTGGAACATCAGAAGGCACTCCTTAGCTATGCAACGATTTACCGCGCCATATATGCCGGTATGTTTGATGAAACGTCGTCCTCCCATGGGTCCCGCGGTGCGGTCCGCCGCTTGCGGCATCATGGAAAATCCCGGCATACCCGGCAATATCAGGAACGACGGGGTTCTATTCCCATCTCTCACGATATTTCGGAACAGCCAGCAGGAGCCGCTAACCGCTCCCGGCGAGGACATTGGGAATGTGATACCATAGCAGGAAAGACAGGAAAAGCCTGTCTGGTTACGTTGGTAGATAGAAAGAGCCGGTATCTGGTAGGAGGCAAAGCAGCCAAAAAGACAGCACAAGCCGTCAATACGGTATTGCTTCAGGTACTGCAAGGGCAACCTGTAAAAAGCCTTACGCCGGACAGAGGAAAAGAGTTCGCCCATCATGCCGCTGTCACGGAGGCCTTGAACGGCGTGCCGTTTTATTTCCCGCCGCCGCATCAGCCCTGGCAGCGGGGAAGCAACGAAAATACCAATGGCCTAGTCCGAGAGTATTTCCCGAAAGGGACAGACATCACACTCGTTCCAGAAGCCTATGTGCAAGCTGTTTTTGCAGAACTAAATCGCCGTCCCCGAAAATGTTTAGGATACAAAACGCCATACGAAGTACATTACTCTAAAAAGTTGCACTTAGCTTGACAATTCGCCATTATACACGGAAATGCCCCATATGTCTGCCGACACGCCAAAACGCCAGCGTACCTGTTACAACATCAGATATACTGGCGTTTTTTTATGCAGATGCATTTACTTTATTCTGCAATCTTTTTTCCATCGGCAGCAGGAAGCTTATCAATAGAAAATCCTAAAAAGCCGATAATAATAGAGATAATAGGCGTCAAATAGCATGAAAAGGCAAAGGACGCATAGGACAAGGTCGCGACGCCCAGCGTAGCCGCCATGAAGGCGCCGCAGTTGCTCCACGGCACGAGGGGGCTGACGGTACAGCCGGAGTTGACGACGCAGCGGGACAGATTTTTCGGAGCCAGGCCCTTTTCGGCGTAGCGATCCTTATACATGCTGCCCGTCACGATGACCGACAAATACTGGCTTCCCATGAGCATTTCGGCGATGACGCCGGTCAGCACGGTAGCGCAAATGAGGCCGCCTACGCCCTTGGCAATGGTCAGAACCTTATCCAGCAGCAGGGGCAGCATCCCCGACTTCTGGATGATGCCGCCGAAGCCCATGGCTACGAGGACCAGGGCGATGATAGAGCCCATGCTGACCATGCCGCCGCGGCTCAGCAGGCTGTCGATGACTTCCGAGCCGGAATGGGATTCGTAGCCGGAAAAGGCCACGCTGATGACGTCGGACAGACTGGCGCCTTGTATGCCCATAGCCAGCAGGGCCGCAATAAAGGCGCTGATGAACAGGCCGGGAATAGCCGGCATTTTCTTGATCACCGACACGATGACGACGAGAGGCGGAATGAGCATGATGGGATTGATGACGAAGATACGGGATAATCCGTTCAAAATTGCGTCGATGCCTTTGTTGTCAATGCTTGCGCCGCCGTATTGAAAGCCCAGGACGGCATAGAGGACCAAGGTGATGATAAAGCTGGGCACGAGGGGATAGACGACGTGCTTGATGTGCTCGAAGAGCTGGGCCCCGCTGATAGCCGCGCCGAGGTTGGTCGTATCGGACAGGGGCGACATCTTATCGCCGAAATAGGCTCCGGCGACGACGGTCCCAGCGACCATTTCCAAGGGGATATTCATGGCCTGGCCGATACCGACCAGGGCAATGCCGACGGTGCCGGCGGTGCTCCACGAGCTTCCCGTGGCAAAGGCTACGATAGACGTGAGGACGTAGGACATAGCCAGAAATACTGTAGGCGAAATGATGAGCAGTCCGTAGTAAATCATCGTCGGTACGACGCCCGATATGATCCATGTGCCGATCAAGATCCCGACGATGAGCAGGATGACCAAAGCCTGCAGGCCGTCGGACATAGTTTCGAGCATAAATTTTTCAATATCGTCCCATTTGTACCCGGCCTTTAAGGCTACGAGACAGGCAATGGCCGTCGAAAAGACCAAGGGGATATGGGGGCCTGCGCCCAGAAAATTCAGCGCGATGACTAAGCTGATAATCAGCGTAATAATGGGAATGAGGGCCAAGCCGACGGTCATATTTCGATACGTTGACATAATGATTCCTCCTCGCCGCCTTATTCGTCAAAGACGCTCAGCGCCTGGGTAAAGTCGGCAATCAAATCCTGGGCGTCTTCCAGGCCGACGGACACGCGCATCAAGCCGTCTGTAATGCCCATTTTCAGGCGTATGTCTCTGGGAACGGACGCATGGGACGACAAGATGGGGTAGGACAGGGTCGTCGCGTAGCCGCCCAGGGTCATGGCGTATTTGGCAATGTGCAGGCGGCGCATGAAGGCGTTGATTTTTTCCCGGTCTTCGGGCATTTCAAAGCTGAGCATGGCGCCGTATCCCTTGGCAAACAAGCGCTTGGCAATATCATGCTGGGGATGAGTCGGCAGGCTGGGATGGTTGACCTTCAGCACGCGGGGATGCTCGTCAAGGGCTTTCGCCAGGGCTTCGGCGTTTTTCAGCTGCCGTTCCATGCGTAGGTCGAGGGTCCGCAGGCTCCGTTCGCATAAATAGGACGAAAACGGGTCGAGAGTGCATCCCAGGAGGGCCTGCAGCTTGCAGGCCTTGTCGACGATATCCTTCGACGCCGTAGCCGAGCCACCGACGATGTCGCTGTGGCCGTTCATAAATTTGGTCAGGCTGTTGATCGTCACGTCTGCGCCGAAATCGATAGGCTTGATGACCGTCGACGTCGTAAACGTATTGTCTACGACGAGCTTAGCGCCGCAGCCGTGGGCGATACGGGCGACGGCCTCTATATCTACGACAGTCATGGTCGGATTGGAAATAACTTCCGTATAGACGATCTTCGTATTGGGCTGTACGGCTTTTTGGACGGCGTCTAAATCGGTGAAATCGACGCACGTCGACTCGATGCCGTACTTTTTAATGATCTGCAGGATTTCCAGCGTTTCGCCGTACAAATTGCTGTTGGCCAGAATATGGTCACCGGCGTCGGCCAGGGACAGGAGCATCGTCGTAATCGCCCCCATGCCAGAGCTGCAGATCATGGACGCTTCTCCCCCTTCCAGATAGGTGACCAGTTCGGCCAAGGCATTGCGGTTCGGATTTCTGATGCGGTTATACGTGTAGCCTTTGACAGCGTAGTATTCGTTCAGTTCGTCTAAATCGGCTCCGCCGTGAAAAGCCGTCGTCAAGTAAATGGGCAGGACTTCCGGCGTGCTCAGCGTCCCTTTTACTTCCGCGCCCTGCATGATAATTTCCGTGCCTCTGTTCATGTTTCGTTCCATATAAATTCCTCCTGACAACTAGATAGTATACACCTGTAATGACTGCACTCTTTGCTATGACCGTATCATACCATTGAAGTAGAGCATAATGTCAATATATTTCGGCAAAAAAATACAGGAAAATGTGATGCTATCTATGCCAGAAGGACAACAGAGTCGGACAAAGGGACGGAAATTGTTTCTATTCCGTGCACACGGCAAAAGGAAAGGATCCAAGGTTATACTAGGCAATAACCTTTGCAGTGAGGCATATAAAAAACACCTGACAAACAGCTCGTCAGGTGTTTACTAGCATATGTAATTATCCCTGCGCCGCAGTGCTGCGCTTTTGCATGTCGCGGCGTTTTTTGAAGAACGGCAGGGCTACTTCCGGGAAGATGGCGTAGCCTAAGACGTCTTCCGGCGTAGCGTCGGAGAATCCTTCGTCAGCCAGGGCCTTCTTGGCCTTTTCCAGCTCCGGTTCCAAATCGTCGGCGGGACGGTGGCTGATGACCGGTTCGTCGCCGATGCACATCTTGCGGAATTCTTCCGTGATTTCACCGGGAACGCGGCCGTATTTGCCGCGGACGATGTCCCGCACTTCGTTGGTCACGATCTTATAGCGGCCGTACAGAACGTTGAGCGCAGCGGCCGAGCCGGTAATCTGACTCGTCGGCGTCACGAGGGGCGGATAACCCAAATCACGGCGCACGTTCGGCATTTCCGCCAGCACTTCGTCAAAGCGGTCTTCTGCGCCCTGCCCTTTCAGCTGGTTGTACAGGTTCGTCAGCATGCCGCCGGGAATCTGGTACTTGCGGACAGCCGGATTGATCTGGCTGGGCATAGTCAGGTTGAATTCGTCAGCCAGCTCCTTGCGGACCTGTTTGAAGTGCTCCGTCAAGGGCCAGAGCCGTTCGACGTCGATGCCCGTATCGTAAATCGTGTTCTGCAGGGACATGACGACCGATTCTGTCGGCGGCTGGCTCGTCACTTCGCCAAAGGGCGACAAGGCCGTGTCGATAATATCTACGCCGGCTTCGATAGCCTTCATGTAGGTCATTTCGCCGAAGCCGCAGGTGCAGTGCGTGTGCAGCTCGATCGGTATGGACAAGTGCTTTTTCAGCATGCGCACGAGATTGTACGCGTCATAGGGGGACAACAGCCCCGACATGTCCTTGATGCACAGGGAGTCGACGCCCATGCGCTGCAGCTCCAGAGCGCCTTTTGTAAAGGATTCCATCGTGTGAATCGGGCTGATCGTGTATACGATAGCGCCCTGGACGTGGACGGACTTCGTATCCTTTGCCGCCCGGATGGCCGATTCCATGTTGCGGGAATCGTTGAGAGCGTCGAAGACGCGGATGATGTCGATGCCGTTGTCTACGGCTCTGTTGACGAATTCATACACGACGTCGTCGGCGTAATGGCGGTATCCTAAGATGTTTTGGCCGCGGAGCAGCATTTGCAAGGGCGTCTTTTTGACGTATTTCTTAATCGTCCGCAGCCGTTCCCATGGGTCTTCGTCCAAAAAGCGCATGCACGTATCGAAGGTCGCGCCGCCCCAGCATTCCAAGGCGCCGTACCCTACTTCGTCCATCGCTTCCAATACGGGCTGCATCTGGCTCAGGCGCATGCGCGTCGCCGCGATGGACTGATGACCGTCCCGCAGTACCGTTTCCGTTATTTTTACTCTAGCCATATCACTATCCTCCGTTTAGTAATCTCTATGTAGTATCGGCTTATTTCAAGCCTGTGCGTATGCAACTTAGCATATAATTATAATTGCAATTACTTTTTATTATACCATATTTTACCAAGAAAATCAGAAAAATTTCTTCGGCGGCAATCTAAAAAAGTCATTCTCCTGCCAGTATACGGCTGTATTTATTCTCATAATGTGGTACACTTATACTATACAATTATGGCGTCGACAGGGGTGTTATTCCAACTGCCATTATCCATACTCACAGCGAAAGGGGTTTTATTATGACTACATGCGCACGTATCATTACCGCCTATTTCAGCCCGACGAACACGACGAAAACCGTCTGCGAGACCATTGCCCAGGAGCTGAGCCGCACGCTGGGCATCCCCCACGAAAGCCGCAGCTTTACCCTGCCAGGCGAACGAACGAAACCGCTTGTATTTCCTGAAGGCTCATTGGTCATCCTCGGCATGCCGGTCTACGCCGGCCGCGTGCCCAACTTCATGCTGAAATACTTGGCGCAGACAGAAGGAAACGGCTCTATGGGCATTCCCATCGTCGTATACGGCAACCGCAACTACGACGACGCCCTCATTGAGCTCCGCGATATCATGGAAAAGGCCCACATCCACACCGTCGCCGGCGGCGCGTTCATCGGCGAGCATTCCTTCTCCCGCACCCTCGGCCAGGGCCGTCCCGACAGCCAGGACCTCAACAAGGCCCGCAGCTTCGCCCAGGTCGTAGCCAGCACGATTTCCAACGACAGATACCGCACGCCTGTGCCGGTCAAGGGCAACGTCCCCTATCGGCCGTACATGGTGCCGCAGAAGGCCGACGGCTCCCATAAGACCATTACCAAGGTCTTCCCGAAGGTCAGCGACGCCTGCACCAACTGCGGCGTCTGCGTCAGCGTCTGTCCTCTCGGCTCCATCGCGCCGGACTGCCATACGTACACGACGTTCTGCGTCAAATGCTGCGCCTGCGTCAAGGCCTGCCCCGTCGGCGCGCGCTACTACGACGACGAAACGTATTTGTTCCATAAGAAACAGTTGGAAGAAACGTACGCCCGCCGTGCTGAACCGGAAACGTTCATCTAATACTATCTCTTCAGCGGCGTAAAAATACCGATATGCAAGGCTTGCCTGCCTATTGCATATCGGTATTTTTTATTCTCCAGGCCCTTCAGATTACACTGCCCTCTTTGACCCTGCCGGTATCCGCTTCGATGTATATCTTCCTCCCTCCGTCGGAAACGGCTACGACGCCTGGCGGTAAGGCGTCCGATTCCTTCCATTGTATGGCAAAGGAATAGCGGTTCCTCCCCTTTTTGACGGTAGTATTTTTATATCCCCGCACGCGGGACGTGTCGCGGCGATTATATGCTACGACGACCTGGCCCGTATCTCCCAGGCGGTCCAGGACGGCAAACAGCTGACGGCAATACCGCCGCGTATCGACCATTTCGCCCATAGCCGGCGCATACGCACCTGCCAGTACCTGGGCCGGGTCGTCCAAATCTTCCGTCGCCTGCAGGCCCGTGCGGATGCACTGGATGCCCGCTTCGACAAAGGCCTGCTTCATGTAAGCGGCCCGCAGAACCCCTTCGTGAACGGACAAGGGCGTATAGTCCCCCTGCCGATACATGTCGGCCAGCTCCGTATCGGCAAGGACGACGACAGGATAGATGCGGGCTATATCGGGCTGTAAGCGGCAAATCGCCGCCGTCGTGTCCCGCAGGCTGTCCCAATCCTCGCCGGGCAGGCCCGGCATGAGCTGATGGCCGACAGCAAAGCAGTGCTCCCGCAGCAGCGCTGTCGCCGTTACGACGTCCTGTGCCGTATGTCCCCGCTTGGCCTTAGCCAATACGGCATCGTCCATAGACTGAACGCCTAATTCGACAGTGGACAGGCCGTACCGCTTCAACCGAGACAATATTTCCTCGTCAATACAATCAGGCCGCGTCGAGCAGCGAATCGCCTGTATGCGCCCCTCCTGCAGGGCTTCACGAGCCGGAGTCAGCAGTTCCTCCTGCAAGGCCGCCGGAATGGCCGTAAAGCTGCCGCCGTAAAAAGCGACCTCCCAATGCCGTTCTTCAGCTGCGCTCGTCACGTATTCTTTGATTGTCCGAGCCACGGCATTGCCGTCGGGTACGCCGCGCCTCCCTGTAATGCGCCACTGGTTGCAGAACACGCAGCGGTAGGGACAGCCGATATGCGGAATGAAGATAGGAATAATCGATGTTTTCACCATAATACCTCAAACAAAAAAAAGGATGGGCTGAGCCGCATCCTTTCTATATTGCATGTAATCGTTTCAGAGCTTCGTGAGCGGCATGCTGTTCCGCATCCTTTTTGGTCTTGCCGGAGCCTTCGCCAAGAACCTTGCCGGCTACGATGACCTCCATGTAAAAGGTCTTGTCGTGGTCAGGGCCTTCTTCCCGGCGCAGAACGTACGTGATTTTCTGCTCGCCGTCGCGCTGGACGAATTCCTGGAACAGCGTCTTGTAATCTTTTCCGTAATCGCCGCTGGCAACGAGGGATAAATAATCTTTTAACTGATGCAGAATAAATTTGCGCGCTTCTTCATAAGACGAATCAATGTAAATCGCGCCGACGACGGCTTCAAACGCGTCTGCCAGTATGCTGGCCCGCTTGCGGCCGCCCGACGCCAATTCTCCTTTTCCCAGAAGAATGTAGTCCCCCATGTCGAAGGTAGCGCATACGGCAGCCAGCGGCGCTTCGCTGACGACGCTGGCCCGCGCTTTCGATAATTCGCCTTCCGGCATGTGGGGATATTGCAGGAAAAGATATTCGCCGACTACCAAGTCGAGAATCGCATCTCCCAAAAATTCCAGCCGTTCATTGTAATAACCGTGTTTTGCCTTATTTTCATTGGCATAGGATGAGTGTGTCAGAGCCTGGTCCAAAATCAACAGATTATGAAAAGAGGAAAGTCCTAAAACGTCAATGAATTTTTCTAACTGCTTTTTTCTACCTGTATCCATTCACATGATCTTCTCTAATCTATTTTGTATTTCGCATATCGACGCTTAGTCTACGTATTTTCTGAACAACAGCGTCGCGTTGTGGCCGCCGAACCCGAAGGAGTTGGAAATCGCCACGTTGACATCGGCGTCTACGGCTTCATTCGGCACGTAATTCAAGCCGAATTCTTTCAGTTCGTCGTCGATTTCCGCCAGGTTGATCGTCGGATGTACCTTGCCCGTTTCAATCGTCAAGGCGCAGACGATGGCTTCTACGGCGCCGGCTGCGCCGAGGAGATGGCCCGTCATGGACTTCGTCGAGCTCATGAGGAGATCTTTGGCATGATCGCCGAATACGCGGGAAACGGCCTTCGTTTCGTTCAAGTCGTTCAAGTGCGTCGACGTGCCGTGAGCGTTGACGTAATCGACGTCGTTCGGCAGGAGGCCGGCATCTTTAATCGCCAACTCTATGCATTTGGACTGCTGGATGCCTTCCGGGCCGGGAGCCGTAATATGGTATGCGTCGGCATTGCTGCCATAACCGCTGATTTCGCAGTAAATATGGGCGCCGCGCTTCTTAGCATGTTCTAATTCTTCCAATACGACAATGCCTGCGCCTTCGCCCATGACGAAGCCGTCGCGGTCTTTGTCAAAGGGACGGGACGCATGAGCCGGGTCGTCGTTGCGCGTGCTCAAAGCCTTCATAGCGGCAAAGCCCGCTACGGCGCCGGGAGATACGGCAGCCTCCGTACCGCCGGCTACGGCTGCGTCGAGTTCGCCGCGCTGAATCATGCGGAAAGCGTCGCCGATGGAGTTAGCGCCTGTTGCGCATGCCGTTACGACGCTGGCGCAATGGCCTTTAAGGCCGAAGGTAATGGAAACCTGGCCAGACGCCATGTTGGCGATCATCTTCGGTACGACGAAGGGGTTGACGCGGGACGGTCCCTTGGCAAACAAGCCCTTGTACAGGTTGTGGAGAGTTTCCATGCCGCCGATGCCCGTGCCGACGATCGTGCCGATGCGGTCGCGGTCTTCTTCGTCCAAATTCATCTTAGAATCTTCAAGAGCCAATTTAGCGGCCGCTACGGCGTACTGCGTAGACGGATCCATGTGGCGAGCTTCCTTCTTATCGATGCCGAAGGCAGCAGGATCAAAATCTTTGACTTCGCCGGCAATGCGCGCGCCGTATTCCGTCGCGTCAAAATGAGTGATAGGACCGATTCCATTTTTGCCGCTGAGCAGCGCGTTCCAAAATTCATCCTTACCCATGCCTACGGGGGAAATGACGCCGACGCCTGTAATCACTACACGTTTTTCCAATATTTTCACCTCATCATCAAAAATCAAACCGTGAATCAATCGGGAATTTCATCCATTTCACGTTTAAGATATGCAAATATGTCTTTTACCGGCAGAATGTCATGGATTTCCTGCATTCTCCTGCCGGAGAACACCAAGCCCGTTTCGACGTCGCCTTGCTGCGCTCTCGTGAGGGCGCGGATAATGCAGTACTTATGGCTGCATTTTTTCAGGCACTGATCGCAGTGATCCGGCGCCGGCGCCGTACCAAGAAGAATTCGTTCGGAAAAGGGCGTCCGGATTGCCTGCCCCGGAAGGCCGACTGGACTATGCACCAATATAAAATCTTCAGGGCTGTTGGCCCGCAGATATACCTTTTTCAATTCGTCAGCGCCGTTGGATTCCACGCTGGCGGCAAACCGGCTTCCCATCTGAACGCCGTCGGCGCCTAAGCGCAGCATTTCGGCAATGTCTTCTCCGTGAAGAACGCCGCCTGCGCCGATGACGGGAATATCGACGGCTTTCCGCACTTCCGGCACGATGAGCCGGCTCGAGCGGTTGGTTCCCAGATGCCCGCCTGCTTCTGCCCCCTCTACGACGACGGCAGCAGCACCCAGGGTTTGGGATATTTTAGCTAGTTTAGCAGAAGATACGATGGGCACAATAGGCGTACCGCTGTCTTTTCCCCAGGCGAACATGTCCCGGGAAAAGCCTGCTCCTGCTACAACCAGGTCTATTCCTTCTTCAATTGCAGTGGTCACGATGCCTTTGAATTCGCGGGCCGCGACCATTACGTTTATGCCTATGATTCCAGTTGGAGCCAGTTTTCTGGCTAAGCGTATTTCATACCTTAATTCATCAAAGGGCATGCCAGAAGCCGCAATAAGGCCAATACCGCCTTCGTTGGCTACTGCTGCGGCCAATCGGGCTGTGGACAATCGAATTGCCATGCCGCCCTGGACGATTGGCACCTTTGCTACGAGCTTACCTATTCTTAATTCTGGCAGCTTCACTCTGTTTTCCTCCAATCAAGACACCGTCAGGGGAAGCGCCACGGCTTCCCCATCCGGCCCTATTGCGTACTTACGCTTTCTTTTCCTTTTCGATGTAATCAACTGTATCTTTGACAGTTTTGATTTTTTCCGCAACATCATCAGGGATTTCGATGTTGAATTCTTCTTCGAAAGCCATGATCAATTCAACGATATCCAAGGAATCAGCGCCCAAATCATCGATGTAAGCAGCGTCCATTTTGACTTCTTTTTCGTCAACACCGAGCTGTTCAACAACGATGCTCTTTACTTTTTCAAAAGTAGCTTCTTCGCTCATTTCCAATTCACCCCCTTTCAGTGGAATATATGTCTTACATTACCATGCCGCCGTCTACGTTCAAGACTTGGCCGGTAATATAGCTTGCGTTGTCAGAGGCGAGGAACACGACGGCCTTCGCCACTTCTTCCGGCTGAGCGACGCGGCCCAGGGGAATCGATTTGAGCATGTCTTCTTTTACGGCGGCGCTCAATACCGCCGTCATATCCGTATCGATGCAGCCCGGAGCTACGGCGTTGACGCGGATGCCCCGCGAAGCCAGTTCCTTGGCTACGGATTTCGTAAAGCCGATCATGCCGGCTTTCGCCGCTGCGTAGTTTGCCTGGCCGGCGTTGCCGGTCTGCCCGACGACGGACGTAATATTGATGATCGCGCCGCTGCGCTGCTTCATCATCAGCTTCGTTACAGCCTTCGTGCAGTGGAATACACCCGTCAGGTTCGTATCCAGCACGGTCTGCCAATCGCCTTCCTTCATGCGCATGAGGAGACCGTCGCGGGTAATGCCGGCGTTGTTGACCAGAATATCAACGGAGCCGAACTGTTCTTTTACGGCATTTATCATATCGGAAACGGCTGCGTCGTCGGCGACGTCGCACTGCATTGCGACGGCTTCGCCGCCTTGTTCTTTGATGAGGGACAGCGTTTCTTCAGCCGCCGCTGCATTGCCGGCGTATATAACGGCTACCTTCGCGCCTTCCGCCGCAAGGGCGACGGCAATGGCCCGGCCGATACCGCGGGAACCGCCCGTAACGACGGCAGTTTTATCTGTTAAGAGCATTTTATCTAACCCCCTGGAAAAATTCAAGTGTTTTCTGTAAGGAAGGTATATCTTCTACGTTTTCGCTGTGAATTGCCCGGTCGATCTTGCGGTTAAAGCCGCAGAGCGTTTTGCCGGGGCCGACTTCTACGAAGGCTTCGGCGCCGAAGGCCTGCATGGTCTTCGTGCAGTCGATCCAGAGCACGGGGCTGGCCGCCTGCTTGACCAGGGAAGCCTTAATATCAGCCGCAGCCGTTTCAATCTGGCCGTTTACGTTGGCGACGACAGGAATCTTAGCGTCGGAAATCGTAATCGTGTCAAGCACTTCTGCCAGGCGTTTCGCCGCCGGTTCCATGAGCGTGCTGTGGAAGGGAGCGCTGACGTGGAGGAGGACTGCCCGCTTTGCGCCGGCCGCCTTCAATTCATCTACGGCCGTTTCAACGGCTTTCGTGCTGCCGGCAATGACGATCTGGCCGGGGCAGTTGAAGTTAACGGCCTGTACGACGCCGCCCTGCCCGGAAATATGGGCGCAGATGTCCTTAATCTTATCTTCGGCCAAGCCCATGATAGCTGCCATGCTTCCTTCTCCCAGAGGCACGGCTTCCTGCATGAACTGGCCGCGGAGCCGTACGGTCCGCACGGCGTCGGCAAAGGAAAGTGCGCCGGCCGCTACGAGAGCCGAATATTCGCCCAAGCTGTGGCCTGCGGCGATGTCAGGTGTCACGCCTTCCTGTTCCAATACGCGGCAGCAGGCCGTGCTGGCCGTCAGAATCGCCGGCTGCGTATTATAGGTCTTCATCAATTCTTCATCAGGGCCTTCAAAGCACAGCTTCGTCAAAGAAAATCCCAGCGCGTCGTCTGCTTCTTCGAAAAGCTCCCGCACGACAGCATACGATTCGTACAAATCCTTGACCATGCCGACTTTCTGCGCACCCTGTCCGGGGAATACAAATGCTTTTTTCATACTATCACCTCGTCGTCCTTATTTCGCATACCATTTCATTGCCAATCCGGCCCACGTAAGCCCGGCGCCGAACCCGGCCAGCACGACGATATCGCCGTGTTTCATGCGTCCCTGGCGGTTCGCTTCGTCAAGGGCGATGGGAATGGAGGCTCCTGACGTATTGGCATACTTATCTATGTTGACAAACACCTTTTCCATCGGCAGGTGAAGCCGTTTAGCCGCCGATGTAATGATGCGGATATTGGCCTGATGAGGCACGAGAAGGTCGATGTCTTCATGAGACAAGCCAGCCCGTTCCAAGGCTTTTTCCGCCGTCTTGCCCATAACCTTGACGGCAAATTTATACACTTCCTTGCCGTCCATCTTAATATAGGTCAGGTGCTTTTCCCGCGCTTCGTCCGTCGGCAGGATAGCCACGCCGCTGGACGGGATATTCAAGTACTGGCCGCCGTTGCCGTCGGCTCCCATGTCGGCACCTAAAATACCGTAGCCTTGTTCTACAGGCCCTAATACGGCCGCGCCGGCCCCGTCGCCGAACAACACACAGGTGTTGCGGTCTGTCATATCCATGAAGCGGCTGAGGATTTCCGCGCCGATGACCAGGACGTACTTGCACATACCGCTTTCAATATACTGGGACGCCGTAATCGCTCCGTAGGCAAAGCCCGAGCAGGCGGCGTACAGATCGAAAACGGCGGCGTTGACGGCGCCGAGGTTCTTCTGCACGATGCAGGCCGTCGACGGAATCGTCATGTCCGGCGTCAGCGTGCAGACGATAATCATATCCAGCTGTTCCGCCGTAATGCCAGCCATTTCCATGGCCTGTCTGGCAGCGATAGTACACATATCGGACGTGTTGACGCCTTCCGGCGCAAAGTGCCGTTCGCGGATACCCGTCCGCTCCCGAATCCATTCGTCTGACGTGTCTACGATTTTTTCTAAATCGGCATTCGTCACGACTCTATCGGGAACGTAATGGCCTGTTCCCAATATGCCGGCCGGATTAGTTTTCACTATCATACTGTTCTACCTCTTCTTCCTCTATACTTTTGCGAATATGGCCTACTACGTCCTGCTGCGCCAGTTCTCCCGCTACGCGGATGGCGTTTTTAATCGCCTTGGCTTTAGAGCTTCCATGGCAGATAATAAAGCTTCCGTCTACGCCGAGAAGAGGCGCGCCACCGTACTCTGTAAAATCAAGACGTTTTTTTAAGGTTCGGAGGGCCGGATATACGGCCAGGGCTCCTAATTTAGCAATAAATCCGCTGCTCTTGATCGTATCCTTTACCAAGCGGATGATAAACATGGCCATTCCTTCGCCAAATTTCAAAATGACGTTGCCCACGAAGCCGTCACAGACGACGACGTCGACGGTCCCTTTCGGAATATCACGGCCTTCTACGTTGCCGTAAAAGGAAATGGTCTTCATTTTTTCCAGCAGCGGATACGTCGCCTGGGCCAGCTCGTTCCCCTTCGACGCTTCCTCGCCGATATTCAGCAGGCCGACGGCAGGCTTGTCTACGCCCAGGATGTATTTCGCATAGTGCGAGCCCATAATGGCTCCTTCCACCAAGTGCTTCGGCTTGCTGTTGGCGTTCGCGCCCGAATCGAGAAGGACCGTAATGCCCTTCTTCGAAGGAATCGGCGTCGCAATGCAGGGACGTTCAATGCCCTTAATGCGGCCCAATCCCAGGAGAGCTGCCGTAACGGCGGCTCCCGTACTGCCGGGAGCTACGACGGCGTCACAGGCTCCGTCTTTTACCAGCTGCGTTGCCACGACAATCGACGCGTCCTTCTTTTTGCGGATTGCCTGAGCCGGATGTTCTCCCATATCAATGACCTGGCTGGCATGAACGATAGACAAATGCGAATTGTCCTTCGCGCCGTACCGGTTTAATACTTCTTCTATTTTATTAGTATCCCCTACTAAGACGACGTCCAGGCTATACGATTTGACAGCCTCAATCGCGCCCAGCACCACTTCTTCCGGTGCATAATCGCCGCCCATAGCGTCTACAGCTATTTTCATACTTACGCTCCATCATTCCAAAGATTCTATGATAAACTTTGTGCGAAATACTTCCTTCGCATTTTTTCGTATTTTCACCCATACATAGTATTTCTGATCGCGGCGGCGAATCACTTCTGCTACGGCGACGAGCTTGTCGCCTACGGTAACAGGCTGTTTGTATTTGATATTAGCTACGGCCGTAATGGCCACAGGCAGGTGCAGCACGGCCTGGGCCAGCGAATTGGCCTGAGCATACAAGCATTGGGAGCGCACGATATGCGCTTCATCGACCATATCTTCCGTCGCTGTCATAATGGAAATCGCGCTCTGTCCAACGGTGCATTCCACGAGTTCGCCTACAAAGCCTGCATTCTTCTGCCGGGGCTGGGCCGCTTCCGCCTTTTGCTTGATGCGGATGCGCATTTCCGGAATCCCCAACGCCATGCGGTCCAAGCGGATAGTAGCTACGCTGACGGAAAATTCCTCCGCCAGTTCTTCGTCGTTCACGAAGGGATCTTCTTCTATTCGCTTGCGCAGCAGGGCATGCCGCTTATCTCTTGCTATACGAACCATTTCATCACCTTTAAGCAATTTATGACCAAGTACTAATAGTACATACAACTAGAGATTATATAATGTTTCCTGAAGATTTGCAAGCAAAAACAAAAAGTATGCTTTCTCAGCATTCATATAATGGAACTGTCGAAAGCATACTCTTCACTCCTTTTTAGTATTTATCAAAATCCAATTCGTTCAAAACGTCGCGCAGTTTTTCCAATTCTTCCTTCGTCAGCGTAATGCCTTTCGTCATGGCCTGGTAGTCCGGGTCCCACGAGCGAAGGTCGAATTTCGGCGCGCGGTTATTCCAGCTGATATAGGTCAGCTCCTTGCGCCAGCCGTCTTTATTTTCCGATAACGTACCGCATACGTCTTCAATGTTAAAATTCAATTGTGCCATTGTATACCCTCCTAAAGACAAAACTTCATGTCTCTGATTACTTTTGTTTACAAAAAAACAAACATCAGCTACTATAATAGCAAATTTAACGCATCTGTCAATTATTAGTATACAATGAGTTATTCCATATCACAATCGTTTTGCATAACTATTTCTCCGTTATGTCAGATTGATATACCGGAGCCGCCCTTAATGATGAGGCGTCCGCCGTTTGAACAGGCCGCCGTGGGCTTCGCTGATATCAAAAATAGATATGAAGGAATTGGGGTCGATCTTGCGGACGGCATCCTTTACCTTCGTCATTTCCAGACGCGAAACGACGCAGTACAAGATCTTCGTCGTTTCCCTCTTATAAGCTCCTTCACCGTTGAGCAACGTAACGGCGCGGCCCATGTCCTGGGTCATGCAGCGGGCCATTTCGTCGTACCGCGACGTCACGATGAGCAGCCCCTTCATTTCGTCGAGGCCGTTCGTCACGATATCGATCATCTTATAGGCGATAAAATAGGCTACCAGGGAGTACATGGCGCTGTCCCAGGAAAAGACGAAGCCCGAGCTGCCTAAGATGAACAGATTGAAAAACATGATGATTTCGCCTACGGAAAAGGGCGTTTTTTTGTCGGCAATGATCGCCAGTATTTCCGTGCCGTCGAGGGAGCCGCCCCAGCGGATAATCAGGCCTACGCCGAGGCCGATGATAATGCCGCCGTAAATAGTCGACAAAAAGGGGTCCGTCGTCACCGGCGTATGGTGAATGAACTTGCTCCACCCGGACAGGCAGAGTACGGAAAATAAGGATTGTATCGTAAATACGACGCCGATTTTCTTATAGCCGATGATGAAAAAGGGAACGTTCAGCGCAACGATAAACACGCTGAAGCTGACGCCGGTCAGTTCGGCCGCCATCAGGGCCAGGCCGACGACGCCGCCGTCGATGACGTGATTGGGCACCAGAAAAATATCCAGGCCGACGGTGTATATAAAAGCGCCGAGGGCTAATCCAACGGCGCGGAATGCATATCCTGTCATATCATTCTATTCCCCCTTGCCTATGAATGTAACGGAGACCGATGATCCAGGCCACGAAATCGTCGACCGGTTCGGGCGGATACTGCAGCGACAGCGGCACGAAGCGCCGCCATCCCCGGCGGGGCGTATACTTGAAATACATAGCCCGGCCTTCGACAGTCGTATTTTTCTCGTCGACGAGAGAAAAGGTCACGGCAGGAGCCTGCCGCCGTATCCACCGCTCGGCTACGGGCTGCAGATGCTTGTGATTGGTTCCGTCGCCCATGACGATATGGGTAAAGCGATACTGCGCATAAGCCCCAGTCAGATAGGCTTCCAGTTCTCCCGTCGGGATAATTTTTTTCTCCGCCAGGCTCCCGTCGCCGCCCAGCACGGCGACGCCCGTCTTTTCCGAGCCCGGATCAATTGCAGCTATCATTCGAATCTCCTCTTACTCCTTGCTTATTGAATCGGCTCGACGATGATGTCGATGCCCAGAGGTCCTGCCGTATACGTGTCATTCAGCGTGACGGCCCGCAGGACGATGTGTTCGCCGCTGAGCCCCTTAATGCGGGAAATGGTATCGAACATTTCCGTCGCCGACAATGCGCCGACGTTGCCGCTCAGCGGGTCGGGCAGCACACCCTTGGCCTTGGCCTGCAGGTTTACGTCATGCAGAAAACGCATAACCTGTAATTCCGGATTATGAGCCGTTTCGCTTTCGTTCAGCTCCGTTTCATATACGACGTCGCCTTTATGATAAATGAGGTTGTTGTCGTGCATATCAATATGAACCAGCGCCGGTTCGCCGACCATGATATTGCCCGCCGCGATGAGGCGAATCAGCTTTTTGCCGCCGGCTCCGCCCTGCTGCAGGGCGCTTATAGCCGCGTTGAATTCGTCGGGCGCAATGTATACCAAAACGGCGTTTTCATCGGTAATGCCCAAATACCGGCAAATCATGGCGTTGGTCTGCTGCATGGCCCGGCTCAATTCTTCCCGCGTCGTTTTGCCGTCCTGGCCGCTGCTGAGGACGACGCTGGACAAGACTTCTCCTACGCGGAACATGACGGTTCCCTCGCGGATATTGGTCATCGTTTCGTTGAGAATGCGGATGCGCTTATCGAGCACTTCGATAGTGCTGACCATGCGTTCCTTCGTTTCTTCCAGTACGGCCAGGTCATGCTGCGCCGCATCCCGGTCCGCTACGGCCTTGTCTTTATCCTGCAGGGCTTTATCCATGGCGACCTGTATGACCGACAGCTGACGGGCCTTGTCGTCCCGAGCTGCCTGAGCCTGCTGCAAATCGAGCTGCGTCAGCCGAATTTCCTCGTTTTTCCCGTCCAGCTGCTCCTGCTGCAGCTGCAGCAATTCTTCGTTGGAGGCGATGAGGCGGTTTTTTTCATCCAGCTCTTTTCCCAAATCGCCGGCCTGCTTCAGCAGCTGGTTTCGCTGTGTTTCCAGCGCTTCGTTCTGCATCCGGAGCTGCTGCATTCCAAACAAGGCGATGCGCACGTTCTCTGACAATATGGACATGACGCCCAGCGTGACGGCGGCGATGCTGATGCCGGTCAGGATCGTAACGAGAACAGACGTATATTTAGGCCGAAGGCCGAATAATTTAATTTTCCGCTTGCCGACGCGCGAACCGATTTTATCGCCTAAATAGGCGATAATACCGCCCATAATGGCCAGCACGAACAGCATAATCCATCCGTATTCCATACAGCACCTCCTTGTATAGTATTATCATATAACATTATACTCATTCTGTCATTCCCTATTTTTATAAGAAATGTCCATATAAAAAACGGGTTAGCAGCACGGCTGCCTAATCAGGAACCGAGCTGCTAACCGTTTATTTCGACTTGCGGTATACGAGAACCGCGCCGGTAATGCCGCAGATGATATCGGGAAGAAACGCGGCCAGATACGGCGGTATCCGTCCGCCGTTGCCAAGGGCGTTCCCCAGCGTCATGATCGTGTAGTAAATAAAGATGACGACGACGCTGATGCCGAAGCCTATAGACGAGCTGCCGCGCTGCTTCTGCATGCCCAACGGCGCGCCGACGATGGCGCATACCAGGCTGGCCAAGGGCAGGGCGAAGCGGTTGTACATTTCTACCTTCATCTTATTGGTATTGACGGCGTTTTCGTCGAGAATCTGAATCTGTTCTCTCAGTTCGCGTATCGTCATTTCATCGGGGTCTTTCTGAGACGCATTGATGCGGTCCGGCTTCTGCACGATAGGCAGGGCCTGATGATCGAAGGTCATCGTCCGTTCTACGCCGTCTCCGCCGGAAAGGTCGTAAATGATGCCGTCGTGCATGACCCATTTCGCGCCGTTCCAGTCGGCCCATTCGGCTTTTTCCACCCGCACAAGCGTATCGTTTTCAAATTCCTGCACCGTAAGGTCCGTCAGCATCTTCGTTTCCGAGTTATACTGGCGGGCATACATCAGGCTGGAAATATTGGCGCCTTTGACGTTTTTGAGGACGATGTGATCCTGCGTCGCCGGTGCGACGTTATGCTTGACTTCTTCGTTGATAATCGTGTTGTAGGCATTGTTGGCCCGGGGCACGACGTATTCGTTGAAAATGGTCGTGCCGATAGAAATGAAAAAGGCAACGACAAAAATAGGCATGGCCAGGCGGGCGAAGTTCTGACCTCCTGACCGCATGACGATGAGCTCGCTGGAGCTCGACAGCCGGCCAAAGGCCATCAGCGAGCCCAGGAGGACCGACATGGGGAAGGTCACGACGATGATCGACGGCATAGCCAGCACTAAAATGCGGAAGGCCGCCCAAGCCGACGCGCCGTACGTATTGATCAGGTTTGCAATACGGTACAGCGTCCCCGTCCCGATGAACACGGCCGTAAAGGCGCAGACGCCGAACAAAAACGGGCTGATAAATTCTTTTAATATATACTTATCTAATATTCGCATTCTGTCTCCCTGCCTGTTACATTCTGAAGTCGTCGCCTAAATAGAACTTCCTTGCCACCGGGTCGTTGGCAATCATTTCCGGATTGCCTTCCAAAAGAATGCGACCTTCGCTTAAAATATAGGCTTTATCTACGATGCTCAGCGTTTCTCTGACGTTATGGTCCGTAATAAGGACGCCCATGCCGCGATTTTTCAGGTGGCTGATAATCCCCTGAATATCGTTGACCGCCAAGGGGTCGATGCCGGCAAAGGGTTCGTCCAGCAAAATAAAGGCCGGGTCCATGACCAGACACCGGGCAATTTCCACGCGGCGCCGTTCGCCGCCGGACAGCTGAATGCCTAGGCGCTTGCGCAGCTTGATGATAGAAAACTCTTCCATCAGCGCTTCTGCTTTCCTGCGCTGTTCCCGCTTGCTCAGCTTCGTCGTCTCCAGCATAGCCAGCAGGTTTTCTTCGACGGTGAGCTTGCGGAAAATCGACGCTTCCTGGGGCAGATAGCCGATGCCGTAGGCCGCCCGTTTATGGATGGGCAGGCCCGTAATATCCTGATCGCCGATGCAGATCGAGCCTTCGTCAGGATGCTCAATGCCGACAATCATGTAAAAGGTCGTCGTCTTGCCGGCGCCGTTCGGCCCCAGCAAGCCGACGATTTCTCCTTGGTTCACCTGAATGCTGACGCCGGCGACAGCGCGCTTTTCCTTATACATTTTTACCAAATTATGTGTTTGAATCAGCATACATTGCTCCTTGCGCCGGCCGCTTATTCACTGCCCGGTATGATAACGACGGTCGACCGGCTCATGGCCTGGGCGGAATTATCTGCCAAGCGGATCATGATGTTGTCGCCTGTCAGCGAATTGCCGTTCTGCACGGCATTGACGTCTCCCGTCAGATGAACGACGCCGTCGTTCTTGCCCGGCGTCTGGGTATACACGGCTTTCGTCGCATCGGCTACGAGATTGTCTGCCGGCGATTCGATATGGACGTCGCCCTGCCCTACGGCCTTAATTTCTTTAAACCAGGCGTCGATGCGGTCGGCCCACAGCCGGGAACCCTGGGCTTCCAGATAGCCGTTGCCCGTTACGATGCCGTAATCTTTATCCAAATAGTATTCGACCTTATCGCCGTTTACTTTCTTGTCCTGATAAATACCGCGCACGTCGCCTGTCGCAATGACGTAGTTGCGGTTCGTCGAATGCAACTTGTCCGCCGTTAAATGCATGTCCGGCTGCTGCACGACGACGTTTCCTTCCAAGTCAGCTTCTGCCGTCTTTAAGTTGTATACGGCCTTGTCGCCGTTCATCGTCGCCTTGTCGCGCACGATAACGACGTTGCCCGTCGCTGTCGCCACCTGGGTCTTGCCGTTGTATTCCAGCTTGTCGGCCGTCACGGATACGGACGGATTGTCCGCGGCCCAAAGACCTGCAGCAGGGATGCTCATGAGTCCCAACAGGGCCAGAGCAAGCATTTTCTTCTGTAGTTTCTTCATCATAGCTTATTCTCCCTTGGTTACCTGCGCATGGCCGGTCAGCGTTACCTTATCCATACTGGTAGTCGTTTCAAACGCATCGGCGCGGAGGCTCGTGTTGTCGTGACGGTTCATGACGACCTTGCCGCCCTTTACCATATGCGTATTCATATTATAATACACACTGCCTTCAGTCTGCAATGTATCATTCCGATTTGTCGCCGCACTGACCGGCGGTTTGATTTCAATCGTATGCTTCTTGCGGTCTACAACGCCGTTCGGCGATGTAATCGTCATTTCCGTGCCGTCTTCTTCATCGACGAGCAGGGCTTTAGGATTTGTAAAATACATGATTTCCGTCTGGGGATCGATCATGATCTTATCGGCCGTCAGCTTCCAGACGAGCTTGCCGTTTTTATTTTCCACCAGCTCGGAGCCTTCGAATTCGACGAGGTTGTCCGCCTTCACATCAGGCTGCGCTACAGGCTCTTCCATCAGCGAGTACAATAAGGCGGCAAAGGCGATGACACATGCCGCGCCGATAAGTTTTCCTTTATTCTGCTTGAGTTGTGTTATCGTCACTGCCGTCTGCCTCCGCTCCTTGGTGCAACGCTATAATTTCTTCCGGCGCCGTGCTCCAGCGGTGCTGGAACCACAGCCATTCCGTCGGATGGTCTTTAATAAACTGTTCCGTCAGCACGGCCATCTTCCGGGTCAGCCGGGCGATGTCTTCGTCCTTATTCCCCGTATCTTCATAATACATGACCTCGCCGATGACGACGCGGTGACGGTGGTGTTCGTCGTGAATCGCAAAAATCGGCAGGATAGGCGACCGGAATTTGCGGGCGAACTGCGCCGGTCCCCGCGGCGTCGACGACATCTTCCCCAAAAAGGGCTGGGGAACGCCGTAAAATCCGCCGTCCTGATCGGCCAAAAATCCCAATATTTTTTTGCGCTTCAAGGCCCGCGCGGCGATGATCATTTCATTCCCGCCGCGGGCAAATACTTCCAGTCCCATCATTTCGCGATTTTCATTGAGGAGCCGCGTCACCTGGTCGTTCGGCTGCTTTTTGACGATAGTCGTCGTCGGGTAGCCGTACAGGGCCAGCGACGCGCCCATCCATTCCCAGTTACCGATGTGGCCGGTCAGCACGATGACGCCTTTGTTTTCTTTCAGCGCCGCGTCCAGCCGTTCCGGATGCTCCAGCGTAACATACTGGGAAATATTATCTTTATTCAGCTTCGGCGTGTAGAGAATTTCCATCAGCGACTGGCCCAAATTCTGAAACAGGCCGTGCATGATCTGTTCCGCCGCGCCCCTATCGCATTCCATGCCGCGCATGATGTGGAAAATTCCGCGCTCGTACTGTTTTTTCAATCGCTTTCCTATAACCGGGCCCAAGGTTCGCCCCAAAGAAATAACGGCTAGATACGGAAGACAGCACAGCAACTTGCCTAATCCCCGCGCAGCGTGATACTGCCAATCCTTAAACACAATACAGACGCTCCTTTCTACTATTGAATCACTGCTGCCATGCCGCTCATATAGCGGCTGAGGACACTGTCCCACTGGTGCTGCTGTTTTAAAATATATTCGACCCACTCGCGCAGCGCGCCGTGGCCGCCGGCATAGGCCGATACAAAGGAGGCCGCCTCGCGCACCTCCGCGCAGCCGTC